>Ga0209633_10001349_pt1 | contig 25399 bp, 20 predicted proteins | sample Cruoilmetagenom1_FD_187290 | JGI IMG/M metagenome (GOLD analysis project Ga0209633, IMG submission 187290) | Oil polluted marine microbial communities from Coal Oil Point, Santa Barbara, California, USA - Sample 1 (SPAdes) (version 2) | ecosystem: Environmental > Aquatic > Marine > Oil seeps ...
TGGGGGAATTCATGATGCGCCTCATTAAGTCAAGGTCTGGATGGCGAAACGGGTTCCACTCCGTTACCAAAATCATCGCATCAACGCCTTTGAGGGCATCGTATTGATTTTCAGCCAGCACCAAATGCCCGGAGTCATACCAGGATTGATCAAGCTCGCGCCGGGCGGTATCCATTGCCACGGGGTCGTAAGCACGTATTGTTGCACCGGCATTGATTAATTCATGCAGCAAGACGGTTGATGGCGCTTCGCGCATATCGTCTGTCCCCGGTTTGAAGGCAAGTCCCCACAAGCCGAACTTGTGGCTCGTCAGGTCCTCGCCGAAGCGCGTGGTGATCTTCTCGGCCAATACCCGCTTCTGTGCCTCATTTCTTGCCTCCACCGCCTGTAGAATCTTCGGTTCTAAATCGGTCTCACTGGCCATGCGCGTCAGTGCCTTAACGTCTTTCGGGAAACAAGACCCGCCATACCCGACGCCCGGATAAATAAATGAATACCCGATTCGACTGTCTGAGCCTACCCCTTTTCTGACGTTCTCGACATCAACACCTAGCCGATCGCAAAGACTGGCGATCTCATTCATAAATGATATTTTTGTGGCAAGCATGGCGTTGGCCGCGTATTTCGCCATTTCCGCATCCCGCACACCCATCGTCAGCATACGCTCATGGTTGCGGGTGAATGGGGCATACAACTCACGCATGATGCCAACGGCTCTTTTGCTATCCGCACCTACGATAACGCGCTCAGGCCGCATGAAATCACCCACCGCCGCGCCTTCCTTTAAGAATTCGGGATTACTGACCACGTCGAATTTGATATTTTCGCCACGGGCAGCCAGGCCCAGTCCAATGGTTTCTCGCACTTTTTCGGCCGTGCCGACAGGCACGGTTGATTTATCCGCTATGACACAATAGTGCTTGAGGTGCTGCCCGATGTCACGCGCTACCGCAATCACATGCTGCAGGTCGGCGGAACCGTCCTCGCCGGGCGGGGTCCCGACCGCGATAAAGATCACCTCTGACCCATCGATCTCTTCCGCCAGTGACGTGGTAAACTTAAGGCGGCCCATCTGATAATTCCTTACGACCAGCGGCTCCAATCCGGGCTCATGAATCGGGACAATCCCACGCCTCAGACCTTCGATCCTGTCGGAATTATTGTCGACGCAGCAGACCTCATATCCCATCTCGGCAAAACAGGCCCCTGTCACAAGTCCGACATAACCTGCACCAACTACCGTGAGTCTCATGTTTATACGAACTCCAAGACTATCTGTCTAAACTATTGCTATAAGGAGCAAATCGCCAATGCTTCCAGCCCGACAATATCCCGTTTGAGTCTGTAAGGATGCTGAGAAACGAATGATGCAGCAACTTGCTAGGGCCTGTTTTTCTTCCATTCAACAACAGTACCCCCCTCTTCAAGGTGTTTGGTGCCTTGCGCGGGCTCCATCATGTGCTCCGGCACGAGTTGTTTGATAATGCTCTCGATTTCGATAGTCTCATTTCGATCACAGGCAAAGCGCAATCCATCAAGAATCTGATCGATATCCGCAACAGTGGCCTCCCTGCTCGCGGCTTTCAGGATCTTTGGATGCGAGGTTGGGCTCATCGCCTCCTCATTATGGAACAACTCCTCGTATAATTTCTCGCCTGGCCGCAGGCCTGTGTAAACGATCTCGATGTCTTCGCCGGGCTGTTTTCCCGACAGCAAAATCATCTGCTCCGCCAGATATGCGATCTTCACGGGCTCTCCCATATCAAGCACAAAGATCTCGCCACCCTCACCCATAGTACTGGCCTGGAGGATCAGTTGGGTCGCCTCTGAAATTGTCATAAAGTAGCGAATAATATCCGGATGCGTCACCGTCACCGGACCGCCGCGGGCGATTTGGCGTTTGAACAGGGGAATTACACTGCCTGTCGATGCCAGCACATTGCCGAATCGGACAGTAATAAAGCATGTGCGAGAGCTTTTATTCAAATTCTGGCAATAAATCTCCGCCACCCGCTTGGTGGTTCCCATGACATTCTTTGGATTGACCGCCTTGTCGGTTGAGACCATCACAAATGCTTCGCAACCATGGTTATCACACAGTGACGCCAAATTGCGTGTGCCCAGTACGTTATTTACCGCCGCCATACGCACCTGATCCTCAAGCAGAGGCACATGTTTGTACGCGGCTGCATGAAATACAATCTGCGGTTTATGCCTGGCAAGTACGTCGTCTACCAAGACAGGATCACCGACGTCGCCCAGCACCGGAGATAATCTCAGATTTGGATAGCGTTCCTGCAGCTCCAGCTCTATGGCGTAAAGGTTATGTTCTCCATGTTCCAGGATAATGAGCGTTTCCGGTCCCAGATGCGCAATCTGTCGGCACAACTCCGAGCCGATTGATCCGCCCCCTCCGCTTACCAGTATTTTTTTTCCGTTTATAGTTTCGCTAATCGCATCCCAGTCAAGTGCCACCTGTTCTCTGCCTAGCAGATCCTCGATGGATACCTCTTTCAACTCATTCAAGGATGCACGGCCCGAAACCAGATCCTGCAAACGCGGCAAGGTCCTGAAGGGGATGTCGGTCTGTTCGCATAGCTGCACAATATTTCGCATCTGTGCCGAAGTTGCCGAAGGCAGCGCAATCATAATCAGATCAATCCGGGCATCCTCCACTACCTTTGGGATACTCCCACAACTTGCGACAACCCTGACTCCATGAATCTCTCTGCCCCGCTTCCGCCGATCATCATCGACAAAGACCACCGGCTCATATGCATGGTCACGATCCCGAATCAGATCGCGCACCAGCGTTTCGCCGGCGCGACCTGCGCCGACAATAAGGACCTTCTTTCCCACATCTCGATAAACCTTGTGATCCTTCAGGTAACGATAAGCCAGGCGCGGGCCACTGATGAGAGCGATCAGCATTATTCCATATAACGGGAATACCGAGCGTGGAACTAAAACCAGGCGTGTCATCAGAAATATAACAACCGCTGACGCTGCAACGCCAAGGATCACAGCCTTGGTAATTCTTACTACATCAGGCAGGGACGCAAAGCGCCACACACCCCTGTAGAGACCGTAATACCAGAACACCGCTCCCTGAATCAGCATAACGACAGGCAAAATTCGCAGCCCTTGCTCCAAAAAGAGATTCGGAATGCTCTCCAAATTAAAGCGCAGCCAGTATGCGCCTAGCCACGCGATCGGGATCATGATGAGATCATGTGCAAAGGCAGTACCGCGGTTACGCAATTTGCTAAGAACTTTCATTTTCTAGATCTTGAGACGCTTACGTGTCTCCAACCGTCTAACAGATAACATTAATATTATATAGACTGTCACCCAGGTCATTATAACTACCCACTGGTATCTCACTGACAACTGCATTGCGATAATCGCGGACAGTCCACACAGCACCATCAGAAAATACTCCCATAACACCGTCTTACGATGCCCCCAGCCCAACTCCACAAGGCGTTGATAATAGTGGCTCTTGTGCGCCTCCCAGATCCGTTCTCTGCGCAGTACGCGGCGAACGAGCGTCACGGTCGCGTCAACAATAAACGGCGAAAAGATCATAATGGCAATCCATACGGGGAAAATCCCTTCCCGGCTGGCCCATAGTATACATGCAGCCACCAGAAATCCGAGCGTGGATGAACCGACGTCCCCCATAAAAATCCGTGCCGGCGGGAAATTGAATACCAGGAAACCGGCCGCAGATCCAGCGATGACAAGGTTAAACCCTGTAAAAAACGGCTCTTTGGCGGACCAGCCCAGGATCGCCATCACACCAAAACCTATCACCGTCATGCCTGCGGCAAACCCGTCCATTCCATCCATGAAATTGTAGAGATTCACCAACCATAAGATCAGCAACATTGAGGCAACGATCGCCAAGCCGGCCGGCCAAGCCCACGTTATCCCCGGCAATACCAGGCTCTTGGCGGTAAGACCCCCAAAGATTAAAACGACACCAGCAAAGAAATGCACCGAAAGCCGGTAGCTCGGTACTATGGTAAAGCGGTCGTCGAGAAACGACACCCCGGCAATGAGCAGGGCGCCGACGAGGATCCATGTGATAATGGATGGTCCTTGAGCATGCAGCAACATTTGCACGATAACCATCGCCAGTATCGCGCTTACGATAGCGACACCTCCACCTCGAGGCGTGGGAACGCTGTGCAGCGAGCGCTCGTTGGGGTGATCCAGCATTCGCAGTCTGAACGATGGGTGTGAAAGCACCCGTGTCAGCCCGGCAGAAATCGCGAAAGCGAAAAGCGTTATTACACCAATCATTACGATTTAACAAATTTCTTTCCGCATTTGCCCGCGACGGACGAAAATTTATACACTTGATAAATCGCGTTCATACTTCTTCTTTTTCCAAGTCTTATACCACTTTGCGGTCACAGATAAGCCTTGCGCTACAGACAATGGAGGCGACCATTGCAGCAGACTCCTGGACTTGCTCGAATCGATTTCCAACGATCGACAAAGTCGCTGAAATACCTCTTCCTTGCCGATCACTGTTGCCGCACCGTGCAACAAACGTGGCGGAAATGAAAATAATCTCGGCGCACGCCCAAGCTCGGCAGCTAACTGCCTTACCAGATCCGCGGTGGAGAGGCCCAGGTCATCCGCGGCAAGAAAGCATTGACCTGCGGCACGTGGATGCCGCACGCAACGCACAATCAAATCGACCAGGTTATCTACGCCTATGAGACTGCGGCGGTTATCTACGCTCCCAAACGGCAGTGGAATGCCTAGATCGACCCATCCCAGTAGCCGCAAAAAGTTACCTTTGACCCCGGGGCCATAGACGAGAGGCGGTCGCAAAATAACGATTTCAAGCCCGGTTTCCTTTTCAATCGTATGCAGTACTTGTTCCGCCTCCCACTTTGATATGGCATAGGCATCTTGCGGATCAGGGGGATCCTGTTCAGTAAAACGGCGGCCATCTGTTCGCTCGCCATTGACTTTGATTGAGCTCAGGTAGACCAGTCGCCTCACACCAGCCGCTGCAGCCGCCTGCGCCAGGCGTTGTGTTCCTATCGTGTTGACACGCCGGAACTCGGATAGCGGGTCGGCCACCTTATCATCCATCACATGCACCCTGGCAGCCAGATGGATTACAACGTCAATACCTTTCAGTAAAGGTGGCCAATCGGTGTCCGCTCCGATCGCATCGATGATGACGGCCTCAACACCCTCAGGCAGCTGCCCCGCCGCCTCCTGTGAACGAACAGCGCCCCGCACCCGCCAGCCATCGGCAATCATCTTCTCGCCGACGACCTTTCCGACAAATCCATTTGCACCGGTTATTAAGACAGTAGCCACGTACTGTTATGAAACTTGGCGGCACCTAATATTTTCGTGCAAAGCGATCGTATCGCCGTCTTCGATTTCTGCCGCGTCCGTGGATGCGTCGATACCACAATAGGTTTATTGTAGCTATCCCCTATCGTATTTAACGAACGTATAAGATTTCCAAAGTTGGTATCATTGTCCAGATTCTCTTCCCGATGTGCGCTTACAATAGCATAATCGCCGAATTTCAGCCCCAACCGGGTAAGCACATCGGACCTGTCTATCCTCTCCATGTAATAAGATAGTATTTCCTTCATGGGAGATCCCGTCTTTATAACGGTATCGGGTGTTGTGCCTTCACTTAGCAAGTAACGACGCGCATGCTCCGTGTAAGGCATATTAATATCACTTAAATGATCCACAATTCTCCGATTTATCTCCTCAGGCACACGTTGGCCGAAACAATGGTTACCAGCTTCCATATGGAAAATCGGCACTTTTCTTCGCTTCGCGGAGATTGCGGACAAACAGCTGATGGTATCACCCAATAAGAGCAGCGCGTCGGGGTCCTCCTTCTCCAGCACACGATCGGACTCGGCAATAATGTTGCCAATTGTCTTAGCCGTGGTATCACTTGCAGCATTCAGGAAATAGTCGGGCTTTCTGATTTCCAACTCCTGAAATAAAATCTCGTTGAGCTCATAGTCGTAATTCTGACCGGTATGAACAAGAACATGGTCGACGTATTTGTCCAGCTCATGTATGACGCGACACAGCTTGATCACTTCAGGTCGCGTCCCAACAATGGTCATGACTTTAATAGTCATTTAATCGCTTTTCCTCATTCTTTGCTGGCGTTGATAATACCGGTTTTTCAAGCTTACCGAAGCAACTCCTCCTCTTCCAATATTGATTCACCTTGCTCGATTAACAGATTGTGATCGTGCAACAACGCTACGGTTCCTTCATAGTCAAGAACAGTATCTGCGGAACTAAATTCCTTATCCAAGGCATTCGATTCCGTGCTATCCTTATCAGATAACTCCGGCAATATTGGCCGTATGGCATAATAATCACCACGTTTTACGGTGTGATGGGCCTCCTTCTCAGAAACCATGATCTCATGCATTTTTTCGCCAGGCCGTATACCCGTTATATTAATTTCAATCTTGCGGTCGACGATCAGCGCCTTGGCAATACTAAATACCGTTGCAGCATGAGTACGCGGCACATAGGTCTCTCCTTGTTTTGCCTGTCCTAATGCCGCAAAAACAGTATCTACCGCCTGATCCAGGCTGAGCAGAAAGCGTGTCATATCCGGCAGCGTACGGTGACCGGGCCCCCATTCTTGATCTGGTCGTGAAACAGCGGTATCACCGATCCGCGCGATGCAAAGACATTCCAATAATGGACACACACAAATGGACACACACAAAACGAGTATTAGGAATAAGTACATTGACCGCAATGAAAATCCGTTCCTGGATCGACTTCGTCATGCCCATAACATTCACAGGTTTACAGGCCTTGTCCGTACTAATATCCAACCGGATAACCGTTCTCTTCTATGGCACGCATATGGCTGGCACGCACAATATTGGTAGCACCAATACAGTTCGTCATTACCGCTTGTAAAGGAAAATATTCACATGTTGGTGCCTGCTTCAGCGCCGCAGCGTTTACGACAATATCGATATTTTTGATGGCTGAGCAGACGTCTTCATAGCTTCTTACGTCCCCGGTACGGAACTCCAGCGCATTCATGAAATTGCGAAATATAACCTCATCTGTAGCGACAAGCTTATGCAAATAAGACATTCCCATCTCATGCTTCTTTGCCTCATCCCGGGACAGCACAATGACTTTTTTTCGGACCCCTAATTCTCCTGCCAGAACACGGTGGACAAAGTTTTTGCCCATTGAGTCCGTGCCACCGGTCACCAGAATCGTTTTTCCCTCAAAGATCATTTCCTTGCCTCAATAATCTCTTTGGAAAGCTCATCAATCATGGAGTCCCAGCTTGGCGGTCTGTAATCGAATTCATTGCGGAATTTAGTAGAATTCAGACTGCGGTCACATTTGACCTCTCCATCGGGGATAATCTCGACTGATAGATTCAAAACTCGTTTAATCAAAGATAGCAGATCAAATTTACTTATGGGCTCACTCGATACGTGGTACAGTCCAGTTGCTTGCGGAAATTTCACCAGCAGCAGCTCTATGATCCTGCACATCTCGATAGTGGTGAAACCGGAAAAAATCGCATTTCCAAATCCTTTTACCGCTTCCCCCTGGGCCAGGAACCATTCCAGCAGGCTCATTTTGCGTGAAAGTTCCCTTCCTATAATCGATGTCCTTAACGTAAGGCAACCCTGACCATGAACCTCTCCAAGATATTTACTCTTTCCGTATAAATCATCAGCATCGGGTGGATCGCTTTCCTTGTAATTGCCTTTTATCCCAGAGAATACGCAATCCGTGCTCATATGAATCAGGCGTGCACCTATGGGTTTGCAGATCTCGACTAAACGATGTGGTAAAATCGCGTTGATTTCCAGGTTAAGAATATATTCCTTTGCTTCTTCCCGTTGTTTCACTACGCCCACCGCGTTAATAACAGACGCCGGTTTAAAGTCGTCCATTACATAAGTAAGCCTGTCTATATCTCTAACATCGATACCAGAAAACGCATTTTCTGCAGTAAATAAGCCATAATCCTTATAAGCCCCTAACTCTTTCCTTAAAGTTACACGAACATCATAGCGCTTTTGCAAATGGTTGAAAAGCTGATGACCTAACATGCCGTCCCCTCCGAGAATCAAGACACGCATGCCCTTTCCTTTTTCACATCAACAATCCAATTCTCCAGTTTATCGATCAACATTGCACGATCGAAATTAGCCTTAAAATAGGCTTCACCATGCTTGCCCATGCGACATCTCTCCGCAGGAGACATACGGTATAGATTCAGCACCGCCTGGGCCAGGGCCTGCGCATCCTCCGCTGCGGCAACGATCCCAGCGCCGGACTCCCGAATAACTCGAGCACCCTCACCGTCCAAAGCGGCAACGATAGGCTTGCCGCAAGCGAGGTAGGACTGAATCTTACTGGGTATTGTCAGGGAAAATATGGGATCGTTACGCAAGGTAACCAACAACGCATCGCCCAATGCAAAATAACGGGGCATGGCCTCGATCGGGCGTTGTCCAAGCAAATGGACATGTTCTTGCAACCCGAGCACTATAAGCTGCTGCTCCAGCCATGAGCGACGGTGGCCATCGCCTAATATCACCCAATGAATATCCGTGTAATCTTTAAGTTGCTGCGCTGCCGCAAGAATGGTTTCGAAGGACTGGGCAGCACCGATATTACCAGCAAACACGATGCGAAACCCATGTGGCAACTCCGATCGTTCCTGTGCTTCAGGCTCTACCATTACGAACCGATACATGGCCTCCGCCCAATTGGGCAAGTAGAGGACCCGCTCAGCAGCAGCACCCACCCCTATAACATGCGACTCAAACCGGCGAGATTGGATCAGAATCCGGTCGGAGCGCCGGTAAATAAAACGAACCAGCCTGCGGACCCAACTCAGTATTTGCCTCGAGCGCACTGCACCAGTAGCCGACAGGCTCTCTGGCCACAAATCCTGAACCCAAAACAACATCGGAACTTTCTTTAACCATCGGAATAGCACGGCGGGCAGACCCACAGTTACTGGTGATGGCTGGAACACAAAGATCGCATCGAATTCTCCTCGGCAGCGCAATGGTCCCAACAAACAGGCGGAGATTACAAAAGACAAATAGTTAAGTAATAACCGCCAGCCTTGACCCTTGCCACGTGGGAGCACGGGTACACGGGCGACTCTGATGCCCATATAAACTTCTTTAGCTGGTGAAAGAAAATTATACCCTGGGAAGAATCGACCAGAGGGATAGTTAGGCACGCCAGTGAGCACCATAATTTCATTTCCGCGCTCCATCAAACCAAGAGCTAGATCATTGATGCGAAAGGATTCAGGCCAGAAATATTGAGAAATAATTAAAATTCGCATAATCAGTATTCAGTATTTACCATCTAATGGCCAGTGATTAGATTTGCAAACAAGCTAAGCAAAACGGCTTGTTGTGCCTGAATACAACCTCAAAATAACCATCTATGACAATTGCTGCGTTAGCATCAAAGATAAGCAGATAGTACACAGGATCAGGAATAATGAGCAAGACTTAAACAAGTATGATCAAGACGCCTGCCTTGAGGAGTGAAGTCCATTTGAATAATTACAGGTGCTTTATGCACAGAATCTGGAAAGCATGTTCTGGCCGGTTCCTGACAAGAAACTGGGTAAGGTACGAGATAATCTGCCAGAAAAACCTTGGATGGAAACGAGGTACACAAAGCTCTCCTTTTAGCGGTTTCCAGCCGTTTATACCAATCACATCGTAACCAAGTTGACGCATTTCCCCCACCTCCCAACCAGAGAGGTGCTCTTGATATGGATTTCCGCTATGTGCACTTTGCGACAGGAATCCATTGGGCGTAAAAATAATCACCCGATCACGGCTGATTTTTTCCATCTTCTCTATCAATTCGAGTCCTTGCTCTTTCGGTAGATGCTCAATCACATCAGAGGCCAGGACACAATCGAATGACTTTTCTGGGAATCGCTGGTCAATATCCAATATATTTATTTGGCAATACTCATCATGGATTCCCTGTAGTTGACTTTTTATAATGCTATCCAAATGGCCATCTACACCAACGGCAGATTTACACCGTTTTCTCAAGTATCTAATTGGCGAATCCGAGCCACAGCCGACATCCAGCAATGTGTTGCAATCTTCCACTTCCCGTTTAAGTTCTGAATAATAAGAACCGGGCAATTGAGATTTAATAAGCGGTTTTATCTGCTTTAATCGTGACATAATGAATAGTTAAACCCTACATCTCTGTATCTATTGCCCATGTCTTATACATTAACCAGCCAGTAGAAAAGCTTTATATGTTTATATTGTTACCGAATGTACAGCAAGCTTCTTAAACTAGGCAGCTGTCTGAAATTGACATACGTCCATATCCCTATGGTCTTCTTGACAGAGATACACATTGCAACGGCTTGTACTAGCAGACCTGCTGCTGATGCAGATGCCACGCCTGTAGCGCCATATGGCCTCACAAGCACCAATCCCAATCCGATGGTTATTATACTTGCAGCGAGAGTAATATACATCATCAAGTTTTGATGGCCGGTCATCATAAGCGCATAGCCAGCGGATCCCACTGAAATAGTAGCAATCTGACCAAGGCTAAGCATAATAAGTACTGAAAGGCCGTCCCGATAGAATTCACCAAACATCATTGCAAGCAAAGGGCCGCCGATAATTGCAAAACCAATAAATACCAAGACCGCGGGAATCATGGCCAAAGCAGCCGCAGCCTGCAGCACGCGCTCCAATTCCAGCTTCATATCTTTAGCATACATATCGGCAATAACTGGCATTACGACGGCATTAACTACCATAATAGGTATAGATATCAGCAAGGTCATGCGCGCAGACGTTCCATATATGGCCACGGCTTCCTGAGTATGAAATATACCGAGAATCCAAATATCCACCTGAGAATGAATAAAATATGTGATGGCGATTACTAACAGAGGCCACGATATTAGCAGCATCTCTTTAATATTCAGCTGACCCTCCGTTCCTAACTGCCGGGTCTTTGCCTCAATAAAAAAACCGGCTACTAGTATACTCGCCACACAGGCTCCTATGGATAGCACCGCTGCCTGCTCTAGATCTGAACGACCTTGCCACACCCAAACCATGGCCAATAACAACGCTGCAAGAACACTTGTTATTAACCCCCCAAAAACAGCCGCCAAGCGAATATCGCTAAAACCTCGCAGGATCTCAGAACACAGGGTCTGGAATGCAGTGACAGCAATCCACAACAAAGCCACCCACATGATTTTGACCATTAAAGGAGACTCAAACAGCGTCATTGCCAGCCACTCACCAAGACCTAGGTATAAGATCGTGTTGACAACTAGAATTCCTAAGGTCGCCAAATAAAGGCTATAACGGACCACCATCCTTGCCCGTCCGGGTTGGTTTAGACTTAATGATTCGGCCACTAAGCGCACTACCGTATGATTCAATCCCAATTGAGCCACTATCGATGCCGCAGTCACCAGACTGAGGGTAAGGAAATAAGCTCCTACTTCTAATGGTGTCAGGAGGCGGGTGAGCAACATATTCACCACCAATCCCGCAACAGCAGTCAAGATCCTGCTCGAAAATGCCCAGGCACCATCGGAAATCAAACGGGCTTTTAAAGAGTGTGATTTCATAAATCACATCTAAAGAAGAATACCAGTGGAGTTATTGCTGCAATTAGCACTCACTTTCCCAGTTGGCGCCCTATTAATGGTATTAAAATACGCGGCACATGGCCTAAGATGAATTCGAGTAGAAATGCTGCACGGAAATAAATATCGCGCCCATGCAAGCAGGTCACGATACAGAGAGAGCCTTTGCGCAATAACTTTCTCAGTGGACAATTCTACCTCGGCTAATGCCCTGCCATGAGCACCCATTTGTTTACGCAATGGCGGGTTTTCGATCAGCTGTTCCAAGGCCTCTGCAAGTGCAGAAACATTCTTTTTCGAAATAAGAATACCGTTTAACCCATCCTTAACGACATGCCTGCAGCCTGGCAAATCGGTCCTCACGATCGGTCGCCCACAGGACTCTGCTTCAACGAGTACTTTAGGCAGTCCCTCCCCGTAGGAGGGCAGACATACGATATGAGAGCTGACAAATACATGCGGCATGTCATTCCGCTGGCCCCACCACTTGACCACCCCACTGTCCTGCCAAGCCTGCAGCTGCGCTGTCGACACACTTGCTGGATTTCCTTGATCACTGTCTCTTACCAACACAAACCGAGCTTTCACTCCTACGTTACGCAGCGACTGCGCTGCCTGCACTAATTCTGCAACTCCCTTGTCCCATAGCATCCGCGCTGCTAGAATTACAACCGGAGCGCCTTCAGGCTCCGGAGATGGTCGAAACTCATTCATGTCAACGCCGGCACCCATAATTGATACGGCATCTGACCGTTTTACGAGACTAAGGCTCACAAATAACTCCAGGTCGTCCGGGTTTCCAGCCAGTACACGGCCATTCCTTTGCGTCAATGCCAAACGGTAGGCTCCCTTAACAGGTGAACGCAGTATTGATGCCTTTATACCCTGCGCAATAAATACATACCCCAATCCGGTCACCGCGTTTACTACAACCGGAACCCGTATTATTCGAGCTACAATTCTCCCATATAACACAGGCTTGATAATGAAACGATGAACCAGATCCGGCTTTAGCGATCGATAAAGCCGAAATAACGCGATGATACGATAATACTTGAGGTGCTGTCCGATTTCACGCGCTACCGCAATTACATGTTGAAGATCGGCTGATCCTCTTCAGTGAAAGGGTGACTATTTGTCCGCTCGCCGTTAACCTTGATTGTGCTCAGATAGACTCGCCAACAGCCTTTCCGACGAATCCATTTGCACCGGTGATTAAGACAGTAGCAACGTACTGTTATGAAACTTGGCAGAACCTATTTTCGCCAAACTACTCTGTTAATGTAGTCGGTATAGCTCATAATGATACGCAGTACTTTTGCGGATACATTTGGCACGTCATAGTCCTTCACTATTCTTAACGATCGCTCTTCGCCTCTCGGCTGTTTGGCAACGACGTCCAGTGCTTGGAGGACACGATTTACCTCTAGACCTGTCATCATCACAGCCCCTTCTTCCATTCCTTCTGGCCGTTCATGGGCTTCACGAATATTTAACGCAGGAAAATTGATAATAGAGGATTCTTCGTTAATTGTTCCGCTATCTGACAGCACAGTATAGGCATTCATTTGTAGCTTAATATAATCAATAAATCCAAAAGGTTTGTGTAGTTCAATTAATTTATCCAGCCCAATGCCTTTTGTTTCTAGTTGCTTACGGGTTCTGGGGTGGGTCGAAACGATAATCCTTTTTTTGTATGTTCCCGCAATTTCGTTCATCACAGCTCCCAACTTCAATAGATTCTTGTCTGAATCGACATTCTCCTCACGGTGTGCGCTGATTAGGAAATAGTCAAACATCTTAAGCGCTAACTTATCAAGAATATTTGAATTGTCTATTTGCTTGGAATAATACTCAAGCACTTCAAATAAAGGGCTACCCGTCTTGATAATTCTATCTGGCAGAATACCTTCGCGCAAAAGATATTCACGTGCGTGATCACTATACGGCAAATTAATATCAGAGATATGATCGACAAGACTGCGATTGGATTCTTCCGGCACTCTCTGGTCGAAACATCGGTTTCCTGCCTCCATATGAAATATCGGTACTTTTCTTTTTTTTGCCACTATTGCTGACAAACAGCTATTCGTATCGCCAAGAATCAAAAAAGCGTCTGGTCTGACTGACTCAATAATTGGATCAATCTTAATTAAGATATTACCGATTGTTTCCGGGACTGAGCCCCCTACAGCATGAAGATAATAGTCAGGCGCACCGATTCCCAATTCCCTGAAGAATATCTCATTTAATTCATAGTCATAGTTTTGTCCCGTATGTACAAGTACATGATCCGTGTGCTTCTCCAAACAGGCAATCACACGTGACAGTCGTATAATCTCGGGGCGTGTCCCTACAACGGTCATTACCTTTATCTTTTTTGTAGACATTAGAATTATACAAGCTCTGAAATAGTATCTGAATTATCAGAATCAAAAATTTCGTGCGCCCAGAATAATGTAATGAGTTCTGAATCTCCTATATTTTTGATATTATGGGTATGTAAGGTAGGTATGTCTATATAGCAAGGGTTTACCCCTGACACCGTGAAATCAACAATTTCTGAGGAAAACAGTTTTCTTATACGTATAACTGCATTGCCCTTCAACACCATGAAACGTTCAAATTTCTTCGTATGGAAATGATTCCCTCGAGTGACACCCGGTTTCGTAGTCGATATAAAACATTGACCGCCATTCAGACTCTTAACTGCCTCATATAATTCCCCCCTGTGATCTCTATGAAGGTTCACAGATACAGGGTAATACCTAGGATAAAGATAAGACCTGAACGTATTGAACAAATAAATATCTATGTCTTTAGTCAGATCAGGCACGATGTGCGAATGATATTGCGCAGAAAAATACGTGAGCTTTTCTAACAATGCACTAACATTAATAGGGACTCCTGATGTACTAATATCACCTTCCTTTTTTTTGTTAATTGCTGAAACGATTTCGGTCGCTATCTGCTGCGCATGTACGACCTCAAGGGCAATATCATTAACTACTTCTGGCTGTTCTCCGTTGGCAAGCTGATAGCAAAACGTGGACACCACGGAATTGTAATATGGCTTTCCAAATTCGCCAAAAACATTAGGTATAATAAGATTAGTAAATAACCCACCCGATCGATTTGCCCATTCCCAAAACAATCTGGCCCCTTCTTTCTTTGAGCGGCCATACGCAGTATCGCGCATACAGTGGGTTGAAGATGAAAATATGATATGTGGATTATGTGCCTGCTCCTTACAAGCTTTTATAATATTCTCTACAAGAATAATATTGGTTTTTTCTAATTCGTCATCATCCCCCCGATTCATTCCAGCAAGATGTACAATCACATCGGAAGATGATACAAACTTATTAAGTTGTTCATCTGTTGAAAATGTAGTGCGTCCAGCTGGTATTACGTTTATATCTGCATAACGTTTTAAATAGCAGCGAAAATGCCACCCGAGCAAACCATCAACACCCGTTATGCCAATATTTTTCATAGCACTTACCGAAGGCCTATTTTCCACCAATCTCTAACTCTGATCTGACCTCTGGGAGGCTCAATAATAATTTTTCTATTTCCTTTGCACCAAGTCTTTCAGTATTATGTGACGTATAGTCATCTATACTGGCTTCGCGAAGATCTCCCTCGATAAAATACTTATTATAGTTAAGATCCCTATCGTCCATCTTCACCCTAAAGTAGTCTCTTAGATCTTCCGCACGTGTTAGCTCTTCTCTCGTCGCCAAGGTTTCAAATAATTTTTCACCATGCCTCATGCCAATATATTTGATCGGTGCCTCTGAATTGAAAATATTTTTTAGCGCTACAGCGAGATCTTGTACAGTGCACGCTGGTGCCTTCTTAATAAATATATCTCCTTGTTGCGCATTAAAAAATGCGAACTTGACAAGTTCTATTGCATCTCTTAGAGGCAACAAAAACCGTGTCATTTCAGGTACCGTAACTGTAATCGGTTTATTCTCTTTTATTTGGTTCATAAACAGCGGAATCACAGAGCCGCGGGAATACATGACGTTGCCATAGCGAACTGACGCTACCACGGTGCCATTTTCCCTCAAGCTTCGTGCAGCCGCTTGCGCGACTTTTTCCATTAATGCCTTTGTCATCCCCATTGCATTTATAGGATATACCGCCTTGTCTGTGCTAAGGCAAATTACTCTTGACACCTCATGACGGATGGCGGATTCTAATACGTTATTACTTCCCATGACATTTGTAAGTGCTGCCTGGATTGGAAAAAATTCACATGAAGGCACTTGTTTCAAGGCTGCGGCATGAAATACGAAGTCGACATTCCGCATCACGTCATCCACACTGTCCCGGTCTCGCACATCCCCTATATAGAACTTAACATTGCGATTGTTGATTTCTATCCGCATATGTTCTTGCTTGAGCTCGTCACGGCTAAAAATGCGAATCTCTTTAAATTCGTTTTTCAGTAAATAACTCAAAATCTCTCGGCCAAACGATCCCGTGCCGCCGGTGATCAGTATTGTTTTGTTTCTAAACTCATCCACAAGATATACCTCTATAATGATCCGGAATCGCTTACTAATACCAATTCATGTATCCACGACTCCAGCCGGGTTAACAAGAGTTTGCGTTCAAATGTCGTTTCATAATATCTGCGTCCCCTCTGTGCCATGACATTCCGATCGGACGCCGATGTGTTATAAATTGATAATACCGCATTTGCCAACGCATCAGGGTTTTCTGCGGGACAACTTATTCCAGCCCCAGCCTCTTCCACGACGCGTGCACCTTCTCCCTCCAATGCAGCAATAATCGGTTTCCCATATGCTAAATAAGATTGTACTTTTCCGGGAATAGTAATCGAAAAAATGGGGTCTTTTCTCAATATCACCAACATCACGTCCGACTTGGCAAAAAAACCTGGCATAGCCTCAAGTGGGAAATGCCCTAACATGTGAATAACATGCGACAACTCGCGGCTCTGTATCTGCTTGCACATCCAGTCATATCGTCGTCCATCGCCGAGTATTACCCAGTGGATATCTTCATAGTTTCTTAATTGCTCAGCTGCTGTCAATATCGTTCCAAAATCTTGGGCTGCACCAATATTTCCGGCGAACATTATCAAGAAACCATCAGGCAATTTTTCATTTCTTTCTATGATACTATTCGATTCGTCCTCTAAGAATAGCTCCTCGGCCCAATTTGGAAAATAGAGGATTTTCTCCGGTTTCACCCCCTGTGCCTCGATTCGCGAGACAAAGCCGGGCGAGGAGACAAGAATCCGGTCACAATGCCTGTAAATCAACTGGGTCAGCTTACTTACCCAGGCTAAGATACGTGTCGATCGGATAGCGCCTGTCGCTGAAAGACTCTCCGGCCAAAGATCAAGCACCCAGAACATAATAGGTACACGCTTAATTACTTTTAATACAAGCGCTGGAATTCCCACAGTAATAGGTGAGGGCTCATACACAAAAATAAGATCATACTTGCCACGACACCGTAATGGTCCAAACACGCTAGCAGATATTGCAAAAGACAGGTAGTTCATAAATAAACGCAAACGGCCCCCGCGACCCCTTGGGATCAAAGGGGCTCTAATAATCCTTATCCCATTGTAATTCTGCTGCATCCTCCGAAAAAACCCATAGCCGGAAAAAATTTTTCCAGCTGGATAATTTGGAATCCCAGTTAGAACGGTCACGTCGTGCCCGCTATCCCTAAGCTCTAGAGCCAGATCATTGATGCGAAAATTCTCTGGCTCTAAGTACTGAGTTATAATTAATATATGCACAGTTAACAGGACTGACTAATAATCCATTGCATAAATCTGGCCGCATTAACCAGAGAAGTATGGAACCCCTCAATACCCAGGAATCGCTTGACTGCTCTCGCAATCGATACCGCGAAATAAGGATTGAATGTCTGATCGGAATTCACAAGATCTCCTACAAAATCAAGCTCTGAAGCCAAGATGGGAAAATCTATGGAATTCGACTCAATTAATGGCAGTCCTATTGATTCCAATGGTAAAAGGATAAATCAATGCTCGCGGCTGAGAATAGATCCGAATAGGTGCTTATTTATTAATATCGTATCATCGATAAGCGTTAAAATTATTGGATCTATACCTAAAACATCTCTCATAATACGCTGCATTGTCGATGCCTGCACGATTGCGCAGTCGATCCAAAATCAGTCGCGGATCCGGCCTATGGCGGATTGTCTACGGCACCTTGCTGAAGAAATTCGCACGCGGGTCATGATTCACGGCGACGATGTCCACATCGCCGAGCCTGATCCCAGCCGCCTTTAGACAGTACCGTATGGTCTCCGTTGGAAATCCAGCCCAGGGCTTGATGCGGCGGAACCGTCCTTCCGCCGCCACCGCCATCAGACTGCCGTCGCGCACGAGGCAGGCGATGGATCCCCCTGGTAGGCATTAATACTGATGATTACTGTCATTGGTCTTCTAACTCCGATTCTCCCAATAATTCTCGATACATCGCCAGATGGAACTTTGCGACTGCACCGGCTTCACATTCGTCGTTGATTCGCGCCTGCGCCGCCTTCGCGATCGCTGTCCGTTCGGCCCGCCTTAGCAAGCGTACCCTATCCAGTGCCTCCCGCAGCGCTTCCGGCCGTCCTGGCGGAACCATGAACCCCTCGCGCTCTGACTTCAGAATTTCGGCTACGCCGCCGACGTCTGTGGCGATGCACACACAACCGAGCGCCATGGCCTGCAGCAACACCAACGGACACGCCTCGCTTCGAGAGGGCAGCACCACCACATCGCACTCGCACATCAACGCACGCACCTCATCGTTTTCCAACCACGGACGCAAAGCGATTACGCTGTTGGCATTGCCGCACGACAGTTCCTTCGCCCGAGTCTGGATCCGCGCGTAGTACTTTCGATGGTTGGCCAGACTCGCACCGGCTAGCGTGAGATGATAAGAATGCGGAAACTTCGACAAGGCCTCTAACAATAAATTCTGGCCCTTGAGCGGATTGAAATTTCCCACACAGACTATCCGCAGCAACTCCCCCGCCCCGGCGGCCGCCGGGATTCCGCCGTCGCGGCATTGCCACCACGACAGGTCGACAGGTGGCCGCGCCAGCTGCACCGATCTCACCGCAAACGTCTCGGCGACCTTGACGGCAACGACGACGACCCGGTGCCGATTCTTGGTTAGAAGTCTGACACCGAACCTGACGAACGGCCTAAACGCGCCCACCGTCTCGTGCAAATGCCACACCGTAGGCATACGCAGCAGCCTCGCCACGATGACGGGCGCGATGTTCGCGGCACCATGGATATCGAAGACCGCCGCCTTCCTCGGGATACGGCCGATCATCACCAACCACAGGATTCTCAGCACATTCAGCGGCACCTCCATCGCATACAGTGGATACCAGCGATGCCGCAGGTTCACGAGGGCGATGTCCGTCATGGGTCCCCTTCCCGCCGTAACGATGGTGACGCGGACATCGCGTAACAGAGCTTCACGCAGCGTGGCGACGTACACGTGCGGCCCGCCAAGGCGGGGGTCGAGAATAAAGTTAACGATATTGGGGATTAACGGATCGGACAATGGTACCACTTAACTATTCTGCCAGGGTTTTATTATTAAGTTGCCAGTCCCAACCATACGCTTAGTGCTCTTGCCGCATTAGGCGCGTTTGCATTTGAGTCCTTTATCAATTTCTCGTTGAGCCTGCCATGTTCTCGAATTAGGGATCGTTGTTTACTATAATAGTCAATGCCCTCCCGAATGGATTCCACTGACACGTGGCAACGAAAACCGGTATGCCGGTGGCGTACATACTCGGCAAAGGCGCCAGTAAACATTGTTCCGATAATAGGCATTCCCGCTGCCATCGCCTCACACACTACGACTGCCCATCCATCGTGGCGAGAAGGCATCACAAGAATGTCATGACTGGCGTATAGTTCTGGCAGCTTATCAGGACCAACGAAGCCCGTAAACTCAATGTGCGGATACTTTTGTACATAGGATTCGACAAGGGGCTTGAGATCACCCGACCCGGCGATACTCAACTGCGCTTCGTCAGCCGCAACACCGCTGAAAGCCTCCAGTAGCTCGGCAATACCTTTCCTTGGAATAAGTTGACCAACAAACAGAAAGCGAATTGGTCGATCACCAATATCCGACCGAACTGTGCGATATCGAAAAACATCTATGGAATACGGCAGATTTAAGGTATGACGTACAAAAGGAGCATAGGCAGACACCGCTTCCCGGCCAATACCTACAACGCCGTAGGCAAAGGGCAACCGCGCGCGCCACAGCCATCGGCGTAATCGAGCTTTAAGCGGACCGCTAGGGAGTGGTTTTTCGAGCCAATAGGCAATACGTGAACCCATTTGCTTCGCATTCCGTCTTATCAGATTTAAAAAGGGGAGCCGGTACCCGCCGACCAGAATGGCGTCTGGCCGAAACTCATGCAGTATTTCAGCAAAACGACGCCCCGCAGTGCCCCGCCGACCGGATTCCAAGATCTCCATCCAAAAGCGATTACCGAGTATCCAGTCCCGATTCTGTTCGTTTCCCCACAGGAACACTGCGCGAATCTCGTGCAGCTCTGCGAGACTGTCAAGAAAGTCGAGTTGATACGGGGTGGGAATGTTGGACAAAAAAAGGATTCGAGACATTTTGTTTATTTCTCGGTTTCCCTTAACACCATCTCTTCTGAGCAGAGAAGTCAACGGTATAACTCATGCTTGAAATATCATCCGATGACCAACAGAGCAAACAAAACACCCTAACGCATTGTCCGGGTGATGTTATTGTATATACGACCTACCCCAAGCCTACGCAACCAGCGTATCGGCAGCGTATCCCAGTCCAAGCTATGGCCCAGGAATTTCCCCCTTAGTAATGCGCTTGGCTGGTAGTGTTTGAATTTCCTGCCGAAAGTCGTGTAGTAATAACCAAACGGCAGACATTTTTCCTGCGGTTCAGCAACAGCATGGCCCTTTTTCGCAAGAAGCGCGATAAATTTTTCTTTCGTCGTGGGCTCGACGCACGCACCCAAACCGGAATGCGGCGTCGGACCGATCAGTACGCTGAGTTTACCCCAGTACGCAGCTTCAATACCGATCGTCGAACCATAAGTCACCACAATATCGGCGGAATCCAGTAAAGCATACGAATCAACATTACTTTCTGGTGGTATTACCCGTACATTACTGTTGGCAAATCCGCTCCAGCGTTTTCTCTCGGCTGACGACTTTTTCGCAAGATTCGGATGAATACGGATGATCAGCTCAACATCGTCAATGGTGTTACATATTGCAGCGACATCCTGAATTGCATCCACTTGCCTTCCCCACAAACCAGGCAATACCATATCGGAGATAGCCGCATACTCATCGTCACTGGACGAAAAATAGACGACACGTCTACGGCCTGGTATACGTTCTGGAATCTCCCCCTGTGTCTGCTTATCAACAAACGGAAACCAGCCAATTCCATCACCTCCACGACGTCGGACGAAAAACGAATGTCCCATCTCAATGCGCGAACAAGGGTCTGCCATTTGCCAAGCCTGATTGATTCGCCGGCGAATGTACTCAAATGAATGTATCGGCTCATCGTAAAGCTCGTACTTATCAAACGTTGCACCACGATCATGTCGAAGCACCGGGATCAACTCCGCCACTGCTGCCTCCACAATCGGCTTGCAGGTTGCGAATCTTCCATTAAAAGTCACAACGGTATCGGGTCGATGGGCTCGAATCATACTGATTGCGCGTTCGTAGACTATTGCCGCCGAATGCAGTAACTGCCTCGCAGCTTCCGGGCGCTGCGCGACGTCATAAATGCTGTCTCCGGACCACGAAATCAGCGACGACGCAACCCCCATACCGAGCTTCGCGTTCCCGCAACGGTACCTTTTCAAATCCTCCAGTGTGCCGCTGAAACTCTCCGAGCACCTCTGGCACCTGTCCAAAACATCCGGGGTCAGTCTGGGAGACGACATCACCTGGACGCCTTCGTCCGCAATGATTTGCTCGAAACGAGCAACTCGTCGAGGAAGCGAACAACCCAGTCTTGTCAGCCATACTGGCAGATCCCAATCTGTCCACGGCAGGTTATTACCGATAAACGCAAATACTACCGAATGGCCTTCTTTAATGAGGTCAAGAGCAATTTCGCCGGATGTTTCCAGCAATGGTTTGGCGGCAACAGTTTCGAGAATAAGGTACTTCATTTCGGTCTCACTTGTCAGACACGTCTTCGTAATGGCACGTCATTCCCGGCTCCCAAACCATCGGCGAATTCGCTTATTCCAAAGATCGCCGTAATGATTAACGTATTTCAAAAGCTGCTCCTCGATTATACCCTTGGAGATAGCGTACAACACGTATTCAAATAGTGATTTTCGAATATGTTCGTTGGAGAACGTAAATCCTGCCGCACGCGACCCACCGAAGTACTTCAATGTCTCTCCACCGTATCCCCAAAACAGACCTACCTTCATTGCTCCAATATTGGGAAGCGGCCGCAATGCTGGCTGCTTAAGCAGAGTTATAACCTCTTCGTGTGAACGCGGCACATATACTGATCCCGTTCGCTCGTATACGCAACGGCCAAGCAAAATCGAGGGCTTTCCCCAGTAGGCCGCCTCGATTCCGATCGTGGATCCGAAGCTCACTACAATGTCACAGGCCTTAAGGAGTGAGTAACTGCTGATGTCACTTTCAGGCTGGATGACGACTACGTTGCGATGTTTCTCAGCAAGACGGCGAAGTCGCATTGCGAAATCCCATCTTACGGTGCTCAGGTTCGGATGAATCCGTAGATATATTTTGATATCGGTGACATCAGATAACGACTCGCAAATACGCGAAACAGCATCGGTCTGGTTTGGATAAAGAGTTTCTTCATAATCCCCGCCCAGCGATGCTCGCTCGTCCTCAGAGCAATTGAAGATAACAATATTCTTCTTCGTACTGTCCCAACCATCCGGCATCCGACCAGGCGTTTGTCCCATAACGTACGATCGATCGTTAACCACCGCGCCCTGTCGTTTCAAATCAAAATAACGATAGGCAGCAGTCTCCCGATCGCCGCTGTACGCATCCCAGTGCGTCTCTATCATAGATGCTAAATTGCTCAAGTCTTGAGGTAGCGTATCCAAGAACATGTATACGCAGCTCGCATCTTGCCCAGAAAACTCCATAACCTCAATCTTGTTCCCCGCTAACTGCGCAACTCGCAAAAGTGGACGATTTTGGTTATGCCGACCATTGTACAAAACAACACGCGACACCTTGTACTTCGTAATAACGTCGATGAAGTAAGCGGTCAGTTGTTTTGAAACGCTGATCAATTTGCGCAGACTTGGTCGTGCAAGACTGCCCTCCACATTCAGATCCCGACTCTTTCCGGTGTAGCTTGAGTATCCGGCTTGCCCTACGTCAACAGATCGGAAATTAATTGCCTTTGCTGCCCAGTTGTCTTTCAAATCCTCATCCGACAAATCAGAACAATATTCTTCTACTGGCGATACCGGTCCGGAGAGGAATGTATAGCGGCCGTCCAGCAGCTCAAGACCGCGAGATCGCTGACGCTTACATGAATAACAAATTGATGCAAGACCATAAATGTTGTACGAGCAGGCATATCCGCGATTACCCGGGCAACCTGCAATGATCACGTCCTCACCGCTTTCAATCGCCTGCTGAGCCCGTGACAGCATGATCTCAAGCTCTGGAGAATGAAGTCCAGTAGGAATATGGATCAGCGTAGACATTCTGATATTAGAAATAGCGGAGTAAGAGTTGGGGTTTTAGAAGGCAATCAATGTGGTCGTGGATGATCTTCAATCCAGTTTCGTAAGCACGATGAACCTCCAGTCCAATAACAGATTGCCAGACACCTGCGCTCCTCCCATAACCTGGGTACCAGTCTTAGTAGTATGCTTCTTGTTATCAAAGGAAGCAAAATAATCATCTTTCACTATATCGATACGTATATTTGGATCGAGCTTGCTGATCAGCTGACGGAAGTAGCTTTCTTTATACATATTAAAATAGTTAAACAGACCCAACTCATCCTCTCTAGTGATCAATTCAAGCTCGGAAGACTCAACCTCCTCGATACCGTCCTCCTTCTCGCGAACTTCTTTGATGATATAATTACGATTCCCAAATACCGTGCGTACGACAACATGTTTTCTTGCGACACGTATCAATTCTGAGAAGGCTTTCGTCGGGGGAGGCGGCAAGTGCAACATGACGTTATTGTTGATCACGATGTCATGCGATTTATCCTCAAGAGGAAGATCGAAGATATCCCCGAGTTTGAATTCGGCATTCACAGGAAACGCCTTCCTCGCCAAATCAAGATACTGTTCGGTAGCATCAACACCGGTATATATAACGTCTCTATCCAGTCGGTTCCTGAGACTGCGCAGATAGTGCCCAGCGCCGCACCCGATATCCGCAATCTTCATACCTTTCTGATAAAATTGAGACAGAATCGAACAAAGCGCCTTCGACGATTCCATCTCTTCGCTCTCGCCGGTAGCGCGCTTGTACAGCAACTCGCCGTAATCTTTACTACGAGTCCAAATGTCCCAAATTTCGTTAGCCATACTGCTATCTCCGAATATGTATAATGATGTTAATAATTAGATTGCATTAAATTTTAAAATGGACGAGCTCGCAACTAAGACGCTATCAACCACTTCAAAAAGTATAACTAGAAAAAATATCGGGCTGCCACGGTGGGAGCCGTTACTTTTGCCGATCAAGCAATGGTGGTACCGGCCACATATCGAACTGAACCATACGGAAACTCATTTTTCTTAGTATCGAGAACTATCTATACGTGTGACACTTTTTTCCAATCTGCCCTGTCAAAATAGTTGGCACAGTCGTAACCCACATCAAACCATAGACAGTGGGGAAGTAGAACTTCCTCGCATGTGGAGTCATTTGTCCGGCATAGATCAGAGCTTCACTTGCTTACTTAATATTTATTAAGTAGGGACAATCGTACATAAACCCACTGCGCAAATATCCAATCGGCACGCACACGCCCCTTTCAGCATGCTTAAAGCAACGACCCGGCCTGACAAGGCTCTCGCACATGCGGCGGGCCTTCACAATATATCCATTACTTACTGCACTCCATCGCCAAACATCCCTCAAAACGATCTTTCTCGTCCACCTCCATGAACATAGGATCGGCTGCGTCGCCAAATGAACACCGCCGGATCCGAGTAAACCCGTGTTCTTTTAGTTTTTCCGCCATGGCCTTTTCATCCCACATCCATAAATGGGCGCTATTGCCGAGCCAATCCTTTATAAAACCTGCAATCCCTCGGGGTCTCTGCTTCCGACCTAGGTATGATGACTCCATAAAACGATGAGCTGCAATACTCGACTCGTCCGCGAGATAGTCACGACATAGCTGCTCGAGATCGGGGACCACCAGCCTGAACGTCCCGCCCCGCTTTAGATAAAGAAACGTGTGTTCGAGTGCTCGATCACAGTCATCAAAAGCAAGATGCTCCAATACGTGTGAGCAATAGATTCCCTGGCAAGAGTCGGCTACGAGGGGTAATCCTTTAACGATATCCCCGTAACGCACATTCTTCGGAAACCGGACAGTATTCTTTGTATACAGCTTACCGATCAGGGGAATACGCTCGAATCGTAATGTGAAACAATCG
>Ga0209633_10001350_pt1 | contig 25395 bp, 27 predicted proteins | sample Cruoilmetagenom1_FD_187290 | JGI IMG/M metagenome (GOLD analysis project Ga0209633, IMG submission 187290) | Oil polluted marine microbial communities from Coal Oil Point, Santa Barbara, California, USA - Sample 1 (SPAdes) (version 2) | ecosystem: Environmental > Aquatic > Marine > Oil seeps ...
AAGCCAGCATTCCTATACGGACAAAAGCGGCTTGTCAATAAAATTCGCAGGTATAGCCCGCTTTCAGACGGATTGATTATGCGAATATGTCCAAAAATGAGACTGGAATTTAAGGGAAAAATGCCTTTTGTCCGCCACTATCCGTTTCCGAAAATGACCTTGCTCGACGATTTTTCTCATGATATTATAATCGAAAAAATATAGATAATTTATTTCCAGATTGGTTTTCATTTACGTCGAGGGGACGCGGGTAATGAAAAATGAAAATCCCACGGCGATCAATATCGCTCTGATCGGTGGCGGCAAGTACTGTGAGGAAGTTCTGAAGATGACCAAGGTCGCCTTTCTGCAGGATCAGGCCAACTCCAGGATCGTGGCTGTGGCGGATCCCGACGGCGAGGCGTCCGGAGTGATGCTGGCACGTCAACGGGGATTGAAAATCGTCTCAGACTATCGGGAATTGTACCGACCGGCCTATCACGTGCACCTGTTTATCCTGCTCGACCCCGATCCCGGCCTGTTGCGCCTGATACTGAACACCAAACCCGATGATCTGCGCGTGCTTTCTTACCAGGCCTTTAATCTGTTCTGGAAAGCTTTCAAGTCCAGAGAGAAATTGCTCCAGCAGCGCAACGAAGAGACCGAAACGATCTTCAACGGAATCCAGGACCTGATTATGGTGTTTACGCCGGAGCAGGAAATCGTGGACGCCAACGATGCTTTCCTGAAGCATCTGGGCTACACCAAACAGGAGGTTGTGGGAAAGAAGTGCTTTGAAGTCTACCATCAGATCGATCAATCATGTTTCGAGGAAGAGAATGGCTGCCCGTTGAAAGTGGTAATCCGAAACCGTATGGCCGCCAAGACGATTCGTATACGCACCGGATCAGATGGCAAACGGCATTACATGGAAGTGACCATTCACCCGCTGTGGGGAAAAGACGGGAAAATTTCGCGGTTGATAGAGATCAGCCACGATTTTACCGAGCGTAAACTGCAGGAAGAGAAAAATCGGCGACACCTTGAGCAGATGGTTGAGGAGCGCACCCGCCAATTGCAGGAAACCCACGCCAAACTGCTTCACCAGGACAAGATGGCCTCTTTGGGCAAGCTGTCCGCCTCGGTTGTGCATGAGATTAACAACCCCATTGCCGGCATTTTGAACCTGGTCCTTCTGATGAAACGGATCATGAAGGAGGAGGAGGAGGGGATCGATGATGGCGGCGGAAAAGGCGCTTTCGAGCGATACCTCACGCTCATGGAGGCCGAGACACGCCGGATCAGCCGTATCGTCTCAAATTTGTTGACCTTTTCACGGCAGTCAAAGAAGGAACTGGGAAGCCAGGATATCAATCGGTTGATTGAAAGAACCCTATTGCTCAACGAGAATCTGTTGATGATCAACAATGTCAAGGTTCACAAGGCGCTGGATCCGGAGCTGCCGATGGTGATCGGGTCTGCCGATCAACTTCAACAGGTGTTCATGAACATGATTTCCAATGCCGTTGAAGCCATGGAAAGCAAAGGCGGTGGCCTGTTGACGGTCAAAACCTGGTGCCGTGATGCCCAGGATTCAATCAACATCTCCTTTTCCGACGACGGGGTGGGGATCTCCCTCGACTACAAAGACAAGCTGTTTGAACCCTTTTATACGACCAAGAAAAGGGGCAAGGGGGTCGGATTGGGGCTTAGCGTCGTCTATGGCATCATCAAGGCGCAAAACGGCACCATCACCGCCGATTCCCTTCCGGGAAACGGTGCGACCTTTAGGATCCGACTGCCGCTGTCGCCGGAACGACCGCGGAAAAAAACGGTCGCTATTGAAACACGAGATCGACGAGCGGAGGAGCGATGAGCAAGACCCGGATCATGGTGGTGGATGATGAATTGATCATTCGAGAATCACTGGCCGGGTGGCTGGAACGGGATGGTCACCAGGTGGAGATCGCCGCTAGCGGTGAACAGGCATTGGCGATGCTTGCTTCTACGCGATACGACATCATGTTGGTGGACATCAAGATGGAAGGCATGAGCGGGTTGGACGTTCTCAAGTTCGTCAACGACCATGATCTGGATACCTCGGTGGTCATGATTACGGCTTACGGTTCCATCTCGTCGGCTATCGAAGCCATGAAGCGCGGGGCCGTGGAATACCTGCTCAAACCCTTCGATCCGGAAGAGATCGGCGTACTGATTGAGAAAATCATCGCCCAGCAGGCACAGGTCAAAGAGAATTTATACCTGCGCGAACAGGTCAAGGAACGCACCCGATTCGAAAGCATGATCGGCCAATCGCCGGCCATGCAGGAGGTTTTCGATCTTATCAACGATGTGGCCCCGACGGCCGCCACCATTCTGATTACCGGTGAGACCGGCACCGGTAAGGGGTTGGCGGCCAAGGCGATCCACACCTGCAGCAACCGCTGCCGCGGTCCATTTGTGGCCGTTAACTGCGGAGCCATTCCCGAACACCTGATGGAAAGCGAACTGTTCGGTCATCAAAAAGGGGCTTTCACCGATGCCAAAGAAACCAAAAAGGGGCGTCTCGAACTGGCCGATGGCGGCACCCTGTTTTTGGATGAAATCGGCGAGATCAGTATGCGCATGCAGATCGATCTGTTGCGTGTGCTGGAGGACCGCGTTTTCTACCGTGTGGGTGGAACACAGCCCCTGGAAGCCGATTTTAGGGTCATTGCCGCCACCAACGGCGACCTGAAAAAAGGCATCGCCGACGGCACCTTTCGCGAAGACCTGTTCTACCGTCTCAACGTTATCTCCTTTGACATGCCGGCGCTGCGCCGGCGCAAGGAAGATATTCCGCTGCTTACCGACCATTTTCTGATGCGGTTCACCCAGGAAACCAATAAGTCGATTCGAAAGGTCTCCCGGGAGGCCATGGATGAAATGATGCTTCATGACTGGCCCGGCAATATCCGGGAGCTGGAAAATGCCATCGAAAGAGCCGTCGTGATAGGCAAAGGCACGCAGGTGATGCCCGAGGATCTACCTATCGTCTGTATTGTAGAAAGCGGTCAACCATCCGATCATTCTCTAAAATCCATTGAGAGAAATCATATTCTCCAAGTGCTCACGAAAAACGCCTGGAACATGTCGATAAGTGCTAAAATACTGGGCATCGACCGATCTACGCTCTACAGCAAAGTCAAGCGCTACCAACTGCAGAGCCCATCTTGAAAGCCGTTTCTTGAAAGCCGTTTCCAAAGAGACGATTCTCTTGTCGCCCATCGGCGACTTCGACGCCGATATCCTCCATGCCGTCGAAGCGATGGTGCCGGACGTTTTTAGTCTGCTGTGTCACATCCAACCGTTGATCGACAACATCGATTTTGCCTGGGACGCCAGACGCCGGCAGTTCCACTCCACGGTGATTCTCGAAGAACTGTCCGCCAACGCCCCACTGAATGCGCATAAAATCATTGCCTTGACCCACCACGATCTTTTTATCCCGATTCTTACCCACGTTTACGGAGAAGCGCAGCTGGGGGGAAGGAGCAGCATCGTCTCCACCTGCCGCCTGGCCGATGGGATCTCCGTCGTTTCCCGGCGTGCCACGTATCTGATGCGTATCGTCAAAGAGACCGCCCATGAACTGGGCCACACATTCGATTTGCGGCACTGCAAGGACAACCGGTGTCTCATGCACTACTGCCGCAGCATCGGTGACGTGGATACCAAAACCGGTCAGTTTTGCCGCTACTGTCGGGTGCTGCTCAGCGATCATCTAAAGAAGATCCGGTCACAAAGCCCCACAGCGTTAAAAAAAAACTAACAAACCTGATTTCCGGTCAGCCACAAACGAATTCAACTTTTTAGGATCTGGTGGCTGATCGCCTCCCAAATGGATGGGGGCAAATTCCCGAGGAGATCATCGGCAAGATTCCCGCCGTCTGCCGCCAGCGGTCCCAGGTGGGGTTCCAGAGCCTGGTACAATTCGGTGATTTCGGTCTCCATAAATGTCGTGGCTTCTTCCCCCATCTGCAGGCTGCGCAGCTCCTCCCTGAGGTTTGTCGGCTGTACCATCAGCAACCAGCCATCGCCGTAGGGATCGGCCGGCAGGGCGGCAGGATTTTCTCTCATTTTGGGATTGAAAGCGGTGACCACGCCGCTGACCGGTGCCAAAACTTTTGCGGTTAAGTCATCACGATGCATCTGTATCCCTGCCAGGTCCTGCTGCAGTTGTTTTCCCATCAGTGGAAGATCGATGCGGTCCATCTGCCCAAGCAAACGGGCCGCAAAGTCGTCCAGGCCGATGCGCACCTGACCGTCGGGGGCCATTCCCGCCCACGCATGTCCCCGATGGAGATAGACGCCCTGGGGAATCTTGATGCCCTGGACCTTTTGCATGCCAACCGGTTTGAGTACCGCGTGGACCACATACTGATCCTGGAAATACTGGTCGAATTCACAATCGCTGCAACCGTAAGCGTTGTTGCATGAGCGAAAAGCGATGCGGCCTTTGAGGTGATGAAGGCAGGGACGCCGATGGACGGGCAGTTCCTTGAGCCTGTCGGCCCAGTAAACAATCCGTCCGCGTTTGCCGGCAGCCACCGGGTCCGATGCCGATCGATTCCGGTTCTCCTCGGCCATGCGCCGCAGGGCACGATCAAACCGGCAGCCGGTGCAATCGAACTCCTTGCGGCACAATTTGGTTTTCACCACACCGGCCTGCATCCAGATACAGGGGGGCGATGGGGATTGTCGTTGTTGGGTTTTCATGGCATCAACCCGTTTTCAGAAAGGTTTGGGTCAGCTTTGTCCAGTCCATGCCGGGCAGGTTGCCATAGAGGTCGGGGCCGAACGTACCACCGTCAGCGGCAAGCGGTCCGGCCACTTCAGTGACCATCTCCTCTAGAATCGCTACTTCGCCGTTGATCCAAGACACGCCGGCATCGTCGCTCATCAGGTTTTTGGTTGCCTTCTTAATGTCCGGTGTCCGTACCAGAAAGAGCCATCCGTCTCCATAAGGCTCCCGATTGGCCAATCCAGGATTTTCCATCACTTGGGTGTTGACTTCCATGATGACACCATCGATGGGCGCGCGTACATCTGCCAGATTACGCTTCCTTTTCAGCCCCCAGCCGATTTCATCGCGGCTGAGTTCTTTTCCCATCAGGGGCAGTTCAAAACCGTCGGCCTGTCCGAAAACTTTCAGGCTGAAATCATCAAGACCGATGCGCAGGTTGCCCCCGCTTTCGATGCGTGCCCATGTGTGGCCATTGTGGAAGTGATAGTGGCGAGGAACGTCGAACCCCTTGACGGTGGTGATGGCGGTAGGTGCGTTTTGGGTTTTGGCGGCCAGGACATCCTCAAAGTACTGGTCGAAATCGCATTTTTCGCAGTGAAAATCATACGCGCAGGAGCGATTGGCAATCCGTTGGGTCAGGCTGTGCCGGCAGATCCGTTCCAATGCCGGTCGCCGACGCATGGCATTCTGCCAACTGACCTGTTTTCCCGTTGATGCTCGGGCCTGCATGGCATGATCATACTTGCAGGTGGTGCAATCATAAAAATTGGTGCAGTTTTTATACTTCACCACACCGGCTTCCATCCACAGGCAAGGATTTTCGGCCCGGGCTTTTTTGTCGGGATGGACGACCCATACCTGACCGCCCAATACGGTGCCAATCCCTGTTTTCTCTTCCATCTCATGACGTTTCCCACGATGGTAAGACGATCCGTAACCGATCCGGCTTCTGGGAGTTCCGTTATTCTTGTCAGCCATGTTTTCCTCTCCTTCGTTGAAGATTGGTTAATATGCGTGATCTCTGTAATCAGGGTTATCTTGATTCGCATCTGCCGGTGTGCTAAAACCGCGCCATCAAGCACGAACCGTTGATGCTCAGTAATGTAGCAAACCGCGTGCCATTTATTTATGTCGTTGATTTTTAATGAAAAACGGTGTTTTCCCACCGGCTCTCCCCCGAAGTATCGCAGTGGGTGGGGGAATATCCAACAGTTTCGGCCGGTCCACCGGTTCCATTTCTTGGAATTGTGGCAATATTAGCTGTTTATTCAAATGGTTGTATTGTCGTTGGTTTTTTCTACAGTCAGTGTCGGATTCTTCTACAGTCCGACCGATGACGCTTGTCGCCAGCGGGTTTTTACCTGAACTGCGGCCGATCCTTTGCCGCAGGATTGTTCGGAAAGTTCCGACCTGGCGCAAAGATTGTGGCCTGAATCAATACGTTACTGAAACATCAGGAAAGGACAGGGACGCAATGGATTTTAACAATCTGGAAGCGGTCATCGCATTTGGCATTGAAAAAGAGAAGGAAGCCGCAGACTTTTACGAACGGAACAGCGAAACCGAAATGATGTCCGACAAAAAACAGATGCTCAAGGATCTTGCCGGCGAAGAGCGAAAACACCAGAAGATGTTGTGCCGGGAAGAAGCCAAGCACAAGCTCGCCTTAGAAACCCCATATGACGCGTACATGGCCAAGATGGGCGGCTGACCATTGGTCCAGCGCTCGCCCAAAAGTAAACTTATCGTCATCTGCGGTCCAACCGGGTCGGGCAAGACCGGCTTTGCCATAAACCTGGCCCGGCAGTTCAACGGTGAGATTGTCGGGGCCGACTCCGTGCAGATCTATCGCCACATGGACATTGGGACGGCCAAGCCGACGCCGGCGGAGCAGGCGGCGGCCCCCCACCACATGATCGACATCGTGGACCCGGACCGGGCTTTCGATGCCGCCGCCTATGCGAATATGGCCGCCGGCATTATCCGCCGGATCATCGCGCGGGGGCGCACCGTCTTCGTGGTGGGTGGAACCGGGTTTTACATCAAGGCCTTGATTCATGGCCTTTTCGACCAAGGCCCATCGGACCCGGCGGTTCGCCGGCGCCTGAAGCAGCAGGCGGAATCGGAGGGGACCGCTGTCTTGACACGGCGCCTGCAGAAGATCGACAGCGCCGCCGCCGAAAGAATTCATCCCAACGATACCTACCGCATCATCCGGGCGTTGGAGGTGTTCGAGGTCACCGGTGAACCCCTCACGATCTTTCAGCAGCGCCACGGGTTCCGGGAGAAGCGCTTCACGCCCCTGAATATCGGGCTTTCCTGGCCTCGACCGGTTTTGTACGACCGCATCAACCGGCGGGTGGATATGATGATGTCCCAGGGGTTTGAGGATGAGGTGCGGCAACTGCTGGCCGGCGGCTACGGCAGTGACCTCAAATCCATGCAAAGTTTAGGATACCGACACCTGGCGGCAGTGATCCGAGGCGATGCCGAACTGGCCGATGCCCTGGTGACCTTGAAACGGGACCACCGCCGTTACGCCAAACGTCAGCTGACCTGGTTCGGTGCCCAGACATCGGTCCACTGGCTATCCCCGGATCAAACGGCGATGGCCGGTGAGCTGATTGGGGCATTTCTCACCTGACCGGTCGTCCGATTGACCAGAAGTGAAACTGACCGGTTGTTCAATTTCCTAATGCTTACGGAGGGGGGGGGCAATGGGCCTGCAGCGGGACTCCAGGAGCGAGCGAATCACCTGTTTTTGTTGCAGGGTCAACGCCTCGAAGCGGATGCCGATCCCCCCGGGATCCCGGCGGACTACCGTCCCGTTGATGGCGCAGGAACGCACCAGGACAGGAGACGAAAGAGACATGATCAGCCGCTGGCCAACCCTGACGGACTGCTCGGTCTCGATGTAGGCGCCCCCCTCGCTGATGTCCCGCAAGAAGCACTGATAGGTCCAGTCGCTGATATCGTAATCCACGCCCACGAGACAATCGTACCGACTGTGTTTGCGCAGATTGGGCCGACGGCTCTGCTTCTCATCCAGCATCCGGCCGCTTTCCAGCAGCAGATTCATTAGCGACGTGGTGATCTCACGCGTCACTTTTTTAGGGGCGTAGTCGATGTCGATCAATACGTTTTGCCAGGTGAGAATATGCTGGGCTGCCGGTATGCCCGTCAGCAATCCCATTTTGGCGGCAACGGGCTTGCCGTCAGTCATATAAATGGTTCCTACCTTCCCTTTGGAGTTGACCTGCAGCGTGCAGGATCGGCCCTCCAGTTCCAGCATTTGGAGAAATGAGGCCGACGAGATTCCTCGCACCTGTCCACCGTAATCGATCTGCAGCTCGGTGAAGATCCGTTTGGTGAGCAGGCCGATATCCATGGGTTGATCGAAATGGATGACCGAGGACATCTGCTTGATCTTATTGCGTAACATGTACGAGGCGTTGTTGGTTATGACGATCATGCGGGTTTGCGGATATTTGGCATCCAGCAGTGACAACAGTTCAAAGGCGTCCATTTCAGACACGTGCATGCCGGTAATCAGGAGGTGGACCTCTTTTTCGGCAAGGGTTTCCAGGGCTGCCTGGATATTGCCGGCGGAGTGGATTCGTAATAAGCCGCCCTGGCTTTTCAGTAACCCCACGAAGGTGTGCAGCATAATGGGATCGTTATCGACGAATAGGATATTCTTCATCGGTTGCTACCCCTATCGGTTCCCAAGATGGCGTTCATGACCTCGTAATGATCGTAAACAGGCTGGGTGACGGCGAACGGTTCGTTAAACATAAAAACGCCTCAATTTATTTTTCGTTTCTAATCCAAGCGCACATTGGTAGATGCCGCACCCCTGTTCCAATGGCTATAAGCGGAGGCTGAAGCAAAAGGTGGTACCCTTGGTGTCGGATGTGGTGAAATCCATTTTGCCGTTCAGGAAGGTCTCGCCAAACAGTTTCATGGAGTAAGTTCCCAGGCCTCTTCCGGAATCGGCTTTGGTGCTGATGTTGCGCTGAAAGATGCGATTGACCACGTCTCCGGCAATGGGTTGATGGTTCCAGACGTAAAAAGATAGACGACCCGCTTCGGGCGAGGCCCACACCTTCACGGATCCGGCTTTTTCCGTGGCTTCCAGGGCATTGACAACCATGTTGGAGAGCACCCGGACCACCAGGAAAAAATCCGATCTGATGGACAGGGCTCGGTGCCGGTCGGCGAAAATAATGGTTCGGTCCCTGGCCGCGGGGTGACCGGCAAAGGTGGCATCGAGTTCCTGAAAAATTCGATCCACCGTCATCGGCTGAATCATGAACTGGTAGTCGGCATCGGCTATCTGGGTGAGATGTTTTTGCATTTGTACCTCCCTTGCCAGGCGCAGGGAGATGCGGTGGATGTGCTGGATGGCCTCGCGGCTTTCGTCTGTTGATTTATCCAGTAGCATCTCACTGCTTCCAACCAGACTGTAAATAATATTGTTCAAATCATGGAAAAAGACCCGTCCCAAGGCCTCCCATTGCTGCTGGTGAGTGATGTCCTGAAGAAACAGCAGGATCATGCCTCGACCGTTCACGGCTATGGGGCAGGCGCGAACCCGGAGAAACAGGTCCTTGGTAACCCCGTTTTGAACCACCGTCATGGCGCATTTTTTTTCGATGGGTTTATGTTGGTGTAGGCAAGTGACCATGGCGATGGCGGCGCCGCATGTGGCGCAGTAAGAAGACGTTCCGCAACCGCCTTTTCCGGCGTCGCGAAAAATGCAGCCGATGGCCTCCCCCGGTCGAAGCCCCAATAAACGGTCGGCATCATCGATGCCCGACGTTTTTAAAAACGTATCGTTGACGGCTATAATCTGCCGGTGTTCATTGAGTACGGCCAAAAGGCCGCCGACAGCCTCGAGCAGGCCATTGATTATCGGGTTGACGGCCGCGGCACCGACGTCGTCAGCGAGCGCTTCTTTTTCAAGGCGTCGCGTTGGTGCAATATAAGTTTCCATAGTCGTTTGGAACGTTGGGTGTGTTGCCCATTCTTGTGGTTACCCTGCATCCCCGTTTCGTCCTGCAATATCTGCCGGCGGTCGAGTGTAACTCTGTTCGCCAGGATAGCCTATATCTATCGTTTCAGCGATATCAGGTCAAGTACGGATATGTGATGCCGGTGGGCCAATGCAAAAGCGCTCATGCAAATTCTCACAGGTGCGTGGTGATGGTGGAACCCATTTCGGGCCAGGGCGCATGGTTACCTGGGTAACAAAGGTTGCAAAAATGGCTTTAATACAATCATATTCTACATAATTGTGTCTCTAATATGATGGGCCAAGCCCTGCTAAAAATGGTTGGTATGTTTTAATTCCAGTCGGTTGTGTGGATTTTTACATGATGGCACATAGTTTGAAAATACATAGGCTGGAATAACAAAAAGAGGTCCACATATGATATCGATCAATAGCATCAATTGGAATGGAGAAATCTGGCGAAAAATTCTCAACAGTGTGGCGGGGAAATATGACTGCGGGGTCAATTTTACCATCAACGCCGGCCAACTGAACTTCGAAGGTGACCGGGATTGTGCCGAAGAGATCGTTAAAGAGGTCATGGCGCTGCTCAACGCCCGTGGATGTTGACTCCGCGGTACAGCATAATCAGGTCGGTTCGATTGGGGTCGACGAAAATAGTTGCCGACCCTCATTTCCCTAATATCATCAACAACGGAATGAATACCAGGCCGGCCATGGCCAGGTACAACCCGTTCAATATCCGCTGGTATTTGTAGCGGGTCGGTTCGTCCGTCTCTTGGCGCGTCAGTTCTTTAAACCGGCGGTAATCCTCGATCCATCCAGTCATCATACCCACGTGATGCCCTTTATCCTTCAGGATCATTTTGATCTGCTGGAATGAATGCAGGGTGAAAACGATGGCACCAATCAATCCAATACCCAGCCAACTCATAGGTAACGTCTCCTTAAAGCGAGTGTGAAGCCCACGGCGTTGCATAAGCTTTTACGTATGGGGCTATTGGCGATAAATGAAGGTGCCCACATGCTCGTCGTTCAAGGCTCGAGTGATGTTTCCCGGAACCATGCCGTTGATGATCTGAACCCGCTCGATCACCTCGCTATTCTGGATGATGTCGAGGCACGGGCGCTCGATGACCAGATCATCCAGATCACGCGTCATCAAATCCCGTGCCCCGATCTCCGGTATGAATTCAGCATCGGGCGCTTTTTTGGGATCAGCCGTGTAAAGGCCGTCCTCATCCTTGATGAAGAGGACGGTATGAGACCCAATAAGATCGGCCAGGATCACCAGACCCACATCGGTGCGATGGATGGGAATACGGCCGGTTTTGGGTTTGATGGCAAAATAGTCGTAGGGCGGCATGCCGTGCATCACCGGAATGATGCCTTCGGCAAAGTAGGTGGGCAGTTTGACGATATCCGAATGGGCCATCTTGATGCCGCCCCAGGGGGAGAGTAATGTGGCCACCATGAGGGCATTCTGTTCGGAGATCATGCTGCCGAACTTGGCGATGATGCCCGTGGGCATGCCCATCTCCAAGGCGATGGTGTAAATGTGGCGGCTACGGGTGCCGCCGCCGGTAGTGATCAACAACTTGCGCTGCCGGCGGTTTTTGATCAGTTCTTTCAAAATGGCCGGCAGCGCCTTGACGCCCCGGTCACAGATGGACTGGCCGCCGATCTTCATCACCGCCACATCGGGATAAAGCCGCTCCTGGGGCGCGACGTCCAGATTGTCGATAAACGTCTTGCTCACCAGGCTTTCGCCCATGAGCCGGCTTTTCACATGCAGTCGCTTGCCGTCCTTGTCCCTGACCAGTGGCATGCTCTCTCCTTACTGAATGGGTTGCGTCTGTCCATTGCTCCTTTTTTTGCCGCTGCCACCGCCGCCTTTCAACGCGACCAAGTCCGCTCCGACCGTGTCGGCCAACTGCTTGATCTCACCCATGCGAAGATGGTCCGTGTATACCTTGAGGTCCAAGCCGGCCACCGCGACGACTCTAAAACGCGGGTTTTGGGAACCGTCCTTGACCTTTTGCCGTTCACGATAAAAAATTTGTCCGCTCATGATTGTCTCCTTTAGGGTTACCCCAACGTTGCGTAAACAATATGAAAAAAAGTTAGCTACCCTTATCTGCCAATAATAAGACAAAAAAGAGGACGTGTAAAGAACCGTAAAAAAACTACATTCTCATGCATCAAAGATGGTGTGCAGCCCTTTGTCCACAAAAGACCCATTTCGGTTATTTGTCGGCACCGTAGTCTGATCTCACCGGTCAACTCTGAAGAGGATGGGTGATCATGACAACACCGGACAAGGTTTTGCAGATCCGTTGGAAAATGATTTAATTCTTGACGAAAATACCTCCACCCCGATACTATTTTTGCCAATGGTTCCTTACGTTGCAAAAGCCGGAACGGTGATATCCTGCTCGTCTTGCCAATCAATGTTATTTGTTAATAACTCAAGTATTTGTATGTTTTCAATCTGTTTTTAGCCACGATAGGGTTATCTTTCCGGCCTCTTCGAGTGGGGATGTCAACCGGGAGGCGTTAAATGAAACACGTGATTATCGGAAACGGCATTGCCGGTGTTACTGCATCCGAGGCGATCCGAATGCTGAATGGGACTGCCGACATCACCATGATCGGCGACGAAATCTTTCCACCCTACAGCCGCCCCATGATCAGTCATGTGCTGGACGGCTCCCAGCCCCACGACAAACTGCCCATTCGTTCCGAACATTTTTACGACGACCTGAAGATTACCCCATTGCTCGGTCAGCGGGCCCGCGGCATCGATGTGGACAACCGCCAGGTTGAATTGGCCGACGGCACCCGCGTCGATTTTGACCGGTTGCTAATCGCGGCCGGTGCCGACCCCCGGCCGACCCAGGCGGAGGGGCTGGATCTGAAAAACATCTTTTACCTGCGCACCCAGGATCATGTGAAACAGCAGACCACAGCGCTGGCGGGTGCCCGCCGGGCCGTGGTTCTGGGTGGCGGCCTGGTGGGATTCAAAGCCGCTTACGGCCTGCTCAAGCGCGGTCTTTCGGTCACCATGCTGATTACTTCGGGCTACCCCCTCTCCATGCAGGTGGACGCCACGGCCGGCCGGATGATTCTAAACGAATTGGTTTGCCACGGCCTGAAGGTCGAAGTCGGCGTAAGTGTACGCGCCTTCGAGGGCAACGGAACGGTCCGGGTGGCTGTCACCGATACCGGCACCCGTTTGCCCTGCGAGATAGTGATCATCGGCAAGGGGGTGCTGCCGGCCCGGGACTTTATTCCCAAAGACAAAATTGACGCGGACCTGGGTGTATTGGTGGACGATCATCTGCAGACCAGCGTCCCTGGTATTTATGCGGCCGGCGATGTGGCCGAGTCGGTGGACATCGCCAGAGACTGCCGCTGGGTCAACGCCCTGTGGCCGGAAGCGGCCGGCCAGGGGCGGGTGGCCGGCCTCAACATGGCCGGCCGGCCGGTGGCCTATCCCGGCAGCCTCAGCCGCAATGTCATGCGCGTTTTCGGCCTGGATGTGCTTACCGTCGGTAATGCCGATCCGATCGAAGATGCGGGATACCGGGTCGTGCGAAGCAGCGGTGCCGATCGGCATTTCTACCGGCGTCTGGTTCTCAAGGAGGACCGCCTGGTAGGGGCGGTGATGATCAACGGCATCGAACAGGGTGGGGTGCTGCGCGCGCTGATCGAGAACCGAACGCCCATCCGATTGCCGCCCGAGACGCTCATCGCACCCGGATTTAATTTCGGCCAACTGCTTTATTGAACCGCACAAAGGAGGAACCATGAAACAAGTCGTTGTTCACCCTGAACGATGCGTTGGCTGCATGCAGTGCATGCTGGCGTGCGCTACGGCTCACTCGCGCAGCCTGATGTTGTTCGCCGCCGTGCAGGAGACCCCGCAGCCAAAAGCACGAATCCACGTGGGGGCAGGTTGCTTCAACGAAGGCTTTCCCAACCGCTGCCGCCACTGCGATCCGGCCCCCTGCCAGATGGCCTGCCTGGCCGGCGCCATCTATCGGAGTGACAGCACGGGCACCGTGATGATCAATCCGGACCGCTGCATCAACTGCGCCTCCTGCGCCATGGCCTGCCCTTACGGGGTCATCCGCTTCCATGAAGACCCGCTGGGTCCGGCCGGGCACGCCATCGCCGTGAAATGCGACAACTGCAGTGCACGGGTGGCCAAGGGCCAGATTCCCGCCTGCGTGGAGATCTGCAAGGCCGGTGCCCTGACCTATGAGGAGATGGATACCGCCATGCGGCGAAAAAACCGGGCCGTGGCCCGCAGCATGTCGACGGATGCGGACCCGCCGGTAATGCCTGCCGGTGTGGCCCTGCTAAAATCCATAAAACAATCTGAATTGCAGCTCAGCGGCAGCTGAAGCGAGATAAGGAGGATGCCATGTTTGATCCCGGAAAAAGCTTGTCGATTACCCAGGATGGGGACCGGCTTATAGCCAAGGCCCGGCAGGACGGTATCGAAACGGTGTGGGAGCGGCATGAAGCCCAGCAGCCCCAGTGCGGTTTCTGCGATATGGGACTTTCCTGCCGCATCTGCATCATGGGGCCGTGCCGGGTGGATCCATTCGGCGAGGGGCCTCAGACCGGCGTATGCGGCGCCGATGCCGACATCATCGTGGCCCGGAACCTGTGCCGCATGATCGCCGCCGGCGCCGCCGCCCACTCCGATCACGGTCGGGACCTGGTGGAGGTGCTGGCCGGCGTGGCCGACGGTACGGCCGTCGGATACAAGATCCGCGACGAAGCCAAACTCAAGCGATTGGCCGAAGAGTACGGCGTAGCGACCGGCGACAAAAATCCGCTGGCCATTTCCGGGGAACTGGCTCAGGCCATGATGGAAGACTACGGCATGCGCCGGAAAGCCGTGAAAATGGTTGCCCGAGCCCCTAAAAAGCGGCAGGAAGTTTGGGAGAAGTTCACCCTGACCCCCCGGGGCATCGACCGCGAAACTTCGGAAATGATGCACCGCACCCACATGGGGGTGGACAACAACTGGCAGAGCCTGTTGCTCCAGGGCCTGCGCAACGCCCTGTCCGACGGCTGGGGCGGCTCCATGATCGCCACGGAGGTGTCCGACATCCTTTTCGGTGTGCCCACCCCGCGCCCCACCATGGTCAATGCCGGGGTGTTGAAGGAAGACCAGGTGAACATCGTGGTTCATGGACACAACCCGGTGGTGTCGGAGATGGTGTCTAAGGTCTGCCAGTCACCGGACCTCATAGACCTGGCGAAAGAGAAGGGCGCCGCCGGCATCAACCTGGTGGGGGTCTGCTGTACGGGCAACGAACTGCTCATGCGCCGGGGCATCTCCATGGCGGGAAACCACCTGATGAGCGAGCTGATTCTCTCCACCGGTGCCGTGGAGATGATGATTGTGGACTACCAGTGCATCATGCCGTCGTTGGGCAAGGTGGCCGGCAGCTACCATACCCGCATGGTCAGCACCAGCGACAAGGCCAAATTCCCCCACATGGAGCACCACGAATTTCACCCGGACAACGCCGAGAAAAAGGCGGTGGAGGTGGTCCGCTCGGCGATTGAGAATTACGTCAACCGGGGCAAGGTCTTTATCCCGGTGGCGCCCCAGGAGGCCGTCGGCGGCTTCTCGGTTGAAGCCATCGTGGGCGCTTTGGGCGGTACGCCGGAGCCGCTCATCGATGCCATCAAGGCGGGCAAAATCCGCGGCGTCGTGGGGATCGTGGGATGCAACAACCCAAAAATCAAGCACGACTATGGCCATGTGACCCTGACCCGGCGGCTCATCGAAAACGACATCCTGGTAGTGGATACCGGGTGCGTGTCGGTGGCAACGGCCAAGGCCGGTTTCAAGGTGCCGGCCGCGGCCGACATGGCCGGACCCGGCCTCAAAGAGATCTGCAACGCCCTGGGCATCCCGCCGGTGCTGCACATGGGAAGCTGCGTGGACAACGTGCGCATCCTGGTGCTGGTGGCCGCACTGGCCAACGCCCTGGGGGTGGACATCAGCGATCTGCCCGTGGCCGGCTCGGCGCCGGAGTGGTATTCGGAAAAGGCGGTGGCCATCGGCACCTATTTCGTGGCCTCGGGCGTCACCACCCACCTGGGCCCCATGCCACCCATCACCGGCAGTATGAACGTGGTCAACCTGCTCACCGCCGGTCTCGAGGATGTGGTGGGCGCCACCTTTGCCGTGGAGCCCGACCCGGAAAAAGCGGCCGTCTTCCTGCGCCGGCACATCGAAGACAAGCGCAAGGCCCTGGGTTTGGATGTCCGCAGCGTGTAACAAGAGGATCGTCCGGTTTGTTTAAGTGGGCATGCGAGCGTCGATTCCATCCTGATCACTCCTCCGAATGGAAGCTGCGGATAATGTACCCGCCGGATTTCTCATCCGGTTCCAAATCCATCAGGCCGCGGCCGGCGGCTTCGTCCAACAGACGCTTGAAGGATCGGAACCCGTAGTAGGATTCGTTGAATCCCGGGCGGCGACGCTTGAGTGTTTGCTTAACCATGGAGCCCCAAATTTTATCTTCCGATCCACGCTCTTCGGCCAGGGCCTCCAAGGTCTCCATCACCAGGTCCAGCGCCTCCTGTTTCAGGGCTTCGGCATCCTCTTTGGTTGTTGAATCGGCAACCGGTGTCTTGGGTCCTTTGGCCGGCTGTTTGCGGGCCGGTTTTTTGACTTTTTTCTTCTTTCTGGCCAGATCATCGTAATATATGAATTCGTCGCAGTTGGCGATCAGCAAATCGGAACTGGAGTTTTTCACACCCACGCCGATTACATTTTTGTTGTTTTCTCGAAGCTTGCTGACCAATGGTGAGAAGTCCGAATCCCCGCTGACGATCACGAATGTGTCGACGTGTGATTTGGTGTAGCAAAGGTCGAGGGAATCGACCACCATGCGGATGTCGGCGGAATTTTTTCCGGACTGGCGCACGTGGGGGATCTCGATCAGTTCGAAGGCCGCTTCGTGCATGGCCGCCTTGAACTCCTTGTATCGCTCCCAGTCGCAATAGGCCTTCTTGACCACGATGCTACCCTTAAGCAGCAACCGCTCAAGCACCTTATTGATATCGAATTGGGCGCAGCGTGCATCCCGCACCCCGAGGGCGACATTTTCGAAGTCGCAGAACACGGCTAGATTCGTCGTTTCCAGTGTCTTGCTCATATTTTCCTTCCCACATTTTCATCGTATTGAATAACAAGCATACCCCGATTGACAAAAAAAAGAAACCGTTGCCGTCGGCCTACGAATCAAGCGTCGCCATGGTAACCATTACCGGTCAAAACGGACCCTAAGGTAATTACTTCCATCAATCCGGCATCCAAACATGCCACCCTGGTTGTTCCTGACAGTCACGGGATGATCCGCGGAAAAAACGGAAAGTCAATAAAAAAGTCGACGCCCGCGGGTTACCAGCGCCGTTCGGTCCGTGGACCAATGGGACGGAAAATATGACATAACTACTTTAAATTGTATGAATAAAATATCATTTGCGAAAACATTTTTGCATGGATAATGGCCGCTGTGGTGTGTCGGGGACGCCCGTTCCCGCGGTTTTACCAACCATGATCCGGCCGTCTCAGACGACCGCTTTTTTCATGGTCCATGGGTTCTTGATGGGAAACCTGAAAAATTTTCTTGCATTTCATTTATCGCGTGATATAGCCTGATAATCATAAAAGGCCTGCCGCTGTTGACGGGCCGGTTTCTTTCTGTAGGGTCGATCCATTTGTCAAAGTGGCGCCTGAAGTTTGAAGCAATGACTTAATTTTTTATTAGTAGGAGGAAGTTAGCATGGCAAATGGTATCGTGAAGTGGTTTAATGACAGCAAGGGGTTTGGTTTCATCGAGCAGGAAGATGGTCCGGATGTATTCGTTCATCATTCGGCAATTAATTCCAGTGGCTTCAGATCTCTCAACGAAGGCGATCGGGTTTCCTTTGAAATCGAGCAGGGTCCCAAGGGGCCTGCTGCGGCTAACGTGACCGTGGGCTAGCACTTCGTTTTTCGGTTTTGTAAAAGGGACATTCCGTGCTAACGGAATGTCCCTTTTTTTATCCAATTTGATCCGGTTGGTCGCCCAAAGACCTCTCCATCCGCCCGGTACCCCACGAACAAGAGATCCGCACAACGATCATACCAACAGCAACAATCGATGCTGTGGGCTTTCTTATCGGCACGAGACGGCCCGGGCACACCGGCCTGGAACGGCACGTCGGCCACCGTCGCCCGGGCCATGAATCTGATTCGCCGGGGGGCTCCGGCCGGCAGTTCCGTGGACAGTATACCCGTGGCTGGTGTAGGAGGAAACATGATTTATGACACCCTTGAAAGCGATGTGGCCGGCAGCCTGGTTTTGGCCGGTGACGACACGGGATTGCGGTACCTGAATTTTATAAACGGGAAACATCCGGTGGTCATCGAAAAGGCTTGGCGGCGGGACCCGACCCATTTCACGCCGGTGAAAGACCAGTTGGCCGCTTATTTTGCAGGTGAACGCAAAACATTCGACGTCAATCTTTTTGCCCAAGGGACGCCGTTTCAAATGAAGGTATGGTCGGCCCTTCAAGAAATTCCTTACGGCAGGGTGGTATCCTACCAGTGGATCGCCAAACGCGTCGGTAACCCCGCGGCCGTGCGGGCCGTGGGCGCCGCCAATGGACGCAACCCCATCTCCATCATCATTCCCTGCCACCGGGTCATCGGCAAACAGGGCAATCTGACCGGCTATGGCGGCGGGCTTGATCTCAAGCAGCGCCTCATTCGCCTGGAGAATCCGAAGATGCCCTTCATTGCGTCAATTTTGAAGCGCTGCCTTGTCGAATGGGTCAGGGGGTTGACCCGAACCATATATGAATAGCATCGGGGGATTTGAAATCGACTTTGTATCCGGGACCGATAACGCCCTTGGCGGTTAACATGATCTCTTTATTTCTGATGGCGATCCCTTTGCGTCTTTCCATGAGAAGATAAGTCCCATTGGAGCTTTGGTCGGTGAGAAAGTACTTTCCGTCTTTATACTCGATTAATGCATGTGTTCGCGACACCCGGTCGTTTACCACCTGGATATCATTGCTCTTCTGGCGACCGATTTCCGCCCGGGCATTGGCTTCGTTGACAATGACCACCACCTTGCCGTATTTCAGTATCAAACAGGATCGCGGTGCCTCTTTTTGCTCCGGCGGGGGTGTTTTTGGCAAGCGAACCTTGCGCCCGTAGAAATGCAAAAAATCCCCGCATTTTTCGCAAGGTATTTGGGGCCGTTGACATTTGATGCGTGCATCATCGATCGTGTTTTTAAAACCACACTCCTCACAATAAACGATCATATCCGACTATCCATGATTGCCTGTGGAGTCCACCATAAGTAGGGTTAGTCCTATTTCCGCCAAAACGCCAAACCGCTATATACCAACTCAAATTTCTTAAACAATCAAGTCTTTTTCGTCGGTTTCTTCGTAGACGTTAATCTTGGATTCAGAACATCGACGGTCTTGGCGGCATCATCGGCTTTGAATTTGGCCTCGACCGCCCGCCGATAGGCCCTTTCGGAGCCGACTTCGGCTTCCTTGAGATGGAAGACGACTCAAGGGCTCGCGCAAAAATAACTTCACATTTTCGCATCTCAGCTTCAGCCCATCTTTGGCTGATACCTCACTCTCAAAAGCCTCGAAATAGCATGCTATTCCTGTGGTTTTGTTCTCTCCGATCAGCCAAACCTGTACCAAATCTGAGCGCCAATTCTGCGAAGTTATTTTTTCGCGAACCCTAAGGGATTTAATTTGAGCGTTTTCGTATACCGCAATCACCGTGGCTGCGGCAATCATAATAAGTTTCATGCCGATACGAATCAGGGTCTCCGTTTGGAATGAGGTGATTTTTTTTAAAACGGGTCAAGCTTCCGGTAAAAAAACCAAATACAAGTAATGAAATTCAGCACCAAAGGATTAAATTTATCATGAGATCGTTGATTACTAAAGGAAGGCTCATCGCGGCGACCGTTGGTATTATTCTCCTGCTTCCCGTTTTTCTGGCCGGCGCCCGGCAGGGTTATAATTTTAGACACACCGATGGGGAAAACCGGGCCAACGGCTGGTGGATCGAGAAAAAAACCCGCTACTACGAATCTGCTGAAATCATGAAAAAACGCATCAACCTCAAACACAACCATATCTAGGCGTATTTTCGATTCATGTCAACCGCACGCAAAACCGGCAGCAGAATCCAGCGGTCCCATGGGCGCGTCACGCCAAAATTGAAATCGCGTGCGCAATTTTCATAACCAACCCACCGAACGCCATTCTTGGTGAAACTAAAAACCAATTGGTTACAAGTGGTTAAAAAACAGGCAGACTATTTGCTTCTCATATTTGTTTCGCTTTTTATATGCAGGGTCGCCATACCCGCTTATCATATTGTTCCTTCACGACATGGAAATCCATCTGAATTGATCTTGTCTCGGCTGGTTTCATCGAAACGCTGACTGCTGCCCCCGTTCTTTTTTTCCGACACGCTGCAACTGTTGACACATGATCTGTCCCGCCTCCGGGTTGCTACTATGGCCCAGGGAGGCGCCGCCTTGGCGGGCAAACCTTTTCTGAAACATGACCCTACAAGGTCAACCATTCAAAGAAAGGAGGTGCTACCGGTCAATACCCGCCTGTCATGTTTGATTCGAAGTCGAAATCTGCAGTCCGACAAACCTAACGAGAGGGAGGAGAGCCAATGAAAAGATCAATGCGTACTACCGCCATCGTCGTTATCCTGATTTCCTGCTTTGCCGCCCTGGTGTAGGCCGAAGGAGCCACGAAGGAAGAGGTGGTCGCCAAATGCGAAGCGGCCGCCAAACTGGTTCAGGAAAAGGGTGTGGAGGTGTCCAGCCAGGCCATTGGAGACAAGGAAGGGGCGTTTGTCTGGAAAGACACCTATGTGTTTCTGATGGATCTGGACGGTAAAATGATCGCCCATCCCATCAACCCGGAACTGACCCAGCGGGACAGTCTGGTTGAAGTTAAGGATACGGACGGCAAACCCATGTTCGTGGAGTTCATCCAGGTGGCCGGAAACAGGGGCAGTGGCTGGGTAGACTACATGTGGCCCAAGCCGGACGATGAAAACCCTGTGGTCAAGAGCAGTTACATCTATCGAGTGACCGGCACCCCTTACTTTGTCGGGGCCGGCATTTATAAATAGAATACGAAGGACTCCGCGTTGTTCAATGGTGACCGGCGCCCTTGCAACTCTCTTTTGTCTTATGAATTGACGGCTGTCCAACCAGGGCCCGGTCCCGTCCGACGGCACACGGCGAGTCAAAAAGAACCCCTCATCAATATGAGGGGTTCTTTACACGTGGTGGAGATGAGGGGGATCGAACCCCTGACCTCAGCGTTGCGAACGCTGCGCTCTCCCAGCTGAGCTACATCCCCAGGGTAAAGGAGGAACTGCGGTCGGTTCCCCCCGTCGTAAATGAAATGCGATCAGGTTCTCAACCGATCTGCCGTATCCGGTCTACAAGAGCGAGACACCAGACAGCAGGTCTTCATCACAATTCAGGGTTCCCGGAGAATAGTCATCCGTCCCGTCACCATCGGTATCGGCACTGATGTCAAAATCATTGCCCGTACCGGGAATAATAGTAATGCTCGTGCCGTCCGCACCGTCAATGCCAATGCTGCCCGCGGTCAAATTACCGTCCGAGTCAATGACCAGGCCGGTCGCCGTATAGGTAATAGAGCCAACCCCATCTTCATCAATCGTGCCGGATGAACTGAGCGTCACACCGGTTTCGGTAAACACCGCCGTGACGGTAAACCCGGTCAGGGTAAACGTACTGGGGGTGCCCTCACTGTCGGTTGCTGCCACGGTCAAACTGGTCAGTGAGATCATCACGTCGCCACTCGTGCCGTCCGGGTTGATATTGATTGAAAGGTTAAAGCCCTGAAGGGTCAGGGTTGCATCGACTTCCGACGTTTCGATTGAAATGCCGCCGGCACTTGTCGAGAAATTCAGGGTTGCGGATTGCAGGCTGTCCGAGCTGTCCAAGCCAATCGCTCCGCTGAAGGAGCCCCCACCGTCGATATTAATTTCATCGGTTGTGCTTTCATCGGTCTCTAACTCGGTACAGAAGGAATCGAAATCGATGCCGCCGGAAAAGGTGTTGTTCTCATCGTCCACCTGCAGGTCAACGAGAAGCTCTCCCGGATTGGTCGGGCAGGTGCCGGGAATGGGATCCGGGGATTCATCGGTTACCGCAGCGATGACCGTGCGATTGCCATGAACGACCGCCACCTGATCCACGATATCATGGCTTAGGTTGAAAACCGATTGAAGTGCGGTCTTAGCAGCGGGTGAGGCTGCATTCATGGCGCAAAATGGAACGAGCGCCTCTATCGATCGCAAGGTTTCATCTACATTGTCCTGATCCAGTGTTTGTGTGGTTGTCGTGGGTGCGGCTGTCGTGTCACCATCACCTCCGCCACCGCATGCGATGGGCAATATCGCCAATAATGCAATGGAAATAAACACGCCAACAACAGTGAGCCCTTTTCTCATGATAATTCCTCCCTCAATCATTTTTAGTTGGAAAACATAAAATAAGCGGTTGGCATTCGCCATACCGTCGAAACATCGAGAATTAAGATAACTGAGACCGAACTTTTGGGTCCGGCCAGTCCTCAACGGTTAGCACTCAATTCGGCCAAAGTGTCGAGAACTTTAGCGTCATTAATTGTTTTTAAAAAAAAATGAACGGCAACGTATCCGGTCGATGACAAAAGAAAAACATTTCTATTTTCCGCGTTAAATGATAGTCAGTACCGTGTACTGAATGTAAGGTATAATCCATGCCTATCCGGTTGCCTCCCAAAGCACCTATATGTGGTGTCGCCGGACTGGCAAATCCAAGGGTTCACTACTACGGGTGGTTGTGTTGGGCGTTAACCGGATAGGCGTGATATAATCATAATAGAATGTTGTCAACACCACCATTTGAAAACAAATTGATTCATCCTTATCCAAGAAAAAACCACGACAGAGGTATCTTTCAAATGACACGGATGGTGGTCGCAACGCTTCTGTTTTTGACCGGCTGTGGATCGAGCGAATCATCAATAGACAACGATAACCAACCGGGCCCCTTTCAAATCATCGTCCTGTCCGATACCCATGTCCGTATACCGGGCTATCCCGATGACGACGTTTACGACAGCCAGGGTAACCTGGACAATCTGAGCGAGGCCGTCGACCTCATCAATGCCGCCTATGAAGATGTGGATTTCGTAGCTGTTACCGGCGATCTGGTGGGAAATCTCTATTCGGAGGATCCGGATGATTATCTGACCGGACAGACCAACCCGGCGGAAACCTTCAGCCGGATGATGCACGTCCTGATACCGCCATTTTATGTTGCCCTGGGCAACCACGATTACCAAAAAGGATTCGACACCGACGTTAACGAAGGGATCAGCACCACCGATATCGAATCCATTGAAGCGGTTTGGCGAAAGGTTCTGGGCATCGACCCCTACTATGCCTTTTCCCATAAAGGGATCAATATGATCTTTTTAAACAGCAATCGGGGGCCATTGCGAAATGAAACCTGCGAGGGGTCACAGGTGGAAGCGTTCTGTACCGGGTCATTTGATGAACAGCAATTGACCTGGCTGGAGGACCGCTTGGCGGAACCGATGCCGGCCATCTTGTTTATGCACCACCCCCTCCACACCGACACCGCCGGCACGGGGTGGACCTTTTACCATTCCTACCGGATCGATCGTGACGATCCCTTTTACGATATTACCGAGGCGTACAAGGAAACGATCCTGGCTATCTTCGTGGGGCATGGCCACCGGTGGAAAGAAGACACCCTGCACGGCAGCATTGCCGTTTTCGAAACCGGTTCCTTAGGGGACCGGCAGGGTAGCGCCGATCATATCGCATGGGTCGAAATCAACCCGGCCACCCGCGAGTTAACCGTTTCTATGCTTGACCGGTAATGCGGTGCGCCTTATTCGTTTCTTCGCTTGCGCACCGGGGTGTCCGAATAATCTGACCGTTGAAGAAAGTGGTTGGGATCTTCATCCTCCCGGTTGGTATAGTAGACATCGCCGCCAGGTGTTGTCCAGCGGTAGCGGAAGGCATCCGTAGCTACTTCGATTTTTTTGGTATGGGGCTTGACATACTCCTCTTGCCCCGTCAACACGAGAAAGTTATCGTTCATGATCTCTTCGCGGTTGATGGTCGTGTGTGAGACGATTTCCCGATCGATGCGTTGGCTTTCGTCAAAAACCTGTATGACAATCCGGGCCCGTTCCCGCTGTCCTTCGGCCTCCTTGAGAACCCATTGCGGATTGAATTTGATCGAAAAGCGCATCACGTCCATCGCCGCCCGCATGTCCACAATACCGGTTAACATCACCTCCCGATAGGTTGTTCCATCCTCGGTATACTCATATACCGCCCCGGCCGCATCGCACTGAAAGGTCATGCCTCCCAATCCGATCCGGGTGAGCAGTTGGTTGGTATAGGCCAGCCCGCGATTCATCGATTTGATTTCGCCGGAAAGGCGGTTGATTTTGACGATGTTGAGCTGATCGGCCTTCGTATGATGGGCGTGGATGAGATGGGTCAAATGGGTGGGTGCATCGGCCAGGGCGCGCACTTCGGCCCCCTGGTAATAGCTTCCCGGCGGGAAAAAACCGCCTCCGATATCGGTATGGGCGTACACGATATCCGGAAAGATCCGAAAGGCCGCCGTCCCCCGTGCATCACTCATCAACAACCAATCGCATTTGGCCTCCATGGCATTAAATGAACCGCCCGCCTGTGCCGCGTTTACCCGGAAAATGCCGCCCCGGTTCAGCCATCCCCGGGGTGCCAAGATGGAAAAAGCGGATTCGTTCGGTTCATTGATGCGCTCGAAAGACAGGCCGCTTCCCTTTACCGGCATCAGCGGTTACCGAATGCACGGCCAAACAGGAAAAAAGAAGCAAACCAAGCCCTATGCGTTTCATTTTGGTTGTCATGAGCAGACTCCTTAATAACCTCGCTTTCCGTCAATGACCCCACGAACGCCGCCTTTGGGATCGGCAGTGTCACCGTTGCGTCTCGGGATCAGGTGCGTGTGGGCATGAAATACGGTTTGTCCGGCCGATTCGCCGATATTCATTCCGATATTGAACCCGGTTACGGCCGGATCCTGCTGCCGGATTTTTTCGACGAGCATATGGATCAGTGTGTTACTGTCGCGAATCTCCTCTTTGTTCATGGAAAACCAGTCCTTGGTATGCCGCCGGGGGACGATCAACACGTGCCCGTCGGTCACCGGATAGCCGTCGTTGAAGGCGGCCACGGTGCCGAGCGTTTCCTCTTGCCGTCCCGCCCGGAGCCACCGGCAAAACATACAATTCGGATCGTGGTCGGTTGGGTCGTTTCCATCCATACTGTATTCCTTTACTTTAGACCTCGTTATTTCCACCCATTTTGAGGGCCAAAAAATGGACATTTCGCCGTATCAAAATAGTGCTCAATTGAACAGGCGGTAGATAACTATCTGATATTACTATCTGCCCGGAAATCGAGAGTGTCCAA
>Ga0209633_10001352_pt1 | contig 25374 bp, 31 predicted proteins | sample Cruoilmetagenom1_FD_187290 | JGI IMG/M metagenome (GOLD analysis project Ga0209633, IMG submission 187290) | Oil polluted marine microbial communities from Coal Oil Point, Santa Barbara, California, USA - Sample 1 (SPAdes) (version 2) | ecosystem: Environmental > Aquatic > Marine > Oil seeps ...
ACCGGTATACCTTATGCCAGTGTAGTTGAGCAAATGGGCACGCATCGTGCTGCCTTACCGGAGTATGCCGGCTCCAGTCGTGCCGCACAGGCGTATGATAAATTGTGGTGTGAAATCAAAGCGGCCTACGCTGAAGCCCATTCCTGATCGGTAAAGTTGTTTGTCCACTGTACTCGCAAGAGCCCGCCTCACTACGAATACCTAAGTCCGACAGGTTCCTGGAAGGCATGCGATCACTAGGCTACAAAAACAACAGGCATCAGACGTTTGTTATTCTTCACTTAGCGTTTTGTAATAAAAATATCATGTTGTCGATCTACGATCCGAGGTTGAAAATATGAGTAAAAGCCGTGCGCAGCTTGCCGGATATTATTGTCGGCTCCCTGGCGGCGAATATCGACCTCGCGATCATGATTGCCCGCAGTGACCTGGCCATTGAACTGGGGAGCGTTCGCATGGCGGAGATACAGGAGGAAATCCTCTGGCTCTGTGAGGCAGCCCATATCCCGGCCATTTGGGCAACCCAGGTGCTCGTCTTTGGCGAAGAAAGGTGTGGTCTCGCGTCCGGAAATTACGGATGCCGCCATGTCGGTACGTGCAGAGTGTGTCATGCTGAATAAAGGTCCGTATATTCAGCATGCCGTGAGGATTCTCTGTGATGTCCTGCAACGTATGGAAGGCCATCAGCTTAAGAAAATATCCCGACTACAGGCGCTTCACTGGTAGTATTATTAAAAGTTGAGTGTCGGCGAGTTACCGTCGCGGCGAGAAAAGACGAACTCCCTATGCGGTGTCCAGGGTATCCCGGCATTCGCACACGGTAGCGTATTGATCTGCTCAGTAACGGTGCCGGCAGTATTTATCCGGGTATAGTCTCTTGGAAAAGGTGATATCAATATGGCAAGAATAGTAATTGCATCCACGGAGAATGCCATCAACGATTGTTATCCGGTGATGTGTCAATTGCGACCACATATTACGCAGGCTGAATTTCTGCCAACCGTAAAGGCGCAAATGCAAAACGGATATCACCTGGCCTGTGTCGAAGCGGATGGAATAATAGTGGCCTGTGCCGGTTTTCAGTACGCTCAAAATCTTGCCTGGGGTAAATTTCTCTATGTCGATGACTTGATCACTGATGACAAGCAACGCTGCCGAGGCTTTGGTAAATTACTCATGGATTGGCTTGCGGAGCAGGCAAATATACAGGGTTGTGCCCAGCTGCATCTGGATTCAGGTGTGCAGCGCAAAGACGCCCACCGCTTCTACGCAAGAGAAGGTATGGAACAAACGGGCTACCACTTCGCAGTGCTATTATAACACCAGCGTATGGCCATGCATTAAGATCAGCATAATGTGAAAAGATGGTGAAACTCTAATATAATTCCAGAATATGTCATAATTTTGTATCAGCTGATGATATTACAAAACCAATAATGAAGGGAGTCGTTATGCCAAAGTTTAAAGCCATTGTCGTGGGTGAAGATTTTAAATTCATAATCGATGACGAACCGCAGTATCTGGATTTTATCCGTACAGTCTATGTTAATGCCTCTGATGAACATGGAGCGGGTGAGTTGGCCCTGGCAATCGTTCGCGAGGATCTGTTGTCGCAATCCATGATGGATGAGTGGGATGAGCCGGTCATGGCGATTGACGAGATCAAACAGGTGGATGTGCTGGCCCGCCGTGATGATGGCGATGACTTTGTCTGGCACTTTCCAGAGGACGATAATTAGACCCACCAGACGGGTGGACGGGTTACTATATCCCGCTGTAGATGTTTAAGTATTTGTTCATACAGCTCAGGTAGTCCACCCCTGGCAAGGAGACTCATCACATGAAGCCACAGCCCAGGAGTTTTACATTTGGTCTTGCCCTGTTTGCAGGTCTGGCTTTGCAAACCGCCTGTAGCAGTGAACAATTGAAGGCCAATACTTACGATGCCCTGCATAGGCACCAGCAAATAAAGTGCCAGGAAGAAGGGCGAGCTGATTGTCCCGGCTATGAGGCCTATCCTGAGTATGAAAAAAAGCAAAAAGAGGCGCAGCAGGAGATGCGATAGCAACTAAACTTGAGAGTACCCCAAGCATCCAGAGGCAGCTTTGCACACATCAATGTTTTGTAATTAAGACTATATTAAAGGATCAATATGCAAGCAAAGTGGCTGCTGTGGTCTGAATGTATCGCTGTATTTGCAGGTGTTCCTGCCATATTGGGCCTGCAGCTGGTATCGGTACCCGTATTGGCACTGCCGCTTTTTATGGTGACGATTCCGGCGGTGCTTTGGTTGGGCAGGCATTATGGTTACACGACGGAATTGTTCTGGGTGGCTGAGCGTCAGCACGAACGTCAGCACGTGCGCTTTGTTGTGCAGCGTTTTGCGATTTCCAGTCTGTTATTGCTGGCCATTGCCTGGCTAATGATCCCTGAACGCCTGTTTGATCTACCGCGACAGCAGCCGGCCTTCTGGTGGTTGTTTTTGCTGGTTTATCCCGTGTTCTCGGTTTATCCGCAGGAGCTACTGTATCGCGGTTTTTTTTTCAGGCGTTACGCCTCACTTGTCTCCGACCAGCGCTGGTTGATCCTGCTCAATGCCGTACTGTTTAGCTGGTCGCACATTGTCTTTCATAGCCTTGTGGCACTGTTGTATACCCTTGTTGGTAGTCTGTATTTTGCGCATACTTACCGTAAAACTGGTTCATTACGTCTAGCCTGCCTGGAGCATGCGCTCTATGGCATTCTGCTGGTGAGCATTGGGCATGGCAGGGATCTGTTGACCAGTACCATGATTGAGCGACTGGGTATTTAAAGAATGCGGTTTGAGAGCATGGGTTAACGTAGCCTCAGCTATTGTATGGCGGAAACACAAGGGTGTGTTTGTAGTGCCGCGTTAGTTCTGAGTGCCCACCGAGAGTTGCGGACTGGTGTCCGCGGTATGTTTTAATATCGAACTCACCATATAGGGTTTGGTGGGAGTGAACATGATACCGGTCTCATGCGTCGAGTTGCGAACCACAATGCCGTTAATGATGTTGCTATCGCGGGTGGAGTTAAAATCAATAAATTTGAGTTTGACTTCAGAATTCCTGAGAAAGGTGAGTGGCCCTGTCAGCAGGCCGGCGCCACAGAGACTAATGTCCTTGAGATGGCAGCTTACTAACAGGTTCCCTTTATAGTAAATTTCAACACTCATTAACGTCGGCTTTCTTTTCGACCACCTTTTTTCCATTGCCTTTCTCCTTTGTGTCGGGAACAGCAGTAAAAATATTAATGATGACCTCAACAACCCAATGACGCCTTATGCCAATAAATATCTGTACTCTCCTTAAAATTCGCCTGATAGTGAGCGCTACTTCCTCATAGTCGAATATATAAAAAAACAGGACAGTTTGGAATGCGTATTACTACCTGGTTTATGGGCTGTACACCAATATAGCTGCTGTCGAAACAGACTGAAAAATTGTTGCCTGAAGGCAGTCCCCGCCGCCTAGCCTGCGCCAGACATATATCTTGTATAAAAAAGAGTCTCTTTCAGGCAGGAGGCTCAATAAACGCTAGAATTCTGGTAAATAAACAAACGATATGGGTGGAGCTATGCAACCCATTATGACAATTGAATCCAGTGCCAGGGTAGACGGAGTCAGTTTTGAGGAGGAGAGCGTTACAATTCACACGCCGCAGGAACTAATGACGATTGTGATATAATTCCTGACGAAGTGGATGAGATCCAGTTTATCTTTATGTTCCCTGCAACCCCAAACCGGCAGAACCCGCTTGCTGATGCCAATGCCTGTATGTAAATGGGCATGGCTTTTTTGGCGGGCCAATATCCGAGATTGACCAGACGATAGAATTTCTCATGGAGCGGGCGGAGCGAGGGCAATTGTCGAGCAGTTTTCTCACGGTCATTGCTGCTGCAATGGAATAAGCCTGTAGAGAGGGTTAGCAAAAATGTAACCCGCACATAGATGTTTATCATAAGTATTTGTTCGGGATTGTATGCTGTCCTGGTGCATTTGATATACTCCGCTCTTTAACAAAATAAAGATTATGAGCCATGCTGATTGTTGTCTCCCCCGCGAAAACCCTGGATTACGAAACTCCATCAAAGACTAAGGTTTTTACTACGCCGGATTATCTGGAAGAGTCTCAGAAATTAATCCATCGTCTGCGCCGACTGTCGTCGCTGGATATTGCTGAGCTAATGAAGGTCAGTAAAAAGATCGCCGACCTGAACTTTGATCGTTACGAGGCATGGAATAAAAAGTTTACCGAGAAAAATGCCAAACAGGCGGTGCTGGCATTCAAGGGGGATGTCTATACAGGGCTGGATGCAGAGTCATTCAACGCCAGAGATTTCAAATATGCTCAGCAACATCTGCGTATGCTGTCGGGTCTATATGGCTTATTGCGGCCACTGGACCTGATGCAGGCCTATCGACTGGAGATGGGCTCGAGCCTGGACACAGAGCGCGGTAAGAATCTTTATGAATTTTGGGGCTCAACCATTACCGAAGGCCTCAACAAGCAGCTCAAGAAAATCAAATCCGAGACCCTGATCAACCTGGCCTCGAATGAATACTTTAAATCGATCAGAGCCAAAGAGCTGAATGCCGAGATTATTACCCCCACCTTCAAGGAGTATAAAGGTGGTGACTACAAGATGATCGGGATTTACGCCAAAAAGGCCCGGGGTATGCTCAGTCGCTACATTATACGAAATCAGTTGTCGAACCCGAAGGATATCAAGGCTTTTAACGAAGATGGCTACAAGCTGAACAAAAATCTCTCGAAGGGCAATACCTGGGTATTTAGCCGCAGGCAGTAGACAAGTAGCATGAAATACATAGATGAATTGCCTCTGGTGGTTTATAAGTCTTTAGCGCCCGTATTGAAGGCAGGGATTGTATGTACTGGATATCAAGTAGAGGAAGTGCGCAGGGACAGGGAGCAACCATGTTGCTAGCAGATAAACTACTGGCCTGGTGTTCGGCGATCAGGTTTTCCGCCATGCGGCATATCTCGCAGCTGGGTCTACCGTTCGGTATAATTTTGCTGACGTTCCGCTTAAACGGGGTGCGAGTCATACGGGGCCAATAGAAACCTGGCAACGGGGCTAAATACATGATCCTGATACCAGGGCACTTGAAAATCACCTCATCGATACTTACCTCATAAAGACGTACTATTTTCTGTTTCTTGCGAGTACCCTGAAGGGTATGAGCGCCGCGCAGCAGTCACATGGCTTTTTATTGATCTTGTATTTGGAAATTGTCTTTAACCGTATTGAGTCGTAGCAGATTAGAGAAACATACCATGGATAATGAATTAGCCAATAATGAAAAGGAAGATCAGGTTTCTGATATCCACGATGATGATGCGGATGCGGTTTTTGAGGGCTGGACCGAGGCCAGGGCAACGGCAATTGCCAGGAAAATGGGCGTTGAATTGACCGATGCACACTGGCGGGTGATTAAGTTTATTCGCACACATTATGCAAATGTCGGCGTGGCCCGACATACCAGGGAATATGCAAAGGTATTGGCTAAGCGTTTTGCCGACGAGGGCGGTTCACGTTTTTTATATCAGATATTTCCCGGTGGCCCGGTAAAGCAGAGCTGCGCTATTGCCGGTGTCGAGATGCCAGCGGATGTTAACAATAAAGCCTACAGTACATCGCTATAATTTTATGTCGGGAGTGGTGAATAGCCACGCCACGGCTTGTGTAGAGAAATTTCATTTTGGGGAGGCAAATAATGGATAGTGATATCAAACAAAACTTAAAGGACAAAACTACCTGGACGCGTGGCCTGTATATGTTGCTGTTTGTTTTTTGCAACGGCATCGCCAAGGTAGTCATTTTCTCTGTGATTATTTTACAGTTTCTGCTTACCTTGATTACCCGTCAACCCAATGCCCGCTTACTCAAGCTGGGTCTGAGTCTGAGTCACTATATCTACCAGATACTTCAGTTTTTGACCTACAACACTGAATATCATCCCTATCCATTAGGTGCCTGGCCGAAAGGGAAACCAGTGGATATGGTAAAATCAGACACTCCAGAGAACTAAATGTGCTGAAATCAGAGCGCAGAGCGCACGAGCAATAATAGCGAGCGTGGAATGATACTTTGCGTTATGTGAGGCAAGTTTTCCGCGCTTGCACCACCTTTGCGGCCGCCTCGTAATTAGGGTCCGTAATTAGGGACAGACTCGAAATTTATTGCTGACCCTATTATCGCTACCGTGTCAAAAGCACGCAAAGGTATCTCCCTAACCAGCCCCACCCGGGCAATGAATATTACCAAAAGTAGTCGTCACATCACCAAACTGAATCTTGTCGATCTGATCGAAGCCAGCCTCCTGGTTAAGTATACTAAAGGCGCCACGTTTGTGGGCAACGGCTTGGCTGTCCTTAATTTTGGTGCTGGGGTAGCCAATATCTGAAAGCGTTATCAATCAGGTGAGAACTGGGAAAAGGGGATGCTTGTTGAATCAATTAGTTTTGCTGCGAGTGCTACCACTGGCACAATTGCGCTAGACGCCGTAGGCACAGCACTTGAGTTTTTAATATTGGATACGCCCGTTGGTTGGGTTGGATTGATTGCGGGTGGTGTTATTGTGGTTGGTGCAATCTCTGTAGCATCGATGAGTGTAAACAATTATGTTAAGGAAAATGCGGGTACGAGTTATGACGATATAATGAAATGGCTGGTTGTATGAACGATTTGAAGTCTATTTTATTTTCAATCGCTTTAGCGGGTGGTTTCCTGACAATGATTTTATATATAATTTTTGGCCAAGTTCCCGTCCACAAGTTACAAAAAAATCCTGAAACAAAAGGTCAGCCTGGCGCTGAGTTTGTTAGCGGATGGGATATTATTAAAGTCGCTAAAGCTTTATTAATACCAAGAAGCTGGAGCCGAAAATTAGAAAACGGACCGCTTCAGCACTGCATGCAAATCCCGAGTCGCTACATAAGCATACAAACAGAGTAGATCGTACTCTGGGAGTAGTGTTTTATTGTCTCCTCATGCTATCTGGATTATTGCTGATAACTTTAGCGGTAAGCCATGAATTCGGATTCTTTACTTAAACTCATTGCTGTCCTGTCAACTTTAATATATTAAAGCCGACTGATTACAGGCGGCAGACTTATCACAGAATACTAGGGTCAGACAGTTTATGACTTTGCCTGAAAGTCAGTTATACTGGGCCGGAGATTGCAGGGAGGCTTGAACTATACTCATCACACCAGGTTGAGGTAGGTGAAAGTATATAAATGTTTTCTAATATTGCTAGCGGTGATGATTTCCCACTTAGCGGCTGCGTTTCCACTGGAGGAGGTTTTGTACCCTCCCATGGGTCTGCTACCCACCACGATTTACCCCCCCGCGCATGCCCCTGCCTATGGACGGCGGGCACAACAGCGTTACCGCTACAATTATTTGCCCGATGCCCAGATTTATTTCGACCAGGATCGAAAACTGTATTTTTACATTTCCGCAAATCACTGGAAGGTCTCTGTCTCCTTGCCAGGATATTTACGTGAGCGTCTGCACGGGCACCACGTACGTATCTCTGGAGATGGAGACAGGGAAGCCCTACCAGGAGTTTCAACGACATAAAAAGAAATACCCACCCGGCCAGGCCAGGAAAAAAGGCAGGGGCAGGGGAAATAACAAAGAAGACAGAGGCCACGGGTCAGGAAACAGCCATGGTGAGCGTGACTAATATGGCAGTGCTATTTGGTATACTAATACGGTCAGCAGCCAGAGTTGTGGCTCAAGACTTTAACAGGGTGTAAAGGGCAGCATGCCCAGGGGTGTTTAAATGTATCGTCAGTTCATGCAGCTGAGTGATTATCCGTTTCGTCTGACGGCAGATGCGCGGTATTTTTTTATGGGCGGGGATCACCTGCGCGCCAAATCCTATTTGATGTATAGCCTGCATGTACGTGATGGGTTGGCCGTGGTCACGGGTGAACCGGGTGTGGGCAAAACTCTGGTGATTGAGCATGCCATTAAGGAGCTACAGGCAGATGCGGTGGTGGCAAGGATACGCCAGCCTCGCCTGATGGTAACGGAGTTTTTATTCGCAGTTTGCCAGCAGTATGATTGCCTGCCAGAGCACCTCAATAAGGCCGCCTTAATTCAGGCTATTTATGATTTTGCCACCAGAGAACACTTTGCGAAAAAGAATATTATTCTGATTGTCGATGAGGCCCACCTGCTAAGCGCCAACGTTTTGGAAGAGATCCGCATGCTGGCCAACTTTGAACTGCATGGCCGAAAAATTATTCAGGTGATGCTCGTTGGACAGCCGGCATTGAATAGCCTGCTCTCGTCACGTAACCGGGACTCGCTATCACAAATGGTGCGCCTGAGCTGTCATATCAACCCCCTCAGCATCTATGAGGTCAAGAAGTATATCAGTTATCGATTGCTGGTCGCCGAATTGGGCAGGTCCGTTCTGTTTCCTGATAGTCTGTTGCCCGGTATTATGTGCTATACCGGTGGCGTGCCGCGTCTGGTCAATGTCCTTTGCGATATGATGCTGATCGCCGCCTATGTGAAAAAACAGACTACAGTCGATGCCACCTGCCTGCATGCAGCAGTCAGGAAACTGGACTGGCCATTCTATCTGCAGCGTGTTAGCGCCAGTCCCAGGCTTATGTCCGTGCAGACATTCTCACAGCGCCTGATGCCTGCGAAGCGTTATCCGGTGCTGAAAATTTTCCGCAATGGGCGCGTGATCGGTGAGCGGGTAATCGACAAGGAGAGGATGTTGATTGGCCGCAAAACCGGAGTGGATATTCGCATCAATGATGAGAATACCAGTAAGGTGCATGCCCAGATTGTGTGTGTTGACGGGGAGTATATTCTACAGGATTTGAATAGTACTAACGGCACGCGTGTTGGCGATAAAATGGTGCAGTGGCATTACCTGGCCGAGCATGACCAAATACACATTGGTGGCTTTATATTTGAATTCCTGCACGAAGCAAAACAAAAAGCTAAAAAGCCACAATTATCCCCCCGCCAACTTCCAGAACCCACGCGCCAGCAAAAGCGGGAGAAAGAGAGTCCTTTTATGGAGCGGGTAGGTTAGAAACCCTACCCGTCTCATAAGGTATTAAATTCAATGACAAATACTACCGACAGCATCCACTTCGAGCTGGAAGGCCATGAATTTATAGAGTTACATAACTTGTTAAAGTTTACGGGGCTGTGCCATAGTGGGGCTGTGGCCAAGCACGTCATAGCAGATGGGCAAGTCAAGGTCGATAATAATATTGAGTTGCGTAAGCGCTGTAAAATACGACCAGGCCAACGTGTCCAGTTCAATGAGCAGAATATTGAGGTGGCCGCTTAATCGATTAGAGTGTCAGTACTTGAAAAAGACTGGCTCATTATAAGGGGGTGAGTTCGATGGAAAATCGTAATCATGAGCGTCTAAACTCCTCAACATCGGTTCTTTTATATGTCGATGGTCATGGTCGTGTAAAAGGCATCTTGCAGGATGTCTCTCAAAGTGGTGTTGCGGTAAGTCTCCCTGAGAACAGCGATCATCTCTTCACCGAAGGTGAGGCCGTTTTTATGCTGGCGGATAATATGGATAAGGCCTACTCAATGGAAATTATTCGCATTACCAGTTGTACTATTGGCCTTAAATTTATCGAGTAATTTTTTGCAAGGAGAGCGTATCTTGGTAAAGAATAATTCCGGCTTACGGCTTAATATGGATTTGGGCACCTCATTACAAATCGAGATTCAGGGACTCGATGCCAAAATCAAGACAAAACTTATCGGCATGGAGGTGTGGGAATATCTGATTGTCAAGGCCCCCATTGGTTATGCCGGAATTCGCAGCAAGATGGTTGAAGGCAACAAGGTGGTTGTGCGTTATGTACAAGAAGGTAGTGTCTATGGCTTTGAGGCCTATATTCTTGGCGTGCTCGAAAAACCTGTCAGTCTACTGGTCATTGATTATCCGCGTGTAGTAGAGGAAAAGACCCTGCGCATGACTGAACGCAGGGACTGTTACATTATCTGCACGCTCGGAATAGATGGCGAAGATTCAGAAGGTGTACTTGTGGATATCAGTGCTACCGGCTGTCGTTGTATAGCACCAAATATTAGAATGGCCGGTGGTAAGACGGAACCGAAACTAGATAGCCCTATTAGTATTGTGTTTGATTCACCAGCGGAAGACTGGCAAATGGTGCTTGAAGGATTGATCGTAAATACGGCTGAGCATCATGCCACAGCCAGGCTCGGCATCAGGTTTACTGAGGGTATAGAAGACAAGCTGGATCACATCGAAAAAATCCTGACCTACTTCGGCTAAAATAGCGAAATTTGACCTGATTGGGACCGAGGTATTCCAGGCTTCTAGCATGGGACGATATTCACAAAGTGGTAATATAGTTAGTGTTACTATGCGCACCTTCTGAATATATTAGGGATGGGTCGGTGCCAAAATATTGTGCGATTATTGAAGGACAAAATTTTGTTTTTATGCTGGAGAATGAACTCCAGCGACTTGATTTTCACCGCACTTTTTGTCTTGAGGCAGAGAGCATTGATTCTGCGAGGCAACTGGCGTTGGGATTCGTTATCGCCGAGCTGTCCGGCCACCAACAAATTTTCTCCAATGAATCTCTCAACAAGCCAAAAGTCAGCCTGGAGCATATCGAAGAGGTTAATAGCCTTGACGCAAGGTGCAGCCAGGATGAGTTTATCTGGCATTTTCCCGGTGATGCGCTATTTGTACATAAATTAAAACGAGCATAGACAGTCAACCGCTTCCTGTGGTTAGAAACGCGATGCGCACAATATCGGCTTGCCGTTAACAGGACGGGCGTTAGGAATAGTCATTTAGACATGCATACTTTTAAAGCGCCACGAGTGACGCATGAATATGTGATTGAATTTAAGTGCGAAAAAACTCAAAAAGTATAATTCAGATAAAGTTGAATATCATTTCTTGTATATTTTTCAACAGCAATATTGGAGCTGTTGTCGGTATAATTGTAGCCTAATCCCGAACGCCAGTTTTTTTGCAGGTATTTTTCAACAGTTAGGTTCAGGCGTAGGCGATTATCCTTTCGGGCGACTCCCGCCGCCGCAGAGGCATAGTCACTTATCCTGTATTGTAATTCTTCAGAAACCTTCCAGTTATATATTAATCGATGGCTGAGTCTGGCCTGCAGGCTATGACGCGTTGGGGAATAATTTGCTGTTGCGGTGTTCCGGCGGTTGTTTAGCTCAAGCTGATAGCGCAGGCGTACATCACCTGCGGCGGTATGCGTATAGTAGTCAGCCCGAGCTTGCTGGCGATGACCCTGTAAATAATTGTATAAAGGATTAAGTGAGTCAATATTGGTATAGCGATAACGAAGTTTGATATAGCGTTTTTTATCCAGGATGCGCTTGCCTGAAAATTTGAAATCAATTTGTCGCTGAAAACTGGCGCTGGTCAAACGACTCTGGCCAATCTGGATATGTGGTGTGAGTTGCCATTCCCTATAGCGAAAAGAACGACGGATCCCCGCACTGAGTTGACTGAAGTCACCCGTATTAATATCAAAATACTTCAATTGCAGAAAATAGGCGTCAACGACATAGTTGTTTAGACCGTACCAGTCAGTATAGGCAAAGAGTTGGGTGTAGTGGTCACCTTGCAAACTGGGAGTCGTTTTGGTGGCTGACGTCACATTGTCATCATAACCCAGAGCCAAATTGATACCGCTACTCCAGGCTGATGTCGACTGGCCTGATTTTTTGCCGGTGGTTTTATCCAGCATGCGCTGGGCCAGCTGATTTACCTTTGGATTGCCCATACTCACAATAGCATTATTAAAATGCCGGATAGCAGCCTGCTTGCGTTTTTGCTTTAGTGCAATCAAACCGCGGTTGTAGCTGGTTAATTGGCGGAAACGTTTATCACGTGCAGCGATCCTGAAAAAGTCATTGGCCTTGCCATATTTCCCCAGCTTGTAGTAGCAGACAGCAATGTTGTAGTAAAGCTTGGTTTCTTTCATGCCCGCTTTTTGTGCGCGGGCAAAGTCGCCCAGCGCCTTGGTGTAATTTTTGTTTTTAAAGGCCTTAACACCATCCTGAAAAAAATGTTGCTGGTCTTTGGCGTAAGCACTGTATGTATTCAGGAAAAGACCGAATGAAATCATTAGAAAAAGAAAAATTTTTTTATTTTTAATAGGGTTATTCATGCTACAGCCTTCACATTACTATTAATAAAAAAAGAGAATAACAAAATACCGCCCCGGAGGGGCGGTATTGGAACGCAAAATGCGTAACTTACAGAGTGGGTAAGTGCTTTTTACTCTTTGACACTATCCCTGTGTTCTCTCATGGTTTCCTGGGCGGCCTCTTTGACATCATTGGCGGCCTCATGTGCGGCCTCTTTAACGTCGCTAGAACTTTCTTCCGCCTCATGCGCAGCTTCCTTTACATCCTCTGCGGCATTATGAGCGGCTTCTTTTACAGCTTCAGCTGTATTATGGTCAATACTATCACTTTTATCATCCGACTGGTCACTATTGTCTTTATCGTTTTCAGGATGCTGCTTGGCAACATTTTCGCGGGCGACATCACTGGCTTGTTCAGGCAGTTCGATCATGTGTGTGATTTCACCGGGGTCATCTTTTTGCATGACGCCCATTGTGATGTCACTAACATTTGGGCCGGTATCGGTAGCAGCGAAGGCGGTACCAAAGGAGAAAATTCCGATTGCAAGAGTAATAAGTAGTTTGTGTAGTTTCATAGCAGGATACCTCTTGGTTTGTGATGTCTAGTGTTAGGGATTTTAATGACTAAAGTTGAATATTTGGTTTGCGGGCAGCATCAACATTTAGATAGAAAGTTTTAGCTTTGTCGCCATGACTAATGCGTGTTACAACACGGCCTGTTTGCTGTCCGTGTAAAATTAATGGCAGTTGCAAGCGGTTGTTACCCTGTTGCAAAGTAGTTGTCCAGGTCAGGTTACGCCTTCCAGGATAGCCCGCCAGCTCAACATTGCCGGGTAGTTCAATGCTCATGGTGGCCTGTGTAACTGCCACTGGTGAATTAAATACCAGGCTTACCTTATGCAATTCATTGGGTGACAGTTGCACTGTCAGCAGCGCAACATCCTGAACAGGTTTAAGTAGCATACTGGAAACAATAACGACAATGGCCAGACTTGCGGCGATGGCACTGCTAAAACCGACGATAAAGCCTCGACGCTGGCTTTTACCGCCGTTGCCAAGAGAGGCGGAAACACGCGCAATAAATTCCGCACGCAGGGGGGGGACTGATAGGTCTTTGAGTTGTTGCTGCAACACCTGTCGCTGTTTATATTCATAGCGGCAATCTGCGCATTGTTGCAGATGTGTGGCAAGCTGGTACTGGTCATCGAGAGTGAGCTCACTATCAATGTAATCATCCAGTTTTGATTGTGCCTGTGTGCATTGCATGTTTATATCCTCTACCCGTTAACACGTCGGTGTTCAGAAAAAGGTTCCAGCAACTGCTCGCGCAGGCTGTGACGGGCGCGATGCAGCCGTGACTTGAGTGTGCCAAGAGGGATGCCGGTGATGGTTTCTATTTCCTGCAAGGTATGGCCTTCAATATCATGCAGGGCAATCAGGGCCCGTTGCTCTGGGTTGAGGTTTTGTACGGCCCGTTCGATCTGCCGCATCTCGGCGAACTGGGAGGTTAATTCTTCGGGGGTAGCGGTATTGGCGGCAAACTGATCCAGCTCTACACCTGCATCGATGTAACTATCAATAACACTGAGGTGGCGTTTTTCCTGCCGGTACAGATCGATAAACAGGTTATAGAGCGTACGCAGCAGCCAGGTCTTCCGATTCTCCAGTGCCACCAGATCGACCTGTTTGGTATGCAGCCGGGTGACCAGTTCCTGCACCAGGTCTTCCGCATTGGCCTGCTGGCCCGTGAGGCGGTAAGCATAGCGATAAAGATCATCCAGCAGGGGCAGAATAAGCTGCTCAAACTCCTGGGTATAAAGGCTTTTTTGCTTGTAAAATTGGTTTAGCATACCCTTGATAACACGCTATCCCTAGATGAATGGTTCCACATAATAGACAGAAATTTGCATACACGAGGCGTATGTTTGGTTATATTATTATAAACACTTTTTACATAAGCATTTATTTATAACTAATATGAATGTCACCTTTCGCCAATTAAAGGTCTTCGCTGCCGTGGCGCGCCACCTGAGTTATACCCGGGCGGCCAAGGAGCTGCACCTAAGTCAGCCCGCCGTTTCCATGCAAATTAAGCAGCTGGAGGATTCCGCTGGAATCAGCCTGTTTGAACAGATCGGTAAAAAGACCTATCTCACCGAGGCGGGTCGAGAGATGTTCCACTATAGTCGCAGTATTGCCCAGCAACTGGTTGAGATTGAAGAGGTCCTGGAGCAGTTGAAGGGGGTTAGCCGCGGCCACTTGATCATCGCCGTCGCCAGTACTGCCAATTATTTTGCCACCCGCCTGCTGGCGGCCTTTACCAAGGCCCATGACGGCATTAGCTTCAGCCTGGATGTGACCAACCGCGAATCCCTGTTGCACCAACTGGAGCAGAATGAATGTGACCTGGTGATCATGGGTAAACCTCCCGAGACTATGGAGCTGATTACCGAGGCCTTTATGGAAAACCCGCTGGTCGTCATTGCCCCGCCAGAGCACCCGCTGGTGGGTAAGAGGCACATCAGTATGCAGCGCTTGCAGGAAGAGACCTTTGTGGTACGTGAGTTCGGTTCCGGGACGCGTATTGCCATGGAGCGGTTTTTTGATGAGCAGGGCTTTCAGCTCAAGACCGGCATGGAGATGACCAGTAATGAGGCCATTAAACAGGCGGTAGAGGCGGGTCTGGGGCTGGGCATTGTCTCAATCCACACCATGGCCCTGGAGTTGGAGGCTAAATACCTGGTTGTTCTGGATGTGGAAAAATTCCCGATACTACGCCACTGGTATGTCGTACATCGGCAGGGCAAGCGCCTGTCCCCGGTTGCCGATGCCTTCCGCCAGTTTGTGCTGGGCCAGGCAGGGGATGTCCTGACGGCCCTGACACGTCGTTAATATTAGAAGAGTTTTCCGGAAAAACCACACTTTTATGGTGTGAATGCAGGATGGCGCAAGTCGAATGCCGGTGGCAGTGAAACGTCTGCATTGCCTAGATTTAAGAATACAGGTAATCTAAATCACTATGAGCAAGCCTGTGGTTAAATTGTTAATGGTTTTATTGTTGCTGGTGCAGATCGTGGCACCGGTACAGAAGGTGCTGGCCACACAAATGGCGCCATCCCCTGGGCAAAAAGACCACTGCCAGATGCAAAACGCCACCTCAGATCAAAAACACGCCGCTCGCGGTAAAACCCCCTGCTCGACGCATTGCATGTCTCTCGATAAGTTTACTCATCAGGGATCAGCAAACAATTGTAATAACGACTCAAACTCAAACTGCTCGACAAGTTGTTCGGACTGTTCCCATGGCGCATTAATGGTGTTGAATGAATTTGTTTTCATGCACCAGATGGCAAGTCGCTCTCCTTTACAAAACAGTTACGATATTATTAAGTATTTCCCCCCTCTGATATTACGCCCCCCTCGCAGCTAGGAGCCTGTCTGACTTAGGATGATTCTACTGCGGCGGCGGGAAATCGGCCCATTTTTCCGATCTTTTTCGTTAAATAGGTTGGCTATTCGCCTCAAAAGATCTAAAAAATGGCCTCGATTTCCCACTCGCCTCGCTACGAAAACCTAAGTCAGACAGGCTCCTGGCGTTCCATTTTTGGTTGTTGTGTAGCGCAGCTGCTGTTTGTTGAGAATAGCGGGATGTGTGTTACGTCAATCGATTTTTAAATGGAGACTTGGCATGCGCGAAACAGTCAATAGAGAAGTTAAGCCTCTCCTTAGCCAAATTTTTTAGATAGATTCCGGAGGTTGATATGATTCAAGTGATCCCCAACTGGCACCCGATTTTTGTCCATTTTACAGTGGCATTGTTATTAATCGCCGTAATGATGTTTGTTATTGGTCATTTGTTTCGGCAGAAAGAATGGCACAAAGCAGTCTTGCTGGTGGCGCAATGGAATTTCTGGATCGGGACGATCGCAGCAGTGTTGACAGCGATTGCTGGCTGGTATGCCTATAACACGGTTGTGCATGATACGCCATCTCATGCGGCGATGACGGAACACCGCAATTGGGCGCTGGCCGCACTGATGATGGTCTTGTCTATGGCAGTTTTTTTGTACTGGAGCCAACGCGTAAAGCGTGATTTGCCGGCTTTGTTACTGACTGGAATGTTGTTAGTAGCGGCATTGATAAGCATAACGGCGTGGCATGGTGGCGAGTTGGTGTATCGCTATGGTCTGGGCGTGATGTCCATGCCAATGGCGGAGGGTGATGGCCAGCCACATGGACATGCTGATGCAGGGCATCAGCATGAAAGCGCTGTCCCTGCCGCATCAATACAGGAATCAGACACACATCATGGTACACAGCAGGCAAATGAAGCAGGTCCGACGGGCGGCTTGATGGATGCAGCACCTATGCAACAGGAGACGATTGAAAATACTGCAACTCAAAAGCACCATGATGGTCACAATCACGCTCATTAGAGCCATGATTAGAGGGTAGTATTGGATGAAAAATCTTTTGACATCAATTCAGCTGCAAAAAACCATTATCAGCAAGGAGAGTTGCAATGAAACGATACAGTATATTTCTATTGGTATTGTTGTCGGCATGTACCGAGCACGATGATACCGCAAAGGTAAGCCGTACACCGACAGCCGAGGTCAAAATCGAAAGAAGTTTCGACTTTGCTCAACTTTCCCGCGGTGGTCAGCTGTTTCAGAAAAACTGTGCCATCTGTCATGGCAGCAAGGCCCAGGGTGCAAGCAATTGGCGGCAGCCCGATGCCCGCGGCAAGTATCCCGCGCCACCGCTGAATGGCACTGCGCATGCCTGGCACCATCCGCGTGAAGTTCTTAAAGACACAATAAAAAAAGGCACTATCCGTATAGGCGGCAACATGCCCGCCTGGGGGGGCAAGCTCACAGATGCTGAGATTGACGATATTATTGCCTGGTTTCAGTCAAAGTGGTCGGATGAAGTTTATGCCGCATGGTCCAAAAATAACCAGCAGAGACACAATTAAGGTCACATACAAAAAGGAAGTGAAATGAGGCCTGTTGGTATTGGTGGCTGGCATTAAGGATTTGGCGCCTTGTTATGGTTGGTAGTGATTATTGTGCGGATTGCTGTGATAAATTCCCTGACAAAGAAGTAGACTACTTGCTTTAAGACAGTCCATGCTCGGGTTATTGCATAGCCTTGCTTTAAATTGGGTGTAGATAAGTTTATCAAATGCTGTCAATATTTTTGTTGGTAATGACTTTTTAAAAGGAAAAACTAATGAGTAATTATGGTTTTAGTACGACCGTTTCCGGTTCCATGGCTGAAGTGGAGCCTAAAGTTGTAGCGGCATTACAGGCTGAGGGCTTTGGGGTGCTGACAGAGATTGATGTTAAGGCCGTGCTGAAGAAGAAACTGGACCTGGATAAACGTCCCTACAAGATCCTGGGTGCCTGTAACCCGGTGCTGGCCAACCAGGCCCTGACCGCAGAACCGGATATTGGCTTGCTGCTGCCCTGTAATGTCGTCATCCGCGAAGGGGAAAATGGTAGTATGACGGTGTCCTTTATGGATCCAGGTGCGGTTTTACAATTGGTAGACCGTCCTGAGATTGCCACATTGGCAGGTGAAGTGCGCGCCAAACTTGAACGCGTACGCGACGCCATCAAATAGTCTTACGCGGCGTGGGTGTAGTAAAAAATATCCAGGGCATCATCGAGCTGTTGATAGACTTCTTCATGGAGTCTTTCCAGCAGCGATGCCTCCAGGCCCAGTATCTCCCACGCTAACGGTTCCGCCATATTGTCATCATCGGCCGAGATGGGTGGCTGGATATCATTGGCGATGACATCGGCCAGGTGCACAATCGCTGTCTCCTGCGGATAGACCTTGGCGGACAATGGTTCATGGTGATAAGCCACCGGCTCAACCAGGGATTCCGGTAGCCTCCACTGACGCAATAATTCAGCCCCGACCTGGCCATGGGTAAAACCGAATATGGCCTTTTCCACGTGATCGCTGTCAACCTGGGGTTCAGCCGCAATTTCAATCACCTGGCGCGAGGGATCGGGCAGGGCGATATACATCACCAGCTTGCCAATGTCATGTAGTAGGCCAGCGACAAACAGGCGTTCGCTATTACTGATTTTCATATGTTGGGCCAAATTTTTGGCGGCGATGGCGCTGGTCAGGCTATGACACCAAAAGCTTTCCATAGCGACGACGCTGGCGGGGATCTCACGAAAGCGGTTAATGACGCTGGTGGTGATGACCAGATCACGAAGCTGGCGTGTACCTAAAATCGTGATGGCCATGGAAATGGTATCGATCTGGGATGGAAAGCCGTAAAAGCTGCTGTTGACGACCCGCAGTAGTCTGGCGGTCAGCGCCGGGTCCTGGCTGACGATGTCACCAATATCCGCGGCGGTGCTGTTGGGGTCGCTGACCATGGTGTTAATACGCATGGCCGTTTCCGGCAAGGAAAGCAGATTAATATTTCTGTGGACAAGTTCTTGTGGCGTCAGGGTGGAACTCATCTTTAATTACCTCATCAAAGTGTATTGCCAAGGGTGATGCACAATCCAGCGTCATAGCGTATTTGTGACAATTTCTTGTTTTAAATGGAGATTGTCAGCTTTATGTAAGATGTTACCATGACTTCACCAAGCAGAAGACGGAACTGGTTATCATATAAATTTAGAATAATTTACATATATTTCAATTAAATGAAGCATTTTACTAATTTTATATCTTAAGACTAACATGATATCTCTATATTTATTAAGCAGAAAAATAGTCGCGGTGAAAAAGTGAGCAATATAGTATCCCATCGCCTCTCGATTGCCGGTATGAGTTGCGCCGGGTGTGTGGCAGCGGTGGATACCGCATTGCATTCAGTCCCTGGCGTTGATGACGCCGCGGTCAACTTTGCAGAGCACACCGCAGTGGTTAAGGGTTCATGCGATATCATCTCTGTGATCACCGCCGTAAAGAAGGCCGGTTATGATGCGGCGGAATTAAAAAGCCTCGCCGATGAGTCAGAAAAAGAAGCGGCAGAAATGGCACACTACCGCGCCCTGTTACGCAAGGCGCTGGTGGCGGGCATCATCGGTGTGCCCCTGTTTGTCGGCGGCATGTCTGGTCTGTTGCCCGCGATAAACAGCAGTAGCGGGTCATGGCTGTGGCTGTCTGCAGGACTGGCGACGCTTGGGGTTCTGATCTATTCCGGTGGTCATTTTTTTAGCGGTGCGTGGAAGTCGTTTCAATCACACAATGCCAACATGGATACCTTGATTGCACTGGGCACCGGTACCGCCTGGTGTTATTCCATGAGCATCACCCTGTTTCCAAACTCTGTGCCGTCCCTGGCACAACATGCCTATTTTGAGGCCGCAGTGGTTATTCTTGGGCTGATTAATTTGGGTGCCGCACTGGAGATGCGGGCGCGGGGTAAAACCTCAGAGGCGATCAAACGCTTGATTGGCCTGCAACCCAAAACATCGCGGGTGGTGCGTGATGGACAGGAGCAGGATATTCCCATCGAAGAGATTGGCCTGGATGAAACCCTGCGTGTCAGACCCGGCGAACGCATCGCGGTAGACGGTGTGATCATCGAGGGTCATTCCAGTGTCGATGAATCCATGCTCAGCGGCGAACCCATGCCCGTCGAGAAAACCATCGGTGCGGAGGTTGTTGCCGGCACTATCAATACCCGGGGGACCTTTTTGTTTCAGGCCAAACATATCGGTGCGGATACGGTACTGGCGCAGATTATTGAGATGGTGCGCCAGGCACAATCCAGCAAACCGGCCATTGGGCGTCTGGTGGATAAGGTCGCGGCGGTGTTTGTACCGAGTGTGCTTATTATTGCCTTGCTGACGTTTTTGGCCTGGTTTAATTTTGGCGGTGATATGCGCCTGGGCCTTGCCGTGGTGACCTCCATGACGGTGTTGATCATAGCCTGCCCCTGTGCGCTGGGTCTGGCGACACCGATTTCACTCATGGTAGGTGTAGGCAAGGCTGCCGAGATGGGGATTTTGATTCGCAATGGCGAGGCACTGCAACAGGCCGGTCGTTTGACCACGGTGGTGCTGGACAAGACCGGCACGATTACCGAAGGCCGTCCCAGCGTCACCGATGTGTTGCCGACGGAGACGTTTGGTCGCGAGCAGGTCTTGCAGTGGGCCGCGAGTCTGGAGGCGGGCTCGGAGCACCCCTTGGCCAGCGCCATTCTGAGCGCCGCCAAAGCGGCGCAACTTGATCCCTTGAGTGTGGATAGCTTCTCTGCTGTTGCCGGTCATGGTGTTAAAGCCATGCTGGAGGGCAAGAACATCTATTTTGGTAATGCCAGGCTAATGCAGGAGAATCAAATCAATATCGAAGTGTCCGCGGCGCAGGCGCTTAAACTGGCAACGTTGGGTCGCACGCCCATGTATCTTGCTTATGATAAACATCTCGCGGGCATTGTTGCCGTTGCCGACCCGGTTAAAGAAGATTCAAAGGCGGCGATTCAACGTTTACAACGGCAAGGCATCAAGGTAGTGATGCTGACCGGTGATAACCGGGCGACGGCTCAGGCGGTGGCACACCAGGTCGGTGTGGATGAATTTATCGCCGAGGTGTTACCACAGGACAAAGATAAAAAGATTGCCGAGTTGCAGTCGACCAGGGCCATTGTCGCTATGGTTGGCGATGGCATTAATGATGCCCCTGCACTGGCGCGTGCCGATGTGGGTTTTGCCATTGGCACCGGTACCGATGTGGCGATTGAGAGTGCCGACATCACCCTCATGCGGGGTTCCTTGCATGGTGTGGTGGATGCGATTGCGATCTCCCGTGCCGCGCTACGCAATATTAAGCAGAATCTGCTGGGCGCCTTTCTTTATAACAGTCTGGGTATCCCCCTTGCCGCGGGTGTGTTGTATCCGCTAATGGGTATCCTGCTCAACCCGATGATTGCCGGAGCGGCAATGGCAATGTCATCAGTTACCGTGGTCACGAATGCCAATCGCCTGCGCCTGTTTAATCCAAAGCGGGATATTTTATGACGCTGTTAATCAATATTGGCGGTTTGATCTTAATCGGCTTCATTGTCTGGTGGTTCTGGCTTAAGAAATAGGCCTGAGGGACGGATGCCGAGGAAAAGAGTTCAGGACTATAAACCAGTGTTAGCAATGCTGGATATTGACTGAATAATATTTGAGAAAAACTTATTAAAAGGAGATGAGCTTAGAGGCATGAGTAAAAGAGGTTTTACCTCGATATTCATCCCTCGATACTCGAAACTATTATGTCTTGGTGGGGAAAAGTAGTTGGCGGTGCCTTTGGTTATATGTTGGGTGGTCCGATTGGCGCGTTATTAGGCGCAGCCTTTGGGCATCAGTTCGACAGGGGTCTTTCTCAATACGGCACCTGGGAAGGGTATGTGAGTCAGGGGGGGCGCGAACGCACCCAGACCGCTTTTTTTACCGCGTTATTTTCCGTCATGGGACATCTGGCCAAGAGTGATGGTCGTGTCACGGAAGATGAAATCGCCATGGCCAAGGCCATGATGCAGCAAATGCAACTCAATGATGAACAGGCAAAGGTTGCAATACGTTTATTTAATGAGGGCAAGGCTGACGGCTTTGATCTGGACGGCGTGCTGGCACAATTTCGTCAGGAGTGCCAACGGCGTCGTAGTTTAGTGCAGATGTTTATGGAGCTGTTGATCCATGCGGCCTATGCCGATGGCAAGATGCATCCCAATGAAAAACACCTGCTGGAACACGTTAGTGATACGCTTGGTTTTACGCGCCTGCAATTCCGGCAATTGGAGGCCATGGTCAAGGCGCAGCGGACCTTTCAGCAAGGCGGACGAGCGGGAGGGTATCAACAATCCCGCACAGAATCGCGCCACGATGTGTTGGCAGAGGCCTATCAGGTCATCGGCGTGGCGGCATCCGCAACGGATGCCGAGGTTAAAAAGGCCTATCGTCGCTTAATGAATCAACATCACCCGGACAAGCTGGTCGCCAAGGGGATGCCGGAGGAAATGGTCAAGCTGGCGACCGAGAAGTCGCAGGAGATCCGTGCGGCCTATGACACCATTCGTGATGCACGTGGTATGAATTAATGTTTCAACGCAAAGGCGCAAAGATTAAAAAAAAGTTGTTATCACCACGGGGCACACAGGGAGGCACGGGGAAAAAGACCTTCTCGATAAAGCAGTATAAATCTTTCCCCGTGCGCCCCGTCGCAAGAAAGATGGATGGTTAAAACCACGGAGGTTACGGGGAGGCATGGGGTAAAAGATTTTTTCGATATGAAAAGACCCTGCATCAAATCCAAAAAATGATCACTGAGAGTTGTCACAAGCTAAAAAAGTTGGCCGAGATCACCGAGGTGATTGAGGTGGAAAAGGCCAGCGGTATATTGACCCTGTACACCGCTAAATTCAAATAACCAGGGCGCGACCGACGGTAGCGACCAGTATCACGATGATTCCCAGGCTCAAATTGACGCCGACCAGGTGGCGTATCTTTGCCAGTTGTTTACCACCCTCCGGCCAGTCCTGAATGGCCACCGCCTCACGCAGGCGTTTATAGGGGACAAAGAAGACGTGCATAAAGATCAACATCATACCAATGCCAAAGGCATTCATGATATGAACATAAATAGGGGTTTGGCCGAAGCCACCCCAGGTGGTAAAGAGCATCAGATAGCCGCTGAAGAGAATAAAAATAATGGCCAACCAGACAAAGGGAAAAAACCGCGCAAAGGTCTGCACCCACAGGCTTAGGCGCTGAGGGGGCTCCAGTACCGTGGTGGTGGCGGGACGAAGACAGACGTGGGCGAAAAACATGCCACCCACCCAGACAACGACGGAGAGAACGTGGAGTGCAAGACTGACGGAAGTAATATTCATAATGGGTTCCTGTTATTTTTTAATTTCGCTACCAGCGGCATTTATTGCCAGCCAGCCTCGGACACGCCTGACCAGGGTATCACTCTCATCGGTAAAAAAGTGATTGGCTGCCGGGACCTCTTGCTGGGTATAGGCGGTATTGCCAGCACGCCCCGCAGCACTGGCGCGTTGTGCCTTGGTGGTACGAACCACGTCCAGGTCTTCGCTGCCGAAGATATCCAGCAGCGGCAGTTTAATCTTTTCCAGTGACTTGATGTTATTCATGACATCGTTTTTAGTCTGTTGCCCGGGCATCCCCACTGCCACAAAGGCGCGCACGGGGCTGTTGGGACGGCTGGCCAGGTAATTGGCCGCCATCGTTGCCCCCAGGCTATGGGCAATAATCACGATGTTCTGGATGCCCTTAGCCTGTAAATATTTAATGCCTGCCTCGATACGCGGCGCCACCTCGGGAAACAGCGGCGCATAGTCTGCATAGCGGGCCTCATTTGCCAGTATCGGCATCTGGATCGACAGGGTGTTCCAACCGTGATCTGGCAGCTGAGTTCGTAGCGGACGGACCACATCAGGCCAGTTGGGGTGGACACCACTACCGTGCAGAATCAGGGCGCCACCAATGGTCTTGGGGGTCGTGGCTGGCGTGTAGATACTGAGAATTTTTTGATTGTTGACATTCAGCCACTGGACCTCACCAATCAGAACGGAGTCAACGACCTGCTCCGCCCAGCGTTTTTCCTTTGCCTTGTCGCTGGCATGGGCCGTTGCACTTAGGGCAAGAAGACATATCAATAAGTGTAAGGGGAGCTTAAACACGGGGCGACTCCTTCAGATTCGCAGGCGAGGCTGCCATAATTATTTCCCTGTAACCAGAAAAATCAAGGGCTTAAGCATAACCTTGATGGCCAAAGGGCTGCAAATTTGAATTTTTTCCGGTAGAGTGTGCGGCTCGAATTTGGCTGTGCCCGACAGGGCATGAATATCACTGTTTCTAGAGGCGAAGATCATGGCGGATTATGCAATTGCCCCATCTATTTTATCAGCGGATTTTGCCCGCCTGGGTGAAGAGGTTGATAACGTATTAAAAGCGGGTGCGGATATTGTGCACTTTGATGTTATGGACAATCACTATGTCCCCAATCTGACCATTGGTCCCCTGGTCTGTGAGGCCCTGCGCAAGCATGGCGTGACCGCCGAGATTGACGTGCACCTCATGGTGAAGCCGGTGGATCGCATTATCCCTGACTTTGCCAAGGCGGGTGCCAGCTACATCACGTTTCATCCTGAGGCCTCTGAGCACGTGGATCGCACGTTGCAATTGATCAAGGGAGAGGGTTGTAAGGCCGGGCTGGTCTTCAATCCAGCGACACCGCTGGACGTGCTGAAGTATGAAATCGATAACATCGATATGGTACTGCTGATGTCAGTCAACCCCGGTTTTGGTGGCCAGTCCTTTATTATGTCTGCGCTCGACAAACTGCGTGAAGCGCGCAAGATTATCGACGCCTCCGGTCGTGATATACGTCTGGAGATCGACGGTGGTGTCAAGGTCGACAATATTCGTGAAATCGCCGCTGCCGGTGCCGACACCTTTGTCGCCGGCTCCGCCATTTTCGGCGCCAAGAATGATAAAGACGCCAATGTCTATGATACCGTCATTAAGCAAATGCGTGATGAGTTGGCCAAGGCCGGTTCTGGCGGAATGTAAAGATGGTGACTGGGAGCTGGTGACTGGTTTCTTGTGGCTTGTATCTGGGATTTTATACTTTTAGTACCCAGTACCCAGTACCCAGTACCCAGTACCCAGTACCCAGTACCCAGTACCCAGTACCCAGTACCCAGATACCAGGTACCAGGTACCAGGTACCAGGTACCAGAGACATATTTATGAGCCTACGTAATCCCGAAATGGTGTTAATTGATGTTGACGGCACATTAGTCGATAGTGTGCCTGACCTTGCGTATTGCGTTGATGAAATGATGAAGGCCCTTGGCATGCCGGTGCATGGTGAGGCCAGGGTGCGTGAATGGGTAGGCAACGGCGTAGAACGATTGATCCGCCGTGCTCTGATTGGTCAGCTCGACGGTGAGCCGGATGAGGCCCTGTTTGCCAAGGCCTGCCCGAACTTTATGGCCCTGTATGCCGAAAATACCAGCAAGCGCAGTAAGCTGTACCCCGGTGTCAACGAAGGTCTGGCCTATCTGAAGGCCGAGGGTTACAAGCTGGGCTGTGTCACCAACAAGGCCGAGCAATTTACCGTGCCGTTGCTGACCGATCTGGGTGTGGCGGGCTATTTTGAGAT
>Ga0209633_10001353_pt1 | contig 25332 bp, 22 predicted proteins | sample Cruoilmetagenom1_FD_187290 | JGI IMG/M metagenome (GOLD analysis project Ga0209633, IMG submission 187290) | Oil polluted marine microbial communities from Coal Oil Point, Santa Barbara, California, USA - Sample 1 (SPAdes) (version 2) | ecosystem: Environmental > Aquatic > Marine > Oil seeps ...
CATTCCCCCGCTGCTGTACAGAAGCAGTCCCGGATTGATAAACACATCCCGGGCATCGGTGAAAAGAAGACTGAGCTTCCATGCCAGAAGGAAAGGAAGAATTGGTGCAAACAAAAGATCTGAAAAGATGCGGCGGTTAGTTTTACCGCCCTTTAGAAAAAAGGAACCGGCAAAAAAAGCAGCAGCAGCAATGATAACACTCAAGGGGAGTATAATCGGGAGAGACAACGGACCGAAAGAAACTGAATCTGTTAACGACATGATAGATGAACTATATGTGAAATTACATGTAATGAAAACTTACAAGAAGGAAATGATTAAGATTAGCTGTCCAACCCGATACCAGAGTATCGGGGGACAATTAGTTTTAGATAGCTGCGATGGCTTCCTTGAACTTACCGGATTTAACGGCTGAGTTGCACTGCTTACAGATAACGATTTTCTTTTCGTTGGCTTCATATTCGTAGAGCAACTTGATGCCTGACCTCTTGCATAGAGGACAGCTTCCCCGGCCGGAGCCTGGAGTTTCCTCTTTGAGGGGTCTGCCGCGATGTGCTTTAGACATGGTGAATCTCCTCTGATTTTTCCCGGCAGCGATAGCTTCTGCTGCCCGGAGTTACCGGCAGACTATACTCGCTGCTCCGGGATTAGGTCAAGACCGATAATTTACTTCATAGACCCAGTGATATACCGGCTCCGAATGAAAGATAACCGTCCTGTTCCCTGAACTGACCAAAGGGATTCTGACCAGCCAATAATCTCATATAAAACCCAATTCTTCGGGCAGAAATATTATCATCATATCGATACCATCCGAGAGAGGTATTTATAGTCCAGGAACGTTTTTCCGCTTCATTGCTGAAAAAATCAAATAGTATACGATTTCTGAGTTCAAAGCCGCCTTGAAAAACCCATTTTTTGGATGAGGGAAATCCTGACTCAATCGTTGTATTGAATTGTCCGAAGTATTCCAGATTACCCCTGCTCGGGATGATATATGATGATGCGGGCTGAAGAGAGGGACCGATCTCTGAACTGGATGGAGAGCTGTAATAACCGTCAGTGTTCCAGCGCCCGCTCATTCCCACTCTCAGGTTAAAGGCATTCCCATAACCCGATTCCCACTCATCCAGTCCTACAGCGATTTCCCAGGCTTCATAAGAGACATTGATTCGGTAAAACCCCGTCGGATTCTCATCCTTTATATGCAGGGCGAACTCATCTCCGATGTGGGTACTTTCATGGAAAATCGGAAGAATCCGTATGGATATATTCTTAGGCCATTTCCAGCTCACCCGGTAAAGAGATTCTATTTTTGTTCCGAACCAATAATCGGTATCGATTACCGGAGCAGTTTCATGTTCAAAAAAATCATCTACCATATTGAAGGAGACTGGTAATCCTATATACCACAGCCAGCGTTCATTTTCTCCGCCGATTATCGGTATATCAATTCCGAGTTGAATATTCAGGAACATCCGCTTATTAAAACCCTCGGACCATGGGTATTGGGGCGGAGCTTTATTGGCATTCAGAAGTTCTAATCTATTAACCGTACTGTGTATTTCCCAGGTGTAAGAGCTTAAAGCTGGATGTATAGGAAAAAAACTCAAACTTTCAATTTGGTTATTTTCTCTCGATCCTGGATTCTCTGATTCCTGTGAATAAAGTGATTGAGATAAATAAAGGTTGGAAATCAGTATCAGAACTACAACTGTAAAACGGTAAAAGCTCCTCATTATTAAATTTCTTATCAGAGGAAATGTACGGTATCAATAATCAATTCGGGCATATTTCTCTTGAAATCCCAGCCCCAGTCGATATTGAGACTTAAACTGGGGAGAGCATCAAAATAGAATATGGCCGTCGCACCTGCACAGTATTCCCAGGCATCAGGTCCATCACCCCATAATTCTGAATAGACATATCCGATGTCGGTAAATGGCCGTAGATGCAGGGAAAAAAGGTTCCCTGCATGGAAAAGCTTGAAGTTAGCCTGTATTGATATGAAATTGCCCCATTCCCCCCAGGTCATGTAATCGACAACACCCCTGAGACGGTCTCCGGCGTTTTTTCTCTGTCCTTCAAAAGCGTAAAAACCGCCAATACGTCCGGATATTTCAAACCAGGAAGTTAAGGGCAGATATCCTTTTAAGTCTGATTCCATAAAAATGTCGCTATTACCCGACCCTGTATACCAGAGATTGTTGTTTATGAAGTCAAAATAATAACCCTTGCGGAAATTACCCACCCAGTTTACCTGGTCGGTAACAAAACCATGATTCAGACCGGGGGTGAAGCCTTCGTTCAGGAATAGACTATCCGGAAAGTAATTGAATATAGTGGCCGAATCGTACTGGTAAAGCCATGATGCGAGAGGGGTAATCCTGTAAGACCAGGGACTCCCCGGACCTAAGGGCATATCAAGAGAAATGAAAAGTTCCGAAGAACTGTTTCGGTATTCTATCAGGGTTGTACCATCTGTATTCCCATAACGGGTTTTTCCATTGAACTGCTTGAAGGATGTATCCATGTGCAGCGGACCCAGAATTATTTCCTGAACCTGCACTTGAAAAAGAATCTCTGTCGGACTCCAGTAACCTTCAAATTTCTGGTCGGTAAGGGTTCCGAAGGCGTTGAAATAGTCCAGTCTCAATCCGAGGGTAAGCCCCTTTTCGGTTGAGAATTTCAGCATCGGCCGGGGCATCAGGGTAAAGGAGTCAACAATGCGAATATCAATTTCGATATCTTCAGGGTTCTCCGCATTGATATTCCATGTAAATTCCTTGAACAGCCGGCGCTTCAGTAGATCGTTTGCCCGGGAATTAACCAGATCTTCCAGTCTTGCAAGGCTTTCAAACCTCTTTCCTTCATAAATCCGCAGCTCATTTAAAAGAGCGTTACGATGGGTTTTACCGTCAATTTCAGTGCTGATGTGTCCGATTACGACAGAAGTTTCTCCAAAAACAGCGATTATCGGTGATAAGAGTAACAGCAATATCATTACAGCCTTGAACTTCATTGTATCTCCCGTATTAGAATGCTGATAATAGTGTAGATTATAGTTGCTTTAAAGGATTTATATAATGGATATGGAAAAAATCGCCCGTCTTACCCGGGAACTTCTGATTGAGATTGGAGAAAATCCCGACCGGGAGGGGCTTCTCAAAACACCCGAGCGTGTTGCCGAATCCTGGTCTTTTCTTACTTCCGGTTATCGAAGTGACATGAAAACTGTTATTAATGGTGCTGTTTTTGAATCTGAAGCCAACAATATGATACTCTGCCGGGATATTGAGATGTACAGTCTCTGTGAGCACCATATGCTGCCTTTTTTCGGAAGTTGTACAATTGGATATATTGCCAAAAAAAAGGTTATCGGAGTGAGCAAACTGGCCCGTATTGTCGATCACTATTCCAGACGTCTTCAGATACAGGAGCGTCTGACGGCTCAGATTGCCCGGGCGGTGATGGATTCAGTTGACGCCGAGGGCGTTGGTGTTATAATTGATGCCCGTCACATGTGTATGACCATGAGAGGGGTTGGGAAACAGCATTCTTCAATGACGACAAGTTCCGTGCTGGGGAGTTTTCATTCCAATTCGGCCACCAGAACTGAATTCCTGAATCTGGCAGCTAAGTAAATACCGCTTTAGCCGTTAAACAGTTTCATGGTTCCGGCTTCAGGATTTTCATCCATGATTTCTTCAATCATGATTACCGATTGAAAGGGTATCATCAGATGATCTGAGCCGCCGAACTCTTTAACAAGTTCATCCTCAGTGGGATCGATAACCAGACGGCTGGTTTTTGTGAAAATCAAATCTTTGATGGACACAAAATACGGATGGGTAAGATCGAGACTTCTGGCTTTAAGTAAAACCTGTTTTTCTTTCCAGGTGAAATGAACGCGGTAAATTGACATATTCTGACTATATACAGCTTCGTTGTTTTAGAAAACAGATTGAATACACTGACAGCTGAGGTTAGATTGGTAGAGGTATGGTTGAAACTATCGGCCTTCAGGTAAGACAGTCCATCAAACAAATCTCCTATGCTGCCGGTTTTCAGCTATTTCTTTTTAGAGAAACCTTTAATTTCCTGAGCCGAAGGAGAATAGGGCTCAAGGTTCTTATCATGCAGATACTCTTTACCGGGGTGGAAGCACTTTCAATTATTTCATTGCTTTCTCTGGGTATCGGGGCCGTTATCATCATTCAGGGAGCTCAGCTCCCTGATTTTCTCCTGGGGGATCAGCTGTACAGAATCCTTATCATTGTTATCACCCGGGAACTGGGTCCGCTTCTCACAGCTTTTGTAATAATTGCCCGCTCGGGTAGTGCCATTACAACCGAGCTGGGGAATATGGTGGTATCTCATGAGATGGAAGCCTATCTGTCGGTGGGAATCCATCCGGTTTCCCAGTTGGGTGCCCCCAGACTGATCGGTGTGTCTTTGTCTATGGTTTTACTTACAATGTATTCGAATGTATTCGGATTGCTGGGATCTCTCACGGTTTCATCCATAATCAGCGGGGTGAGATTAACCGATCAGATGGCGGCTCTTTTTTCAAATTTCCATATGGTAGATATAATCGCCAGTGTGGCAAAAAGCTTTATATTCGGGCTCATTATTGCTGCCACATCGGTTTATTACGGTTTCAGTGTAAACGGAGCTGTTACAGAAGTTCCTGTAAAAACAATACGGTCCATCGGTATGAGCATCGTACTGTGCATTATTGCTGATGGTATCATCATACTCATTACCGTTCTGCTGGGAGCAACGAACTTGTGAATATAACAATTCCTCCCATTGTCTTTAACGGTGTCAGTCTGTATTTCAACAACCGCGCAGCTCTTGACGATGTGACTCTTGAGTTTCAGCGGGGTAAATCAACCGCGGTTATCGGCAGTTCCGGAAGTGGAAAATCTCTGGTGCTCAAATGTGCAGCAGGGCTGATATTCCCCGATGAAGGTATTATTGCATATGAGGGAACCAGCATTGCTTCAATGAAGGAGACTCCCTATCAGAAGATGCAGGCCAGAACGGGATTCCATTTTCAGGATGCTGCACTCTGGGCTAATAAATCCCTGGGGGAGAACCTCAGTCTGCCGCTGCTCTCAACTAATCCTGACTACACCGACTCCGAGTTAAAAAATAAAGTTGAAGAGTCCTTTGCTTCAGTCGGACTGCAACTCAATCCCTCCTTACGGCCGGCATCCATTTCCATGGGTCAGAGAAAATTGGTGAGCTTCCTCAGAGCCACAATCTCCAGGCCGGATATTCTGTTTCTAGACGATCCCCTGGGCTTCATGGACCGGGAGGGATCCCGTCAGCTGATAGCAAAGATTGAAGAGTTCAGGGATGATGGAGCCACCATCATTATGGCTACCCACGACAGTAGTTTGATTAAAACCATGACGGACCAGATAATGGTTCTTACCCATGGAAGGCTTTCGGCTTCAGGGTCTTACCAGGATGTTCTGCCCCTCTTGCGGGAACTTGTATGAGGAGCCGATAATGGACGGGAAGTACATATGAAATTTAGTTTCAGACATGCCAATAAAATAGTAGGTCTCTTTGTTCTTGTGGCTGTCCTGCTGCTTGTTCTCATTACGATGTTTGCCGGGTTGAACAACAAGTGGTTTACAAAAAAGATCTATTTCACAAGCCTCTTTACATCTGCTGAAGGCCTGAAGGTCGGTATGAGCGTAAACTTGAGGGGATTTGAAATCGGCCGGGTGAAGAATATCAGTCTGAACGAGGATAACCAGGTAGACCTGGATTTCTATATCTATGAAACCTATCACAACCGTGTACTCCCGGATTCCGTACTGGCTCTGCCCTCAGGGCTGCTGGGGTCGGCGAATGCTCTGGATCTTTACCCGGGGCTGGTGAAAGGAGAACCCTATCCCGATGGTAGTTTCATCCCGTCCACCCAGACGGTAGAAGGGAAAATGCTTGTTAAAACCCGGAGGGTGGACCGACCTTCGGGGAACGATGCTATCACAACCATACTGGCAGAGCTTCCGGATATTCTGGACAACCTCAATGAAACTGTTGTTTCCATCGGCACCCTTTCCGCCACAGTGGATACCGGAATCAAGGGAGACGGGGATAACTCCCTCAGCAGCACAATGCAGAATCTCGACAGGACTATGCAGGATGTGAATACCATCACGTCTTCTCTGGCAACCCTAGCAGCAGGGCTTGAAGATCCTACCGGTCTTGTTCCAACCCTTCTGGACCCAAGCGGTTCTCTAGATACACTGCTCAATGATGACAATGTTCTCTGGAATCACATTCTGGCCATTATGGTTCAGCTGGAAGGTGCTACAGAGGGTATCAATACGCTCTCAAACTCTCTTGCCAGTGTCAGTCCCCAGCTGGCATTAACCCTTGATGAAACCATCCGTTCGCTCCAGGAGGCTCAGAAAGTGATGGAAGGACTGCAGAACAATCCCCTTCTTAAAAAAGGGATCAGTGAAGAAACCTTCCCGGTAAATCCCGGTTCAGATATGAGGGAGGATGAATTTTGACCTCTGCCAACCTCAGGATCCTTCTTCTCGGATTCTTATTGATATTTTTAGTTTTCAATACCGCCTGTTCCACAAAGCCGAAAGAACCGGCTGAAGTGTATACCCGGAGGGTTCAGGCCGACTCCCTGCTGGTTCAGGGCTACAATCAGACCGATATACTCAAATTCGATCCGGCATGGGCTTCCTTCAACCAGGCACTTAATATTTACGCATCCCTGGACAATCGGGAAGGAATGATTAACGCTTTACTGGCTCTGGGTCGTACCAGACGGTTAACTGATGATATTGATTCGGCAGAGGAGCTGTATTCCCATGCCCGCTCTCTGGCAGTTTACTCAGAAGATCCAAAAGTTATGAGATCCGTCCTGAACCACCAGGGGGATCTGGCTCTCCGTCAGGGGAATCCGGAGAAAGCCATGGAGCTGCTTAACGACAGGGAAAATGAACCTGCCGGCGGGCGGGAACGATCCGCTCAGCTGCGTCTCCGGGGTAGTGCCAAAGCAGCTCTGGGGTTCGGGAATGAAGCGGTTGCACTGCTTGTTGAAGCCGCAGAGGTCGCTATTACAGCCGATGAAGTTACTGCCGCAGCTCAAGCCTACTATAAGCTGGCTTCTCTCTCTTCCCTGGGAGCCCGTTTTGATGAAGCCGAAAATTGGGCTGTAAAAGCTCTTGAAGCGGATAAATCTTTGGAATACACTCCGGGAATTGCCGCCGATCTCAGGGCTCTGGCCATAATCAGTGCAAAAGCGGGTAAAACTGAAGCCGCAGAAGATTACTATCGTCGATCCTGGCTGTCCTGGAGGGCTCTGGGCCGGGATGAAGATGCTGAAGAAGCGAGAACTGAGTTGGAAAATCTCAGCGGTATGCAGGTTACAGTTCCCTGACTAATAAAATTAATATAATATTAATCAGATTATAACATGCTGAAAAGCGAAATTTTGTGAGGTGTTTATGATAAGCCTTGTTATTATTGCCGTAATTGCAGCTCTTTCCTTTGCTGTAATTAACTACTCGGTAGTGAAAAAAAAGAGTCCCGGTAATGAACTTATGCAGGAAATTGCCGGTTCTATCAAAGAGGGTGCAGATGCTTTTCTCAACCTTGAATACAAGGTTATCGCCAGGATTGCCGTATTAATTGCAATTCTTCTGGCTGTTGTTGTTTCCTGGCAGTCTGCAACCGCATTTATACTGGGTGCGTCAATGAGCGCTGCTGCCGGTCTTGTGGGAATGCGAATTGCCACATTGGCCAATGTACGAGTTTCCAATGAAGCTGATGTAAGCCGAAGTCTTGGTTCCACTTTGAAAGTGGCCTTTCAAGGCGGTTCTGTTATGGGTTTATCCGTTGGTGGATTCGCCCTCTTCGGGCTTCTTCTCGTCTATGTCGTATTCGGGAAATTGATGGGAGAAGTAAACCCGGATCAGCTGGTAATTCATACGAACTGGCTTGGTATCAACGATATTCCCTTTACCATGACAGTATCCGGTTATGCACTGGGTTGTTCCATCATAGCGATGTTCAACAGGGTCGGTGGTGGAATTTATACAAAAGCTGCTGATATGGGAGCAGACCTGGTAGGTAAAACGGAAGCCGGGATTCCTGAAGATGATCCCCGGAATCCCGCAACTATTGCTGATAATGTGGGTGATAACGTGGGTGATGTTGCCGGATTGGGTTCCGACCTTCTTGAAAGCTTCGTCGGATCACTAATCTCGGCAATTGTACTATCATCTTACATGGCCTATACCGCTATTAAATCCGGTAATCCCATCAATTCGGAACTAATCTCCGCCATGATACAGTTTCCCTTATTTTTTGCCGCTGCGGGACTCCTTTCCAGCATTGTGGGAGTTTTTTTGCTTGTTGTTAAAAAAGCTTCTGATAAACCTCACAGGGAACTCAATGTTACCACCTGGGTGTCAGCAAGTCTTACTCTGGTTTCCGGGGCTCTTGTCACCTGGATTCTCTTCAAAGATCTGGATGTCTCGACGGTTGGATTTACCATTGGGATATTTTCTCCCTGGCTTGCCGCTGTTCTCGGGATTATCAGCGGTATAATGATAGGTCAGCTTGCCGAGTATTATACCAGTTACCATTTTAAACCGACATTGAAAATCTCAGCATCCTCCAAAGAAGGTACTGCACTCACCATAACCCAGGGACTTTCCGTGGGTATGAACAGTGTTTTTCTTCCTGTTGTTGTTCTTGCAATTGCCACCATTGGGGCTAATGCCCTGGCAGGCCTTTACGGAGTTGCCATGGCTGCCGTCGGCATGCTTTCATTTGTTGCAGCCACTGTTTCGGTAGATACATATGGTCCGATAGCCGACAACGCCGGAGGGATTAGTGAGATGGCTAAACTCGACGGTGAGGTGAGGGAAATTACCGATGAGTTGGATTCCGTCGGTAATACAACCGCTGCTATCGGTAAAGGCTTCGCCATAGGATCGGCAGCTTTTGCTGCTTTATCTCTTTTTGCCAGTTACCTTTACGCCCAGGGTGGATTGAATATCGGAAAAGATTTCAAACTTGTTCTGAACATGATTGATACAATGACTCTTGCAGGAGCTCTTGTGGGAGGTGCCTTACCCTGGCTTTTCAGTGGAATCCTGATTGAAGCTGTTGCTAAAGCGGCCAGGGCCATGGTACAGGAGGTGAGACGTCAGTTCCGGGAGATCCCGGGAATACTCACCGGAGAATCAAAGCCCGACTACAAACAGTGTATCTCCATTTCATCCGCAGGTGCCCTTAAAGAGATGCAGTATCCGGCTCTTATTTCAGTTCTTATGCCCCTTATAACCGGTTTTTTATTTGGTCCTCGTTTTGTTGGTGGACTGCTTATCGGTACAACCCTGTCAGCCATTATGCTGGCTCTGTTCACCGCTAACGCCGGAGGTGCCTGGGATAACGCTAAAAAATATGTGGAATCCGGCCGCCATGGAGGAAAAGGATCCGAAGCTCATACTTCCACTGTTGTCGGTGATACTGTCGGCGACCCTCTTAAAGACACTGTCGGACCTTCTCTTGATATTCTTATCAAGATAATGGCTACAGTATCGCTGATTGCAGTCAGTATCTTCAGCAAGTACAACCTGATAAAACTTCTCGGCCTCTAAGAGAGTTGCAATGTCTATGGCTGTTTTGTGGTATTTTATTAAAACAAACAGAATATGCATCTTTTTAGTGATAGAAATATAATAGGAGTTGTAATGAAACGTTATATATTATTCTTAGTGATGATTTCATCGACAGCAGTTATGCTGCCTGCCGAATCCGTGATGAATGGACTCTTCGAGGCTGCAGATCAGGTATCCTCGGATATTCCGGTTGTTCTTCACAGGGATGGAGACCTGCTCCTCGGCGGTTTAACATTTAATCAGACACAGGTACAATTGGGAGATCTGCTGGTTGATCTTACAGCTAACCGTCTGGCCGGCCGCAGTGGTTTTCCCCCTCAGGTTGTTAAGAATTATACAATGCTTCAGTATCCTCCGGCCCAGGCTTCCTGGGTATTGTCAGGCACACTGTATGAAGCCGGTGCGGGTTATCTGCTCCTTTTACAACTGACGGATAATGCAAGTGGATCTCAGCTCAAGGGCTGGGAATTTGCTCTGGGTTCTGAAGGAATAGAGCCTCTTTTAAAACCCTCAGCTCTGGCTGCAGGTGCTGGAAGCTGGGATCGTTTTGAACCTAACAATTCAAGTATTGAGGCAGCAGTTATTGAACTTCCCTTTAATGAAACCGGGCTTACCCTTGGTGAGGGAGATGAGGACTGGTTTGCATTCGATGTACCCCAGAACAGTGGTGAAAAAGTAATGATGCTCAATGCTGCAACCGGAGGTATTATGGATACTTATCTGGAACTGTACTCCCCGGACGATCAGGGATTTACTGTTGCGGAGAACGATGATTTTGATGGGGGCAATGCGGCCTTGCAGTTACCCCTTAACGTCTCAGGTATGTGGTATTTGAAGGTTAGATCTTTCTCCTCCGATGAAAACGGTGAATACAGTTTGATGGTTTCACTGAGTGAAGAAGTTCTCGGACCGGGAGAACCGGATGAAGGTCAGGATCTGGCAGCTCCTCTCAATATTGGTTCTACACCCCTGGAGAAACGCATAGACTATTCGGATGATAGAGACTGGTTTCGGGTGGATCTTCTCAGACCCCTGGGGATGGAGGAAGTATTGCGGGTTGAAACCCTCAGTAATCTCGACCTGGTAATGGAAATGACTGATGAATACGGTAATTATATTATGGATGATGATGACTCGGGTCATAATAACAATCCCATGATAATCGCTTCAGGACTAGAAACCGGCAGCTATTATATTACTGTATACGGTTACAGTGGTGAAATCGGCTCATATGAAATTATGGCAAATGTTATGGTCCCGGTAAAAGATGAGTTTGAAGATGACAACAGTATGATTTCAGCTTCACGGATTGGAACTCTGGGAGAGAGTCAGCGGAGAAATTTCACCCCCATGGGAGATGAGGATTGGGTGCGGTTTGACGTGCAGAAGGAAGGTCGTTACCTGATAAAAACTGAAGGTGAGCTCGATACCTATATGGAGCTTTATGATGGCAATGGTAATCTGGTTGAAGAAAACGATGATGGTGAAGATTACAACGCCATGATTGAAAGGGAGTTAACTGTGGGGGAATACTATATTAAGGTTTATCCCTATAGTTCGGTTGGTCCGGATGACATTTATGAATTATCAGTGGAGCAGTTACGATGAGTGTTCACTATTATTTAACACTTTTTCCCATGGAGGCTATGATTGCCTCACAGCTGGAACCCGCGGCTTTTGGATCTTATATGGCCATAGGAAATCGAAAAGGATCCGCTGAAAGGCTGATGTTTATTGAGGTTTTTGAATCTGAGTTGGGTGACAGTTTTGATCTGGATTATGCCCGGCGCCGTTGTGTTGCTCATTCAGACGGTCGAATGAAGAATTCTGTTTATCTTTCTGTTTATCGTGCACTGGAAGCCGTTCCGGTTGATGCTTTCGGAGCACTCTGGCTTATCACCAAGGACGGACGCTCTATGTCTTTGGAGCAGAGTTCCTATACCGATCTGGATACCTGGGATGGAAGTGCCCTGTATCAAGAACTTTGTCCGGCTCACCCTCTGATTGTCTCAGCACTGAAACCCAAGCATTTTGCCGAATATATAGTAGAGGATTCTACGAAAGTAACCATGCCAGCCATATTTTTTGCGGATCTGACAATTCCCGATTTTGACGGTGATTCTTTTACAGGAAATATCGGCGGTTATTTTGATAAGATGATGGAACACCTTAAATACTGTGTCACTGAGTTGAAAGATGGGAAAGGCAAGCTTACCAAAGTAGTAGACCGCTCTTCCTTTGCGGCTTTCAACTTTCAGGTAATCGGGCGGGGTCTCTATATCGGGACCTCCGGGGGAAGACTGGTTTTCTATCCAATGCCCTCCCGGGAGGAATTGAAAAAGAAACACTACGACTGGGCAAAGTCTGCGTCGATTTTTTAAATTCAGCCAGGTGGAATCTGCAGTTCAATATCAACCAGTCTCTTTGCTTTTACAAATGACTCCAGCGACATCTTGATGTCGTCTGGAGTTGTTGTCCAGGAACAGATGCTGATTCTAATTGCTTTTTCCCCCTCCCATTCTGAACTTCCGCACCAGAGAACGTTCAACTCCTGCACTTTCTTCAGGAGCTTTTCAGTTTGTTTGCTGTCTTTGTAGCGGATCAGAACCTGGTTGAAACAAATCTCATTAAGAATGGTGAAACCTTCCTTCTGTAGTCCTTCGGCAAATTGTTTTGCCAGCATGTGCATGGTGAAAACCATTTCGTCGACTCCAGTTCTGCCCAGAGACTTCAAAGTGGCCCATAATTCAACAACCCTGGATCTTCTCGACATTTCCGGAGTGTATTTCATCCCATCGCGTTTCTTGCCTGATATGATATAGGATCCTGACATATGAAGAGCCGATATCAAAGCTTCTTCATCCCGGCAGAGAATAATACCGTTATCGTATGGGGTATTTAAGGTTTTATGCCCATCAACACTCCAGGAATCAGCCAGTTCCATACCTTTAACAAGATAACTCAGTTTCTCTGAAGCAGCAGCCCATAAACCGAATGCACCGTCGATATGAATCCATGCGTTTGAATTTTCAGCCTTTTGGCATATATACTCAAAATTGTCAAATGAACCGGTATTCACATTTCCAGCTTGAAGGATGAGAATCGTATTCTCATCAAGTTCGGGTAGTTCTTCAGGAATAATCCTCCCTTGGGTATCCGTATTCACCCACTCAATGCAATCAGTCCCGAATCCCAGAAGACTGATGGCCTTAAGTACAGTGGAGTGGGCCTGTTTGCCCAGTACAAGTCTGACCTGCGGTGCCCGAAACAGTCCTTTTTTATTTACATTCCAGCCTTTCCTTTCAAGTATACGGAATCTTGCCGCAGCCAGTCCGGAAAAAGTTGCCATGGAGGTTCCACTGACAAACCCTGCAACTGCGTTTTCGGGTAGATTGAACAGGTGAACCAGCCAGCTTTGAACCACTTCTTCAAGTTTTGAAATAATGGGAGATGTAATCTGCATTGCCGCATTCTGGTCCCAGAAATCGGCAAGCAGCCTTGATGCCAGTCCGGCTGGTATCATACTTCCATTGACAAAACCGAAATATCTGCTGCCGAATTGGGCCACAGTAGCTGGGGAACCGTAACAATTCAGCAAATCAAGGATTTCCTTTGAGGATGTAAAACCTTCAGGAAATATTTCATCGAAGACCGTTAGCTTTTCAATTGTTTTTTCATCTGGAAAAACCTTTCTTGAGAATACATTTTTCAAATATTGTTTGCCGTATTCATTTGCATTATCGAAAATATTCTTGTTCTCCAGTTCCTTGAATAATTTTTTCTGTATCATTTTTTTCCCTTTTCTGCGATTGAAGAGGAGAAGCGCCTCAGATCTGAACCGGAAGGATTTTGAAACGCCTGCAGTTTGAATTCGGAAAGAGCAGCAAAAAGATGGTCAAATATATCCGATTGAATATTCTCGTAATTCGCCCATACTTTATCCGCACTGAAAAGATACAATTCAAGAGGCAAACCATCAGGTCCGCTCTGCAGCTGCCGGACCATCAGAGTCATACCGGCATTCACCTTTGGATGTGAGCCGACATAGGCTTTAGCATAAGCCCTGAACACACCGACATTTGTCAGGGCTCTCCCGTTTAGCGGACTGGCATTCCTGTCGGCCTCAGTAACTTCATTATATTCTTGTATCTCCTGGGTTCTTTTTTCCAGGAAACTTTTAAGAAGTTCGATAGATTTCAGTCCTTCTATCTCCTCCTCCTTCAGAAAACGCACGCTGTATAAATCAATAAACAAAGCCCGTTTGATACGCCGGCCGCCGGATTCACTCATTCCCCGCCAGTTTTTAAATCCTCCAGTGGTAAGTGACTGAATCGGGAACGTAATCCAGGTTCGGTCCCAGTTCCGCACTGTTACGTTGAGAAGGCTGATATCAACAACATCACCATCTGCACCCTGAGAGGGTACTTCAATCCAGTCTCCAATTCTCACCATATCGTTGGAAGATATCTGAAAGCCGGATACCAGGCCCATCAGTGGGTCTCTGAAAATCAGCATGATAACCGCCGAAACAGCACCTAAACCTGCCAGCAGTCCGGAAACCGGCTTGGCTGTAATTACCGAGAATGCCAGCATCAGTGCTGCTGCAATAAATAGAACCTGAAATGCCTGAATCAGTCCTTTAATAGGCCGGCGTGCAGAATCTTCCCGGCGTTCGTACACGGCATTAATAAATTTGAGGAAACTCAAGGAGGTTAATGTGACAGCACTGATAATCCCGAGTACCGCAATCATCCGGGTTAAATTGAGAAGTTTCGGCAGACCAGTCAGAAACCAGGGAGCCATAACCCAGATAGTGATAGCCGGTACGGTACGGGCGATACGTCGGAAAATACCCTGATTCACCATATCGTCATCCCAGGTGACTTTTGTGCGCTTAACAATAATCTCAACAAAACGAAGTACGATTTTTACCGAGATGAGCCACAGGAGGAAGGCCAGAAAAAACACACCCACCCCGATCAGAATCCTGCTGAATGTTTCAGCTGTAAGAGCGCCTAGTTTTAATTCTTCAAAAATACCGATAATGCTGTTCAGCAGTTTTTCGTTCATAGGATTATGATAGTATGAATCATGCACTTGTTTCTTCTTTCTCAAGCTTTTTTTTCAGCGGCAGTTTTTTTTGCTGCTATTATTCTGGATTTAACTTTTGGTGATCCTCCTACTATTCTTCATCCGGTAGGTTGGCAGGGTTGGTTTATCTCCATTCTCTGGAAGCAGAGGCCGGCTGGGAGTAAGTACCGGCTTTTCTTTTTCGGGCTGTTTATTGTATTTTCAGGAATAGTTATTACTTCCGGAATAGTGGTATTCATTCAATTGGGAATAAAGCATCTGGCAATTTACAAAGAATCTATTCCCGGTTTTATTATCATTGTGATTCTGAACGTGTTTTTACTTAAGGGAAGTTTCTCCTTCCGGAATCTTCTGAGGGCTGGCGATGGTGTGGCAGCAGCACTTTCCGAGGGCGATATGGATGAAGCCCGGCATCAGCTGTCCTATCATCTGGTAAGCCGGCCGGTGGATTCCCTTGATGCATCAGCGGTGGCGTCGGCGGCAATGGAATCTCTTTCTGAAAATTTTACCGACAGCGTAACCGCCCCTTTTTTCTGGTATTCCCTGGGAGGACCGGCGGCTGCCTGGTGTTACCGCTATGTCAATACGGCGGACGCCATGCTGGGATACCGGGAAGGGGACAGAGAGTGGGGAGGCAAGGCGGCGGCCCGGATGGATGATGTTTTAAGCTGGGTTCCAGCCCGTTTTGCCGGCTGGATGATATGTGCCGCCGCCGTTCTCCCTCGGCTGGATGCCCGTGGAGCGGTAAGGGCGATGCGCCATGATTCCCGAAAGTGTTCCAGCCCGAATTCAGGGTGGAGTATGGCTGCCGCTGCCGGTGCTCTGGGCCTCAGGTTTGAAAAGGTTGGTAACTACATTATCAACGATGGAGGCAGCCGGCCGGAGGGTGAGGATCTCAAAAGATTGAAACGGCTGCTTCGCTGGTCTCTGGTTTTCAGTCTACCGCCGGTAATTCTTTTAAACGGCTTTGTTTTGTCCTTGATTCAAAGGACTTTTAATCTTCCTGTGGGGTAAAATGTTCCTTCGCTGCCCCGCATACAGGACAGATCCAGTCTTCGGGAAGACCTTCCCAGGGTGTTCCCGCTGTAATATCAGAGTCAGGATCGCCCTCTGATGGGTCGTAGATATAACCACAGACATCACATACGTAAGAGATCATTGATTATTCCTCCCGAATCATGGACTGGGGGTCTAAAAGCCGGTCCACTTCTTTATCGGGAAGTATTCCTGCTTGTTTTACAACTTCTCTTACCGTTTTACCTGACTCAAATGCGGTATGAGCCAATTCAGCAGCCCTGTCGTAACCGATCTTCAGGGCCAGGGGAGTTACCAGGGCCAGAGACTGTTCAATCCAGGCTGCTGAACGTTTCCTGTCCGCTTTTATACCAGAGACGCAGCGTTCTCCCAGGGCCCTGGCTCCGGCACCGAGTACTTCCATAGCCCGGAGTGAGCTCCAGGCTATAAGGGGATGCATCATGTTCAGCTGAAGAGGGCTGTTGGTACCCCCGATACTCACGATGAGGGCCATTCCCCTGGCAAATGCGGCGGCCTGAATCATCATTTCCGGCATCACCGGATTCACCTTACCCGGCATGATGGAACTTCCCGGCTGAAGGGCCGGTAGAGAGATTTCCCCCAAGCCGGCACGGGGTCCGGAGGAGAGTAGGCGGAGGTCATCTGCAATCTTTCCCAGAGAAACCGCCAGAGTATTTACCGCACCCATCAGTTCCACCTGGGCATCCCGGCAGGCAATGGCTTCAAACCGGCTGGCTGCAGTGGTAAATGGGATTCCAGTTGTATCTGCAATAAAAGAAATCGCAGCTTCGGCAAACCCCTCGGGACAGTTCAGTCCGGAACCGACAGCGGTTCCTCCCAGAGCCAGTTCCTCGAGGCTCGTAAAGGTAAGAGTAATGCGTCTTATCCCTTTATGAACCTGTTCTCTGAAGGCTCCGAACTCCTGTCCGAGAGTCATGGGAACCGCATCCTGCAGGTGGGTACGTCCCAACTTGATTACATCGGCAAATTCTTTTTCTTTTTCGGCCAGAGTAGATTCAAGTACTTTTAAATCCTCGATTAGAACAGCGGCGGCAAGACGGTTGGAGATATGGAGAGCTGTGGGTATTACATCGTTTGAAGACTGACCCTTATTGACATGGTCGTTGGGATGTACCGGTTTTCGGCTGCCTTTTTCCCCACCCAGTGCGACGTTGGCCCGGTTTGCAAGCACCTCATTCATGTTCATGTTGGAGCTGGTTCCGCTGCCGGTCTGAAAAACATCCACCGGGAACTCCTTTTTCATCCCGTCGGCGATAATCTCATCCGCAGCCGCCGAAATGGCATCGGCCAGCTTACTATCCAGTCCCCCGATTTTTTTATTTGTCTCGGCAGCAGCTTTTTTTACCAGTGCCAGGGCTTTGATAAACGAGGGGGGCATGATTAACGGGGAAACGCCGAAGTTTTCTACCGCCCGTTGAGTCTGGGCGCCGTACCAGGAATCCTCCGGCAGGGATATCTCTCCCATGGAATCCGATTCAGTACGGGTTCTCATTTTCTCTCCTCCAGGGCAGGCCAGGGAAGTTCCACATCCCCGGTATATAGAGCCTTGGGTCTGAAAATACGGTTATCTGAACGCTGCTCCAGAATATGAGCCAGCCAACCCGAGGAGCGGGCAAGGGCAAATATCGGGGTGAACAGGTTTGAAGGAATCCCCAACTGGTTGTAAACCGCTCCGGAGAAAAAATCTACATTGGGATAGATGGGTTTGCCTTTTTCTTCCATCTTCTCCCGGAACACTTTCTCTACTTCCTTGAGTATTTTCAGATTAGCCCAATCTCCGGATTTTTCTGAGAGTTTTCCCAGGTAATCCTCCATTATCACGGCCCTGGGATCTTTTGCCTTGTAAACCCGGTGTCCCATACCCATTACTTTCCGTTTCTCGGCAAGGGCCTTTTCCACCCAGGGTCTGGCATTATCCACATGTCCGATGTCATTTACCATGGCCATCACTTTCTCGTTTGCCCCGCCGTGGAGACTGCCGAAGAGGCTGCCGATGGCTGCAGATATGGAGCAGTAACATGTAGAAAGGGTGGATGCTACCACCCTGGCGGTGAATGTTGAGGCGTTAAAGGAATGTTCGGCATGGAGGATAAGACATTTGTCCATAACTTCAGCATCATCTTTATCCGGTTCAACACCTTTGAGCTGCCAGAGAAAGTTGGCCCCATGGGAAAGATCGTCTCTGGGGGGGACATAATCCAACCCGTCTTTGAAGCGGTGGAATGCCGCTATTACCGGGGGAATCTGGGCAATCTGGTGCAGAGTCTGGCGGCAGTTGCAGGTAGGGGAATGTTCTATTTTGTGATTGATGTACCCGGAGAGAAAGTTCACCGTGGACTGAAGAAGCTCCATGGGATGAGAGCTCCTTGGAAAAGCCCTTATCATCTGAAGAATAGGCTCTTTGAGCTCCCGACTCTTTCGCATTCTGATGCTGAAATCCTTAAGTTCCGATACTGTGGGCAGTTCCCCGTAAAGCAGCAGATAGGTAACTTCCTCAAATGTGGCGTTGGCGGCAAGATCTTTAATTCTGTATCCGAAGTAGTAGAGTCTTCCCTGTTCACCGTCAACTTTGCAGATCCGGCTTTCACCGGCGATGATGCCTTCAAGGCCTTTTGCGTATGCTGTATCCGACATATTTTTACTCCTTTTGAGCCTTCAGGCTCGGTGGAGGGGCCGGCCTGATAGGGCCATAGCCGCCTCTTTCGTTATTTCTGATAGGGTTGGATGGCCGTGAATAGTTAGGGCGATGTCTTCGGCACATCCACCCATGGCCATCACGCTTACCGTCTCAGCGATCAGTTCTGATGCTCCCCGACCGATGATAACGGCACCTAACAGTTTCTCATCCCCGGGGCTGCTTAACAGTTTTACAAAGCCTTCACCGGCCTCAGCGGCCAGAGCACGGGCGTTGGCCCCGTAGGAAAACTGACCCTTGATATAGGCTGTTCCCGAAGCTTTCAGACTTTCCTCACTTTCCCCGGCCCAGGCCAGTTCCGGTTCGGTGTAGACAATGCCCGGAACCGGTCCGCTCCAGGGTGGATGGGCTTCCCCGGCGAACAGAGCGGCCAGGGCCAGAGCCTCTTCCTCAGCCTTATGGGCCAGCATCGGGTTTCCAACAAGATCGCCGATGGCAAAAAGCCCCGGAACGCTGGTGGCGTAATTATTATCCACCTTCAGAAATCGTCCATCAGCCGTTCTCTCAGGATTAACTCCCATCTCCAAAGCAGAATCGATATTCGCCCGGCGTCCCACAGCTACCAGAACCTTTTCAACATCGAGAGTCTCAACGTCGGCCTGTTCCTGTTCTTTCCCGGATTTCCGAATCGACAGGCTGATTTTCCGGGAACTCACCTTGGCACTTTCCACCATGGCGCCGGTTAAAATACCAAGGCCCTGTTTCTTCAGGGACGAGGCCAGAGTCCGTGCCGCCGTCGTATCAGCGCCGGGGATAATCTGCTTCATAGCCTCAATCACCGTAACTTGAGCCCCAAGGCGACTCCACACACTTCCCAATTCCAGCCCAACCGCCCCGGCGCCGATAACCGCCAGGCTTTTAGGAACCTTCGTTAATGAAAGAGCATCGGTGGAATTAACAATACGTTTGCCGTCAAAGGGCAGATGGGTGAGCTCTGAGGGTCTTGAACCCGTGGCCAGGACAATTCTTTGGGCTAAAAGCTTCCGGGAGGGTTCCACCCTGACCAGATTGGGACCGGCAACCGTTCCCGTCCCCCGAATCACCTCCACCTTCCGGGCCTTCATTAACGAGGCAATTCCTCCTGTGAGCTTTTTCACCACGGCGGATTTGCGTTTCATCATGGTTTTAACATCAAAATTCAAGACACCCTCATCCAGCACAATCCCGTGAATCCCTGCTTCATTCTTCATCCGGAAGTAGAACTCGCTTGATTCCAGCAGGGCTTTGGAAGGGATGCAGCCCACATTCAGACAGGTGCCTCCCAGGGCCTCCCCATCGTCCACCAAAGCTGTTTTCATTCCCCTTCTTGCGCATTCCAGGGCCAGCACATAGCCTCCGGGTCCACCGCCGATAACGATTACATCGTGGGTGTATCCCTTATCATCAATATCCATCTTAAAGCTCCAGAAGAAGGCGCTCGGGGTTTTCAAGGGTGTCCTTGATGGTTTTCAGAAAACCCACCGCCTCCCGGCCGTCTACCAGCCGATGATCATAGCTCAGGGCCAGGTACATCATGGGCCGGATAACCACTTCACCGTTTAACACCGCCGGTCTGTCCTGTATGGCATGCATTCCCAGTATCGCCGACTGTCCGGGGGCGGGAAGGGGTGTGGAGAGCATGCTGCCGAAAATACCGCCATTTGTAATGGTGAAGCTGCCCCCCATCAGATCTTCAGGCAGGAGTTTCTTCTCTGCAGCTTTCTTCGAGAAACCGACTATCTGTCTTTCGATGTCTGCAAAACTCAGGTTTTCCACACTGCGTACCACCGGTGTTACCAGTCCTTTTGGAGTTGATACTGCTACGCTGATGTGGATTCCTTCACTATAAATCACCTCGTCACCGTCTATCCGTGCATTTATATCGGGGTAGGATTCCAGAGCCGAGGCTGAAGCTTTGATAAAGAAGCTCATGAATCCCAGTTTTACCCCGTGTTTCTCTCTGAAATCTTCACCGAATCCTTTGCGTAAAGCTTTGACAGCGCTCATGTTCACTTCGTTGAAGGTGGTAAGGAGTACCAGTTCGCTTTGAGTTTTCCTCAGGTTGGCTGCAATGATTTTTCGGATTCGGCTCAGGGGTTTCCGGTATTCTCCGGTTTTCCGGATTTCTATTTTTGCTGACCCCTGTTGCGGTTCATCTGATTCCTCTTTCACATCGCTACGGGTAACCATACCGTTACGCCCGGAACCAGTGAGAGTCGCTGTATCGATATCCTTTACGGCAGCTTCAGCCTTTGCCGACGGGGTGATACGTCCGCCGGAAGGTACCGGAGAATGAGCCTCAACCACGGGCGCGGAATCAATTGCTATGGTTTCAGCCTTATCGGTATCCACCATCCCCACCACCTGATCGATTTCCACGTCGGTTCCTTCTGCTACTGTTATACTTAAGGTTCCGGTGGCCGGAGCTGTTACATCGATTGTTGTTTTATCGGTTTCCAGCTCAAAAATAGCCTGGCCTTCGATAACCACACTGCCGTCGGCAACAGACCAGAGGGCCAGGGTTCCTTCTGTGATGGATTCCCCGACGCCGGGAATCTTGATTTCTACGTTCATTTTGTCCTTCCATCGGGATTTATTCCCAGGGCCAGGTTGATGAGATATTTTTTCTCTTCTTCATGTTCTTCATGAGATCCTGTTGCCGGACTGGCTGACGCTGCTCGTCCGGCGTAACTCCACGATTCACCGGTTATTTGTTCCAGTTTATGGGCCAAAAAACTCCAGGCACCCCGGTTTTCCGGCTCTTCCTGGGCCCAGATCAAGTCTGTAACCCCGGGCTTATCACCGATTTCTCCAATAATTTTCTTTAGAGAGCTCTCCGGGAAAGGGTAAAGCTGTTCAAGGCGGATAATTCTGGTTCCTGAGAACTCGATCTCCCGCCGCCGGGCGATGAGGTCGTACCAGAGATGGCCGCTGCATAGAACAATTCTATCCACTTTATCCGGGGTTTCAGGGTCGTCCAGAACAGTGTGGAAATAGCCGGAAGTGAGCTCTGAGAACTCAGAACGGGCTTCAGGATGCCTTAAAAGGCTTTTGGGGCTGAATATTATCAGAGGTTTACGGAAATCCTGAATCTGCTGTTTGCGCAGAATATGAAAATACTGAGCGGGTGTTGTAAGATTGACAATCTGCATATTTTCTTCGGCACAAAGCGAAAGATAACGCTCCATATAGGCGTTGGAATGTTCAGGCCCCTGGCCCTCATAACCATGGGGTAGAAGGAGCACCATACCGCTGAGACGGGCCCATTTGGATTCACCGCTGCTGATGAACTGATCGACTATTACCTGAGCGCCGTTGGCAAAGTCTCCGAATTGGGCCTCCCAGAGCACCAGAATCTCGGGCTGAGCAATGGAGTAACCGTATTCAAAACCTAATATAGAATACTCTGATAAAGGGCTGTCGTAGACGCTGAAACGGGCTCTTCCTGATGCCAGAGAGGAAAGGGGAGTGTGCTGACGGGGTGTTTCTGAGGAAACATCCCACCAGACGGCATGCCGCTGACTGAAGGTACCTCTGCCGCAGTCCTCTCCGGAAAGACGAACCGAATGTCCCTCGGCCAGCAGGCTGCCGAACGCCAGACTTTCGGCAAACGACCAGTCAATGCCCACACCGGTATCAAGGGCTTTGGTTCGGTTTCTGACAAATCGTTTCAGTTTGGGGTGCAGTTTGAAATTTTCCGGAATCTCCAGAAGTTTCCCTGCAATGATTTTAAGTTTTTTAACTTCAATTCCGGTTACCGGAAAATCGAAGCTGTATTCCCTTTTTACACCGGACCAGTCCCCGGTAAGAGATTTGAATCCGTGGTAGTTGATAAGGCCTCTGGCCTTTTTCCGGGCTTCTTTGAGTTCTTCGAGATAAGACTGCCGGAAGGATTCCTGATCCTTTTCACTGAAGGTTTTACGCTTATCGAGAATCTTCCCGTAAATCTTTGAAACACTGGAATGATTTCGAATGAGGTTGTACATAATGGGGTGGGTGAAGGAGGGCTCATCCGCTTCGTTGTGCCCCAGCCTCCGGTAACCGATGATATCCACCACAACATCCTGACCGAACTTCTGCCGCCATCTGAGGGCCAGTTCTACCGCCCTGATAACAGCTTCCGGATTATCGCCGTTGGCATGAAATACAGGCACCGGCATCACCTTGGCAATGTCGGTTGCAAAAAATGTTGAACGGGAGTCCGAGCTGGCGGTGGTGAAACCGATCTGGTTATTCACCACAATGTGTATGGTGCCTCCTGTACGGTACCCCCGGAGCTGAGACATGTTGAATATTTCAGCGACGATACCCTGACCGGAAAATGCTGCATCTCCGTGGATGAGTACCGGTAAAACTTTTTTTCTTGTACTGTCTTTCTTCAGTCTCTGGGTTCCCCTGGCTTTACCCTGAACCACCGGATCGGCAGCTTCCAGATGGCTGGGGTTGGATACCAGGCTGATATGTACGATTCGGCCGTCTCCCACTTCAAAATCAGTGCTCTGCCCCTGGTGGTATTTCACGTCTCCTGAGCCGCCGTAGGTGTGGGGTTCGTAATTACCGTCGAACATAGCAAAGATTTCTGCTGCCGGCTTCTTCATTGCATTGGTAAGAACGTTCAGCCGTCCCCGGTGGGCCATACCGATTACGATATCTCTCACACTGCGCCGTCCGGCCTCGGTGAATAAATAACGAAGAGCCGGAATCAGGACATCGGTACCCTCAAGGCTGAATCGTTTCTGTCCGGTGAATCTGGAATGGACAAAGGCCTCAAATTCCTCAGCCCGGATAATATCTCTCTGCCAGCGCCGGAACTCTTCATCCTCCCGGGTTTTCAGTTTCTCCCGCCCTTCCAGCTGCCTGATGAGCCAACGCCGCATGGATCGGTTTCTGATGTGCTGGAACTCACAACCCATATGCCCGGTATAAATCTGAGAGATTTTTTCAACAATTTCTCTCAGGGAGGCCCGGGAAGATTCAAAATCCAATGGTGTATCGAAAGTTTCTCCAAGATCTGATTCATTCAATCCGAAAGTCTGGAGATCCAGCTCTTTACCAATCCCGTGCTGAGTAACCCAGGCGTAGCGCAGATTCGGGGGCATATAGGAACCAAGGGGGTTGATATGGGCATAAAGATGCCCCAGGCTTCGATAGGCTTCCACCAGGGCGTTAACCTTGTGCTGTTTATCCCCGCTGCAGTTTCTTTCCCTGGAAACCGGCGGTACTGCTTCTGCCTGTCCTGCTGATTCCAGAAGTCCTTTCCACTCAGGGGAAACTCCGGTATCAGTATCTTCAAGTAGGTTTTCAAGCCATGCCGCATTGGAACCTGAGAGCATCTCCTGCACTTTGTCCGGCTACCCCTGAAGTCTTTTTAAAACCAGTCCCGGTATTTCTCCGGGAGTTTCGGCAACCGGAACATCGGCGGCTTCAAATGCAGCCACCTTTGCTTCGGCAGTTCCCATACCACCGGAAATTATCGCTCCGGCATGCCCCATTCTTTTTCCTTTCGGGGCGGATCGGCCGGAAATAAACGATACTACCGGGGTTTTCATCCTCTCTTTGATATACTCAGCGGCCCTTTCTTCCGCATCACCGCCGATTTCACCGATAAGCACCACGGCTGCAGTATCAATATCAGCTTCAAAGCGTTCAAGAAGGTCGATATAACCGGTGCCGATAATAGGGTCACCGCCGACGCCGATACAGGTGGACTGCCCCAGTCCTCCAAGGGTAAGTGCATGAACAACCTCGTATGTCAGGGTACCCGATCGACTGATTACACCGATATTTCCCTGTTTGTGAATGGGGGTGGGCATGATGCCAATTTTGCATTTACCCGGACTGATAAGCCCCGGGCAGTTGGGTCCGACAAGCACCTGACCCCGGGAATGGACTAGATGGTAGATTTCAACCATGTCCAGCACCGGTACACCTTCGGTTATACAGATAATCAGGGGCATTCCGGCATCAGAAGCTTCTTTTATCGCCGCCGATGCAAATCTTGCCGGAACGAATATTACACTGGCATCAGCATCGGTGGCCACTTTGGCCTCGCTGACAGAATTAAAAACAGGCACACCTTTAATTTCAGTGCCGCCTTTTCCCGGTGTAACCCCGGCAACAATCATTGTACCGTCTTCTATCATTCTCCCGGTATGGAAAGATCCGTCCCGGCCGGTGGCTCCCTGGACAAGTACTCTGGTTTTTTCGTCAATCAGTATGCTCATGCAGCACCTCCTGCAGCGGCTATCACTTCTTTCACCGCATCATCCAGATTATCCCCGGCTTTCAGACCGGCGCCTTCAAGTATGGCCCGGCCTTCCTTCTGGTTTGTCCCTACCAGTCTGATTATCAGGGGTACATTCAATTCCAGCTGTTCCCGGGCCATCAATAGACCATTGGCAATGTCATCACAGCGGGTGATACCTCCGAAGATATTAATCAGTACGGCTTTCACTTTCGGATTGCGCAGTATGATGTTCAGGGCATCGGTCACTTTCTGAGGGTTTGAACTACCGCCAACATCCAGAAAGTTGGCAGGGTTTCCTCCGTAATGCTTGATAAGATCCAGGGTGGCCATGGCCAGGCCGGCGCCGTTCACCACACATCCGATATCTCCATCCAGACTGACAAAACTGAGGTTTTTCTCCCGGGCTTCCACCTCATCATCACTATCCTCTTCGGGATTTCGCAATGCTGCAATTTCGGGGTGCCTGAAAAGAGCGCTGTCATCAAAGTTCATCTTCCCATCCAGAGCCAGCATCTTCCCATCCGGAGTCCGGGCATAGGGGTTAATCTCTGCCAGAGAAGCGTCAGTTTCAATAAAAAGCTTTAACAGGG
>Ga0209633_10001354_pt1 | contig 25323 bp, 16 predicted proteins | sample Cruoilmetagenom1_FD_187290 | JGI IMG/M metagenome (GOLD analysis project Ga0209633, IMG submission 187290) | Oil polluted marine microbial communities from Coal Oil Point, Santa Barbara, California, USA - Sample 1 (SPAdes) (version 2) | ecosystem: Environmental > Aquatic > Marine > Oil seeps ...
TGGTAACGTAAAACAGCTTTCTAAAGTTGTACTTGCAAATTTCAAACCTATGATTCCTAAGGCTTTCCATCAGTTATGGCAACAAGGTATTGAAACTAATGCCTATTATTTAAAGCTTTGTGGATCTGGCGGTGGTGGTTATATTTTAGGTTTTACTAAAGACTATTCAAAAGCACAGAAAATATTACAAGATTACAAGTTAGAATTGGTATACCGTTTTTAATTCCATTTCAGGATTATGGATTTACTTAAAGTCGCCGAAAATAACACGTCTAAGGATCCAAAAAAATATCCCTTTTATTATAAATTCTTAAGTTTACTTTCTGTTGTTAGAGGATATAATATTGCCATCATTATTCTTGCACAATATCTTGCTTCTATTTTTATATTCTCACCGGATAAATCATTACGATATATACTATTAGACCTCAACTTATATTTTATAGTGTTAGCCACTACTTGTGTTATAGCTTCAGGTTATATTATCAATAACTTTTACGATGCTGATAAGGACAAACTAAACAGGCCTGAAAAGGCAAAAATAGATAGTATTGTCAGTCAAAAAACCAAACTGTATATTTATTTTTTTTTTAATTTTTTAGGCTTTGGGTTTAGCTTTTTAGTCTCTTGGCGAGCGGCATCGTTTTTTGCTGTATACATATTCTTAATATGGTTGTATTCACATAAATTAAAGCAATTTCCACTAGCAAAATTATTCTCAGCGGCTATACTAGCTATTATACCCTTTTTTGCTGTGTTCGTTTATTATAAAAATTTCTCCACCATTATTTTTACCCATGCATCATTTTTGTTTTTTGTGTTATTGATCAGGGAGTTAATTAAAGATTTAGAAAATATTGAAGGAGATATAGTATTAAATTACATCACCTTACCTATAAAATATGGGGAGCGTTTTACTAAAATGTTAATTTCATTGATTGCTTTATTTACGATTCCTCCAATATATTTTCTACTTAAATATCCGGAAATTGGTTTAATGAAATATTATTTCTATTTCTCTGTTCTAATATTGTTTATTTTTATAGTACTCCTTTGGAAGTCAAATTCGAAAAAGGGTTACAATTTATTGCACAACATTCTAAAGCTATTAATAATTGCTGGCGTATTTAGCTTAGCTTTAATTGATACTTCAGTCATAATTAAAAGAATATTATGAGTTCAAATTTATTAACCGTAGGATTAGCTCAAATCTCACCAATTTGGTTAGATAAAGAAAAAACTATTGAAAAAATTCTAACAACAATAGAAGATGCGGCGAACCGTGGTTGTGAATTAGTAGTTTTTGGAGAAGGGTTATTACCAGGTTATCCGTTTTGGTTGGCTTTAACAGGCGGAGCCGAATGGGATACAAAAATTAATAAAGAATTGCATGCCCATTATGCGAATAATGCAATTCAAATAGAAGCTAGTGAATTAGATAGCATTTGTAAACTATCCGCTCAAAAAAATATTGCTATTTATTTAGGAATAATTGAGCGCCCTCAAGATAGAGGCGGACATAGTTTATATTGTTCATTAGTATATATCAATCAAAAAGGAGAAATTAAATCCGTTCATAGAAAATTACAACCCACTTATGATGAGCGTTTAACGTGGGCACAAGGTGATGGCAATGGTTTACAAGTTCATGCACTAAAAGACTTTACTGTTGGCGGTTTAAATTGTTGGGAAAATTGGATGCCTTTACCAAGAGCAGCTTTATATGGTCTTGGAGAAAATTTGCATATAGCCGTTTGGCCTGGAAGTGATCATAATACTAAAGATATTACCCGTTTTATCGCCAGAGAATCTCGTTCTTTTGTTATTTCGGTTTCCAGTTTAATGACGCATAGTAATTTTCCGAAAAACACCCCACATCTGGAAAAGATCTTAGAAAATGCCCCGGATGTTTTAGCAAATGGTGGTTCATGTATAGCTGGTCCTGACGGAGAATGGGTAGTTGAACCTGTTTTGAATGATGAAGGATTAATTGTAAGATCAATAGATTTCAATCGTGTTTTTGAAGAACGTCAAAATTTTGATGTTTCAGGGCATTATTCAAGGCCAGATGTTACTAAACTAATGGTCAACCGAGAGCGGCAACAAATATTAGATATTAAAGATTGATACTTACTTAATTAAAAGAGTATATTTGCCAAAATTTTAACAATGGCAATTAAGAAAAACTCGTCGAGAGGACGACACGCTGGTAATTCTTCTCGTACTCCCGATAGATCTAATAGTAATCGGGATCAAAATTCAAAACCAAAAGATAAAAAAAAGTCATCTTTTTCAAAATCAAAACCCAATCCTTATCGAAAGGATATTAGAAAAGATACTCCAAAACAAAGATTAGCAGACCCTACAGAAATAAGGCTGAATAAGTTTATTTCTAATTCGGGGATTTGTTCTCGTAGAGAAGCCGACACTTATATCAAATCTGGTAGTGCTACCGTAAACGGGAAGGTTATTACTGAAATGGGATATAAAGTAAAAATTGATGATGAAGTGCGCTTTGATGGTTCATTAATTAGCCCGGAAGCTAAGAAATATGTACTATTAAACAAGCCTAAAAATTATATAACTACTATGGATGATGAACGTGGTAGAAAAACGGTTATGGATTTAGTAAGAGGTGCTACAAAAGAACGAATTTATCCTGTTGGAAGGTTAGATAGAAATACAACCGGTTTATTGTTGTTTACCAATGATGGTGAAATGGCAAAAAAGCTAACCCATCCTAAGCACAACATTCGAAAATTATACCATGCTTCTTTAGATAAAAAATTAGCTATGAAAGACCTGCAAAAAATTTCAGAAAATTTTGTGTTGGAAGGTAAAATGGTCTTTGTAGATGCGATTTCTTATATAGAAAATGCATCTAAAACAGAAGTAGGAATTGAAATACATTCTGGCAGAAACAGAATTGTACGTAAAATATTTGAATATTTTGGTTATACAGTTGTTAAACTAGACAGAGTACTATTTTCAGGTTTGACCAAGAAAAATTTATCACGTGGGCACTGGAGACATCTAACACAGCAAGAAATTAACAACTTAAAAATGTTATAAATCAAAAAAACCGAACATAAATGTTCGGTTTTTTTGGTTGACTGCAATACCATTTAATTCTTTATAATTTTTTTACTTAAAGAACCTTGATCTGAAGTAATTCTTACCAAGTATATTGCGGGTTTTAACTCTGATATATTAAACAGTTCATTTTCTGAAAAACTTCCATTAAAAGACTTGATCAATCTTCCTGAAATATCATAAACAGCAACTTTATTAGCCCTGCTATTAATTTTAAATTCATTGCTAACGGGATTTGGATATACACTTATAATATCTTCAAGGTTCACATCGCCAACAGCTAAGGCAACCTGACTACTACCATATATCTTAAATTCTCCCGGCTGTAAACTAATACCAGCCGTTACATTCGTTACATCTATTGTTGCGTTGTTATTTAATAAATCATACCAAGTTCCTGTTTGTTGAAATGCCGGATTGATACTTTGAGTTGTAACCCCAAAATTACCAATAATAGTAACATATTTTAAGCTTGGGCTTGTAGCATCATCAGTTAAATGAATTGTTTTTAAGCCATTAGTATTGGCAACATCCATAGTAAAATTTGCGGTTCTAAAGATATCTTCTTGTTTTTTTAACTTTGCCAATTTTGCCCAAACATCATACAGCGCTTTTCTGTCAGGCTCCGTAAAATAATTCCATAATATAGGCTTATTACACACCCTGCAAGGATCATCTATACTAATGTCATAACCTAATTCGCCAAATTGCCATATCATTTTCGGTCCGGGAACTGTAAAGTAAAAAGCCCCGGCTAATTCTTGTCTATCTAATGCAGTTGCAAGATTTGTAATATCATAGCTTCCGCTGGAATTACCAAAAGATATGTTTTTAAACATTAAACGTTCTTCATCATGGCTTTCCATATAGCTCACGTTTGCAGGCACCGTCCATCCTCTGTTAAGATAAGATATCCATGAAAAATCAGATTTTCCACTATCATGATAACCCATAGTAGCTTCATTATAATTAAAATTGTGATTACCCCACATCATGATCCCCTTACCTTCACCTAAACGATAATTTACCCATTCAGTCTCTTCATTATTGCCTCCCAAATGTTCGAAGATTACATAAAAATCAGAATCTACGTCCCATTGATAATCTGCATATTCTTTTAAGACAGCAACTCTATCAGCTTGATAGGATCCTGTACAAGATTCATCAGCCGGAGTACAATTTTGTGTAAATCCTTTTGTAAGATCCCATCTAAAACCGTCTATTTTAAATTCTTCAATCCAATATTCAGCTGTTCTTTTAACATAATCCTGCGTTGCTTGTTTACTATGATTAAAGTCATTAAACACACTATATGAATGTGTAGCTACCGGATTAAAAAACGGACTGTCAGTACTTGCTTGTCCACCATAACCGCCATTATCAGTATTCCACATTCTATAATACGGATGTTGACCTGTAGCATGATTATACACTACATCTAAAATAACCGCAATACCCCTGTTATGGCATTCATCAATAAATTGTTTGAATGCAGTTGGTGTGCCATAATATTTATCTAATGCCATATGAAATGAAGGGTTATATCCCCAAGATTCATTACCATCAAACTCGCTAACTGGCATCAATTCAATTGCGTTCACACCTAGATCCTGTAAATAATCTAATCGAGCCTTCACAGCATCAAAACTATGTAATGCATCAAAATCTCTAATAAGCAATTCATAAATTACCAAATCTGTTTTTGCCGGAGGTTGAAAATTGGTTGTCTGCCAAGTAAAAGCAGGATCACCGGTTCTTAATAAGGTAACGGCATGACTAGTTTGCCCAGTAGGATATGTTGGTAAATTTGGATATGTAGTAGCATTGATAAAACCGTCATTCGATTCATCTAAAATTGTAGTTGAATATGGGTCTGCGATAGTTAAAATACCATCAACTAAGTATTGATACATATGATTTGTTTGTGGAGTCAATCCGGTTAATTCTATCCAAAACCTATCTTTAGGTGTATCTTTTTTTAGCAAATAAGCATTATCTGCTTGCCAGTTATTAAAATCACCAATCAAATGAACTACATCTTTCATAGGTGCATATAAAACTAGGGTAGCACGTGTATTATCGCTTGGGTCTAAATTAAGTCCATCTTTCATTCCGAGGGGTACAGATTGTTCTATAATTGTAACAATTGCTTGGAAAGTCTCTGTTAAAGTATCCCCACCATTTGTAGCTTCTAAACTATAGCTAGTATTTTGCGTAATATTTGTATGTGTAAAACTATATGCTGTTGTATTATTGGAAGTGTTTATTATTGAACCGTTTGCTTTTAAAACAAAATCTGAAGCCAGAGAAGTTGTTGCAGCAATAGATAGTGACTGTCCTGAATTTAGCAAGGTTATATTATCAGTTGGCGAAGTTAATGTTAACTGAAAAGCACCTACAGAAATATTTAAGTCAGCAGTTTGAGTACTTCCATCAGCACTTCTAAGAACAATATCAATACCGGTAATTGTTCCTGCCGAATTACTATAAAATGATTGAATGGTTGGTGTTAAAGTTAAACTATATATGTTTCCAGATACATTTGTAAGAGAAGGTTGTGTGCCATTGTCTCCCCAGGTTCCAATAACATTTACCCAATGGGTAGTATCGTCAATAGTAACCCCGGTATGCGCATATATAGTACCAGTGTAAGATTCTAAAGGTGTACCTGTAGCATCAAATAATAATACAGGGTTTGAAGATGTTTCTTCAGGAGGTGTTCCTCCTTGCCATGATAATTGGGCTTCTGAAGTAAACCAACTTATAAAGAGAATTACAAGTAATTTTTTTTTCATAATAATAAATTTAAGAAATAAAAGGCTGTTCATAATGATACAAACAGCCTTTTAAAAAATTATATACAATGATTTAATTTAGGTTATTCAATTGTATAAGAATTATCATTCCAGTTAATGGTAATATTATACGTACCTGCCGTAACATTAATATTATTATCAGATTCTTGATCTAAAATTCCATCAGGTTCAACATCACCATAATCATTTCCCCAAGTGTCATTTGGTCTGAATTTAATTTGGCCATCTGTGAGTGTCATGTTTTTTAAAGTCCATACTCCAGGATTCGTAAAATCAGGTGTAAATTTAGTATCTGGCCCATCCCAAGCATTCGGAGTAGCAGATCCTACTACACCCCATATTTCTGTTTCTTCTATTGAATATTCTAATGTGTTAAAATTTGCAGTAATTAAATAATATCCGGCAGTTACCTCAATATTATTATCAGATTCTTGATCTAATATTCCATCAGGCTCTACATCTCCAAAATCTCCACCCCAAGTATCATTCATTCTGAATTTCATTTGTCCATCTACTAATTGAGCTACTGCCTTAAAAGTATCAGTTGTATAGTCATATGATAGTTTTACATCCGGACCATCCCAAGCATTTGGAGTAGCAGATCCTACAAGACCCCAATAAAATTCTTCGATGGTATATGAATTATCATTCCAATTAATTGTAATTTTATAAGTACCCGCAGTAACTTCTATGTTATTATCAGATTCTTGATCTAAAATACCATCTGGCTCTACATCTCCAAAATCTCCACCCCAAGTATTGTTTTCACGGAATTTAATTTGCCCATCAACCAATGTAGCATAAGCAACTATAACATTATTCTGACTTGTTGTGTAAAATGGAATATCCGGACCATCCCAAGCATTAGGTGTTGCGCTTCCAACAATCCCCCAAGTTGATAATTCTATGCCGCTTCCTTGACCGGTTTCTTCAATTAAATTGATATTTAAAACAATGGTTTCAGAGATTGATTCTTTTGCATCTTGTCCTTGACCAGTTCCGGCAAATGCTTTTACTCTGAAATAAATAATACCAGTATTTCCAGGATCTTCTGTATTTGGATCTCGATCTAAACCTAATAAGTCCTCATCTAAAGCAATATCTAGTAAAGTAGCAACCGTAACTGCGAAATTATTCTCAGTAATCAGACCGGAAGAATTAATAATAGTACTAAAGTCATCTGTTAGAGACCATTCTACGCTATAACTAATTTCAGTTGGTACTCCGAAATCAACTTTATTCCAAACAAATCGTTCAGCTATATTGTTACTTGTCTCAGGAGAAAGGAAGTATTCATCAGATACTGTATTCAACAAAACAACTTGTTCAGAAGCTTCTTGTAAGGTAAATTCTGGAACTAAATCGTCATTTTCACATGCCGTAAATGATAGCATTACTACTACAGCAAAGAATATTTTTGTGATATTAAAAATTTTGATTTTCATGAGTTTATATTTTTTAATTGTATTAATAACCAGGGTTTTGTTCTAAATTAGGATTAGCCTCCAAGGCTTGTAATGGTATTGGAAATAGTTTATATGATTCTGGAATAGAAGTACCATTTTGTGTATTTCCTTTCCATGGCCATAGATAACTACCACCAGTAAATTTACCAAATCGTATTAAGTCAGACCTTCTATGTCCTTCAAAATTCAATTCTCTTCCTCTTTCATCCATAATAAAATCTAGGGTTAAATCTGTTTGAGTTATACTGTTGGTATTTGATCTTAAACGAATATCATTTACATACCCCAATGCCTCAGAAAGTGTACCCCCACTAGCTCCTCGCACAACACATTCTGCATACATCAAATAGGCATCAGCCAGTCTGAACATAGGAAAATCAGTGCTTGAAAATTGAGTAGGTGTTGAGCTACCCTGAGCGTTCGTATTTCTGAATTTAATAACCGGATATCCATCGGTCCACTCTTTATAATCGGTCATTTCATAATTATGGCCTGCAGTCCAGAAAAGTGATGCTCTCACATCTGTGGAAGATCCTAAGTCACCAAATAGACCATACCAAGCTTTAGAAGCCCTATGGCCAGACCATCCTTCGGTTGCTCCAAAATCACTTAAGGTCATGGTTTCAGAACTTAAACTACCATTTACGATATAAGTGGTATTCCCCCAACTTTGGCTAATTTGAGCATCAGCAATAAGTGGAAATATAATTTCTGTTGAGTTATTATTATCCGCTGAAAAAATACCGGTGAAATCGTTTGCCAATGTATATCCTCCTTCGTCAATTACTTTTTTGATATATACCAAAGCATTATCAAATTGTGCAGTTCCTGTATATACTTCTGCATTCATATACAGTTTAGCCAACAACATTCTGGCAACAGATTTATTTGCTCTACCGTAAGTATTGCTATCCGGCAAACTACTTTCTATTGCTAGAAGTTCACTTTCTACAAAATTAAATAATTCGGTTCTTGAACTTTCAGGTAGAGGTGCTGAAGCCCCAAGATTTTCTTCAGTGGCCAACACACCCCGCCCAAAGGCATCAATTAAATAGTAATAGGCCAAACTACGTATAAATCGAACTTCGCCAACTATTTGTTCTTCACTATTCACATCAACATTACCTAAAACTGATAAAAGATTATTTGCCTGCGGAACGGTATAATATATCCTATTATACAGGTATCTGAAAAACTTATTGTTCTCATCCCAATTAGAGGCCGTAGTCAATTGATCTAAACCATCATCTCCCCAACGGTTTTTCATGGCATCTGCGGTAAAATCCTGGAGGTTAATAATCCCTCTTAAAAAAGGAGATTCACCGGCGTCGTCACTAATATCAGAACTCCCTGCTCCATCCGGTCCGGATAAAGCAAATGAGGCATACAATCTAGATAATATACCTTCAATAGCATTCGGGTCCTGCGCTAACAATTCATCTAATGTTAACTCAACAACGGGTTCTGTATTTAAATCGTCAGTACAGCTATGAGCCGTCATCATCAAAATACAGAAAAGTATAAAAGTTATTTTTTTCATAATTATAGTTTTAAAAATCAAGATTTAAACCAAATGTAAATGATCTTGGTCTAGGGTAAAAATTATTATCAATTGCATTAAAATTCTCAGGGTCTTGGCCATTGTATTTTGTAATAATAAAGGCATTATTTACAGTTCCATACACTCTTAGTTTTGCATTCTTTATCAAATCATCAAAGTTGTAACCTACCACAATATTTTCGCACCTGATAAATGAAGCATCCTCCAAAAAGTAATCTGAAAAAGGAATATTACCATTTCTATCTATAAAATTGAAATTAGCCGCTCCTGAATAAAAATCAAGAACATTTGATAAACTATTAGAGTTATCAGGTATAGCTCTATCAACCCATCCGGAAGTCAATCTTTTGGCGTTATATACTTCACCTTCTATTTGTCCTCTAAAACTTGAACTGATATCTAGGTTTTTATAGCTAAAATTAAATCCAAATCCAAAGGTCCAATTTGGACGTAAAGGTCTGTAATATCGATCATCATTATCAACAGTACCGTCTCCGTTAAAATCAGCAAAAGCTCCATGTATAGGATTCCCTTGGTCATCATATAACTGCCTGAAAACCCATGCTGAATATGGCTGAGAACCCACATTATGGTAAGCAATTCTAACACCTGTTCCTGTTGGAATAGTAGAATCATCAGCTGTAATTCTACTTACGTCTTTTAAGTTAGTGACTTCAGCACGGCTGTATGCAACATTACTGTAAAAGTCTAATCTGGTATTTTCAGAATTGATTGGTTTTATTGTTGTATTCAATTCAAAACCCTTGCTCTCTGTTTCACCAACATTACTTACAAATGAATCTGTCAAACCTTGACCCGGTGCTACGGGTACTCTGGCCAATAGGTCTGTGGTCTCTCGATAAAAAATATCAAAAGATCCACTGATTATATTATTCTTGAATAAATCGAAATCAATACCAGCATTATATGTCGAAGTTTTTTCCCAAGTCAGGTCAGGATTAAAAGGTTTGGCAGAATAGAGCGCAAACCCATCCAAATATTGACTGGTACTTGAACCGACTTCAAAAAGAGGAGAAGATGGATAAAAACCAACAACACCTGTTATATCTTGCTGTCCTGTTTTACCCCAACCTAATCTTATCTTTAATTGATTAACGATTTCAGATTCCTTAAGGAAGCCATACTCATTTACTTTCCATCCTAACGCTGCAGCAGGAAAATAACCCCACCTATTGTCTTCTGTAAAAAGTGAAGAACCATCAGCTCGAATTGACATTGTGAGAAGATATTTATCCCCTAAATTAATATTCGTCCTTCCAAAAAACGATTGAAGATTCAACTCATTAAAATAACGATTATTCGGATTTTGAGCATCGACTATAATTTCTCTAAGACCGCTTGTGTCATTATATCGATATTCTTCCTTGATACCATCATTTTTAAAATTCTGGTAAGCGTATCCTCCTTGTATATCAAACTTAGTTAAAAAACCTTCAAATTCTTTAGAATACACCAAATAAGCATCCATTGTAGTATTAGTAATATGTTGTTTTTCGCGATAATTGATTCCCGGATTGAATAAAAAATTCGAATTTATATCATCATTTGTTGTATCAAATCTATAAGTCGAAAGGGAATTGTCTGAGAACGATTCTGTAATTTTTGCCTGAGAAGCTTCCGTTCCCAAATTTAAAACGGCTCTCAATTCAGGTAAAAAATGCATTTTATAATCAAACTCGATATTGGCAAGCATTTTATAAACCCGTTCTGGTCTTTTTCTCTGCTCCAACAAGGCTAACGGATTCCATTGTCCATCCAAAATCAATCGATTCCCGTCTACAGTTGTATTTTGATAATATCCACCAAAACGGTTATCTGGTGAATTGTCATAGATTGGTTTGGTTGGATCCATATTAACTGCTCCTCCTAACGCACCCTCTTCATCAATGGCATTTTTATCAGAAAAAAGCCCTTTAAAGTTAAAGTCAATTTTCAAATGATCATCGAGCAATTTGGGGGTTGCTTTAAATGATATGCTATAGCGTTCATAATCGTTCGTTTTAACAATACCTTCACTTTTAGTATAACCAAATGAACCTCTAAATGGTACTTTCCCTCCTAGGTTAGCCCTTGCACTGAAATTGATGTTAGTTGATACAGCGGTTCGGTAAATAGCGTCCTGCCAATCTGTATTACTTAATATTCTGCTTCCATCATTTGGATCTTCCACCCCAAGAAAATCAGTAAGTGTTGGGTGATACTCTTCAATAAACCTTGTAAAGGTTGGACCATCCATTAAATCAATTTTATCTCCAACTTCACTAATTGTCACATTCGTTGAAAAATTGTATTTAGCTTCACCGGATGTTCCTTTTTTTGAAGTAATCAAGATAACCCCGTTGGATGCTCTTGATCCATAAATCGCAGTTGCTGAAGCATCTTTCAGAATAGAAAAACTTTCAACATCATTTGGGTTTATTAACGACAACGGATTACTTACTCCAGCCGGATTAGTATTATCAATAGGTATACCATCAATAACAATTAAAGGGGCATTATTTGCATTTAGTGAGGCCCCACCCCTAATTCTGATATTTGGATCAGCATCAGGCTGTCCGCCATTGGTTGTAATTCTCACTCCGGCTATTTTTCCGGTTAACAGTTGATCCGTTGAAACAATGGCTCCTTCATTAAAGTCGTCATCCGTAATTAAATCAACTGATCCAGTTGCATCTTTAACCGTTGTAGTACCATAACCTATAACAACAACTTCGTCTAAACTTTCTGCTGACTCTTCAAGCTCAACATTAATGTCGGCGTTAGAAGTTACACTAACTTCTACATTATTATATCCAATAAATGAAAATACTAGTACATCACCAGTATTTACATTATTAATTGTATACAAACCATCAAAATCTGTTGTCGTTCCGCTAGTTGTTCCTTTAATAACAACATTAACGCCCGGCAATTCAGTTTTGGTGGCCTTGTCTGTAATTTTTCCTTTTATTGTGAATTGCGAAAAAGCAATCACGGGAAAAAGTAATACTATACTTAATAAAGTATTTTTAAAATTTCTCATTAAATTTAATTTGAGTTAGTAATTTTTAGTTTAAAACTTAACGAACTTTACATTTCACGGGGTCAATGTACGTCCTTAACATTAAATTAACAATGACATTAAAAATAATACCTCTACGAAAACGGTTTCGTGTTAAAAACTTTTGTATTTTAATAAAATAATTTGCCCAAAAAATATAATTTTTAATATAAATACCCTTTTTTTGTTGATCTAATATTTTAGTAAATTATCAATTATATCGTTCAAGAAAATCACTATTTTGGATATTTATTAAAATTAAAGACTGAGTAATACTAAATACAAACAAGTGAAATCTAAGATTACCATAAAAGATATTGCAAAAGAATTAGGTGTCTCTATCTCTACCGTTTCAAAGGCGTTAAAAGATAGTCATGAAATTAGTGAAGAAACTCGTAAAAAAATCAAGGCCTTTGCAGACTTTTATCATTATAAACCTAATAGTTTAGCTTTAAAATTAAGAAATAAGAAAACAATGGTTATTGGCATTGTAATCCCCGAAATTGTGCATCATTTTTTTTCAAGAGTTATTAGCGGTATTGAAAAAATAGCCAATGAAAGAGGTTACAATGTAATGATTTGTTTATCAAATGAATCTTATGATAAAGAGCTTTTAAATATCAATATGCTTGCAGACGGCAGCGTAGATGGTCTATTAGTTTCTATAGCCAAAGAAACTCTTGAAAAAAACGAATTTGGTCATTTTAATCAATTGATAGATGATGGTATTCCATTTGTTTTATTTGATAGAGTTGCCGATAATTTAACTTGTGATAAAGTATTAGTAGATGATATTGGAGGGGGTTATAAAGCTACCAATCATCTTATAGATATCGGCTGTAAAAAAATAGCTCTTTTAACTACGCCAGATCATGTAAATGTAGGGGCCGACCGTAAAATAGGATATGAAAGAGCCTTAAAAGAAAATAACTGGGAAATTGATGATAACCTTATCATAAAAATAAACGAAAATTTTGATATTGCTGGGCAAATTGAAATGTTACTAAATAAGAACATGCCTGATGGTATCTTTGCGGTAAATGAAATTTATGCAGCGACAGCAATGAAAATACTAAAACAAAAGGGGTTACATATTCCGCAAGATATTGCCATTATAGGTTTTACTGACGGATTAATCTCAGAATTTTCTACCCCCCCCTTATCTACAGTTGCACAACATGGATTTACAATGGGTGAACAAGCCGCTGAATTACTACTAAATAGAATTCAAAGAGAAGAAAATTCTGAAAATGATTTTGAAAGAAAAGTAATTTCTACCAATTTGAAAATTAGGAGTTCAACTCAAAAAAGTTGAATAAAATAAACCCTTTAAATAAAAAATTATATATTTGTTGCTTGAAACGCAAGTTTTAAACTTTACACATTACACTTCACACACAGTTTAAACCTATATTTCTATTGGTTTGAATTATATTGTCAATATTATTATTTTATTTGTCTTCCCTAATAGGGTGTTAAATATTTATATATGGAAAAAAGGAAACTAAGTTTCTGGCAAATCTGGAACATGAGTTTTGGGTTTTTAGGTATACAAATGGGGTTTGCATTACAAAATGCCAATGCCAGTAGAATCCTTCAAATTTTTGGTGCCGATGTGCACGAACTTTCCTGGTTTTGGATTATAGCTCCGTTAATGGGTCTAATAGTCCAACCTATTGTGGGACATTACAGCGATAAAACTTGGGGGAGATTTGGTAGAAGAAAACCTTATTTTTTATTAGGTGCGGTTCTAGCCTCTATAGGTTTAGTACTAATGCCACAAGCTGATATTTTTATTGCAATATTACCAGCTTTATGGGTAGGAGCCGGAATGCTTATGATTATGGATGCATCGTTTAATATTGCAATGGAACCATTCAGGGCTTTGGTAGGTGATAATTTAAGAACGGATCAAAGAACCCTTGGCTTTAGTGTTCAAACGGCTTTAATTGGTTTTGGAGCAGTTATAGGGTCTTGGCTTCCATATGTGTTAACCAATTGGTTCAATATTTCAAATAAAACGGATGCCGGAAGTGTACCAATGAATTTGATTTTATCATTTATTATTGGAGCTGTTATTTTAATAGTTTCAATTTTAATAACAATTTTTACTACCAAAGAATATTCGCCTGAAGAATTACAACAATTTGAAGATGAAATTGAACATGATTCTTCAATGAAAATTGAAGATGAAGATAAAAAATCTAGTTTATTAGACATTTTTGATGATTTTAGAAAAATGCCGGCTACAATGCGTCAATTGAGTTGGGTTCAATTTTTTTCTTGGTTCGGCCTTTTTGGAATGTGGGTTTTTGCTGTACCGGCAATTGCACAGCACATTTATGGTTTGCCAATTACTGATAGTAGTAGTGAAACTTATCAAAATGCCGGGGATTGGGTAGGAATTCTTTTTGGAGTTTATAACTTGATTTCAGCCATTTTTGCCTTTACATTACCTTACATTGCAAAAAAAATAGGTAGAAAGAAAACACATTCTATGTCACTCGTAATTGGTGGTCTAGGATTAATTTCTATTTATTTTGTTCCCAATGAAAATTGGCTCATTCTTTCAATGATTGGTGTTGGTGTTGCCTGGGCCAGTATTTTGGCCATGCCCTATGCAATTTTAGCGGGTTCTATTAATCCAAAGAAAATGGGTGTATACATGGGTATTTTTAACTTCTTTATAGTTATCCCTCAAATTATAAATGCATTAATTGGTGGTCCATTAGTGAAATATTTGTATAACGATCATGCAGTTTTAGCGTTAGTAACAAGCGGTGTTAGTTTTTTAATAGCAGCATTATTAGTGGTAAAAGTAAAAGATGTAGATGATATTGTAAATGAATAAAAAAGGTTTCATATTCGATCTTGACGGAGTCATAGTTGATACAGCAAAGTATCACTTCCTGGCTTGGAAAAAATTAGCCAATAGCATTGGTATAGATTTTACAGAAATCCAAAATGAACAACTAAAAGGTGTAAGCCGGGTAAAATCTTTGGAGAAAATATTGGGCTGGGCAAATAAAACCATTTCTAAAGATCATTTTTTGGATTTGATGGCTCAAAAAAATGATGATTACCTCAGCTATATTGCCGAAATGGATGAAAGCGAAATACTACCAGATGTACCAAAAATTTTAGATTTTTTAATAGCTCAAAAACAACCAGTATCACTAGGTTCGGCGAGTAAAAATGCAAGGGAAATTCTTGAAAAAGTAAATCTATTAAATAAATTTAACGGTATAGTTGACGGGAATGATGTTACAGAAGCAAAACCTAATCCTGAAGTGTTTTTGATTGCAGCTGAAGGTTTAGATATGAATCCTGAAAATTGTATTGTTTTTGAAGATTCGGTAGCCGGTATTCAGGCTGCCAACAAAGCGAAAATGATCTCAGTAGGTATTGGAGAAGAAAATGTACTTAATGAAGCTGATTATGTATTCAACAATTTTACAGAAATAACAACAGATTTTATAAAAGAATTAATTAGTAAATAGAAAACATGAATCAAGATTATATAAAACCGGACCAATGGTCAATTATAGAAGAAGGTTTTGATATCGATAGTGTAAAATCCTCAGAAAGTTTATTTAGTATTGGTAACGGTGCCATGGGGCAACGTGCTAATTTTGAAGAACATTATTCAGGACCAACATTTCAAGGAAGTTATATTGCAGGTGTTTATTATCCGGATAAAACCCGTGTTGGATGGTGGAAAAATGGTTATCCTGAATACTTTGCCAAAGTGTTAAATGCTCCTAATTGGATTGGAATTAATGTAAGTATAAACGGAGAACCTTTAGATTTATTTACATGTAAAAATGTTGAAACTTTTAGAAGAGAGCTAAACATGAAAGAGGGATGGTTATCTCGTAGTTTTAAAGCAACACTACAGAATGATATACAAGTTTATGTTGAAGTCAAACGTTTTTTAAGTTTAGATCTAGACGAAATTGGAGCTATTCAATATCAAATTCATCCTATTAATAAAGATGCTAAAATTAGTTTTGAACCTTATTTAAATAGTGGTATTACTAATGAAGATACAAATTGGGATGATAAATTTTGGAATACCTTAAACGTCAATTCTGATAAAAATCAAGCTTTTATTGAAGCGCATACCATGAAAACAAATTTTCATGTCTGTACTTTTATGGAATCGCAATGCTTTTTAAACAATAAATCAATTGTAATTAAACCTGAAACTTTTCGATCGGAAACAGAAATTGGATTCAAATTTACAACTGACGTCAAACAACGAGAAACTTTTACTATTCATAAATTCGGAGGTTATACCGTTGATAGAAATCACGATAAAAATGAATTAGTTGCTGTTGCAAAAGAAACTTTGTCTAAAGCCAAACAATTAGGTTTTGAAGGTTTATTATCACAGCAAATACTAGCATGGTCAAAAATTTGGCAAAAGGCTGATATCACTATTGATGGTGATATAAAAGCACAGCAAGGTATCCGTTTTAATATTTTTCAACTAAATCAAACGTATTCAGGTACAGATGCTCGACTCAATATTGGGCCAAAAGGATTTACCGGTGAAAAATATGGCGGCAGTACCTACTGGGATACAGAGGCTTATTGTATTCCGTTTTATATGGCGACCAAAGACCAAAAAGTTGCAAGAAATTTATTAGAATATAGGTATAACCATTTAAATAAAGCAATTGAAAATGCTGAAAAATTAGGTTTCAAAAATGGTGCAGCACTCTATCCTATGGTAACAATGAATGGAGAAGAATGTCATAATGAATGGGAAATTACGTTTCAGGAAATCCATCGTAATGGTGCCATCGCTTATGCCATTTATAATTACCATCGTTTTACGGATGATTACAGTTATATTCCTGAAAAAGGCTTAGAAGTATTAATAGGAATTGCACGTTTCTGGTATCAACGAGCAAACTTTTCGTCATTTAAAAATAAATACGTAATTCTTGGGGTTACCGGTCCGAATGAATATGAAAATAATATAAACAATAACTGGTATACAAATTATATTGCTCAATGGTGTATAACATATACAATTAAAAATATTGAACATATAAAAGAGAATTACAACACAGATTATACGCGAGTAATGCATAAGGTTCAGCTTTCAAACGCCGAAATTGAACTATGGGATAATGTTGCCAATAACATGTATTTCCCATATTCAAAAGAACATGAAATATTTTTACAACAAGATAGCTTTTTAGATAAAGAATTAATACCCGTTTCAGATTTAGACAAATCGAATAGACCAATAAATCAAAAATGGTCTTGGGATAGAATATTACGATCACCATATATTAAACAAGCAGATGTTTTACAAGGATTCTACTTTTTTGAAGATAATTTTACCGACGAAGAATTAGCACGTCATTTTGATTTTTACGAACCATTTACTGTTCATGAATCGTCATTATCACCTTGTGTTCATAGTATTCAAGCCGCTAAATTAGATAGAATGGATCAAGCCTATGAATTCTATTTACGTACTTCCCGCTTAGATTTAGATGACTACAATCACGAGGTAGAAGAAGGCTTACATATTACCTCAATGGCAGGTACCTGGATGAGTATTGTTGAAGGTTTTGGTGGTATGCGAATAAAAAATAATATGTTGTCTTTTAACCCTAGAATTCCTAAACAATGGCACGGGTACTCATTCAAAGTGAACTTTAGAAATCAAATTGTTAAAGTAAACGTCAGTCAAAATGAAACCACTTTCTCAATAGAGGGCAATCAAGATTTACAAATTAGCGTAAATGGAAAGATATTAAAAATAGTTCCTAAGAATCTTATAAAAGTATAGTGTCATGAAAGCTTCGTTTAAAATAGTTTATTTGTTATTAATCATTTTGCTGTATTCCTGTACTAAGGATAAGAATGCTACAAGTGAAATTATCACTGTATCAAATTTATCATTAGAAAGAGTAGAACCTCCTCACTGGTGGGTTGGCTTCGAAAATTCTAACCTTCAATTATTGGTAAAGGAAGACAGTATTGGTTCAGCACAAGTTGAAATTTCTTATTCTGGAATTACTCTTGAGAAGATACATAGAGCCAATAGCCCTAATTATTTATTTATTGATCTGGGTATTGCTGAATCTGCAAAAGCTGGAAAGTTTGATATCGTTTTTAAATATGAAAACGGTGAAAAAAAAATACATACTTATGAGTTGAAATCTCGGGAGAAAAAATCTGATCAATACAAAGGTTTTGATAGCAGTGATGTGATTTACCTAATTACTCCCGATCGATTCGCTAATGCCGATGCCCGTAATGACGCTTTTAAAGAATTAAATGAAAAAACTATTGATAGAACAAATGATTATTCACGACATGGAGGTGATATAAAAGGTATTACTAGTCATTTGGATTATATTTCTGACTTAGGCTTTACAGCCATTTGGCCGATGCCATTGTTGACAAATGATATGCATGAAAGCTCTTATCATGGTTACGCTATAACCGATCTTTATGAGATAGACCCTCGTTTTGGAACATTAGATGAGTATGTTGAACTTTCATCGAAAGCAAAAGAAAAAGGAATAAAACTCATTATGGATCAAGTTGCGAATCATTGCGGATTGGAACATTGGTGGATGAAAGATTTACCTTTCAAAGATTGGGTAAATCTTCAGGCAGACTTCGAAAAACTACCTGGTCCTGTTGAAGAAATGAGACTTCCAAATGGAGAATATGATTGGAATAGACTCGCTCAACATTTTACTAATTCTAATCACAGACGTACTACAAATCAGGATTTGTATGCATCAGAATTTGATACAAAGGGGAATAGTGAAGGTTGGTTTGTACCTTTTATGCCAGATTTAAATCAACGAAATCCATTTATGGCAAAATATATTATTCAAAATAGTATATGGTGGATTGAAACGGCAGATTTGGGTGGTATACGTCAAGATACATATCCTTATCCGGATAAAAAATTCATGTCTAATTGGGCTGGGGCTATAATGAATGAATATCCCAATTTTAGTATTGTAGGCGAGGAATGGAGCTTAAATCCATTATTGATTGGGTATTGGCAAGAAGGAGCTAATAATAAGGATGGTTATGATTCTAATTTAAGGTCACCAATGGATTTTGCAATGCAATCAAATATTATTCAAGCGCTTAATGAGGAAGAATCATGGGACAAAGGATTAATAAAAATATACGAAGGCCTAGCTAATGATTTTGCATATGCAAGCCCAAAGGATATTATGTTGTTTCCAGACAATCATGATATGAGTCGAGTATTTACACAACTAAAAGGAGATATTCTAAATACAAAAATGGCTTTAGCTACTGTTTTGACATTACCCAGAATTCCACAAATATATTATGGTACAGAAATTCTAATGAACGATTTTGAAAAACAAGGGGATCACGGTTTAATACGTACTGATTTTCCGGGTGGTTGGAAAGGAGATAAAATCAATGCTTTCACGGGCGAAGGTTTATCAGATGCGCAAAAAGATATGCAGTCTTATCTTAAAAAGATATTGAATTATAGAAAAAATAGCAAGGCACTTCAAGAAGGAAAAACTGTTCATTTTTCTCCTTTTTTAGGCACCTATTTCTTTTTTAGAATAGCTAATGATGAGGTGGTTGCTATTATTTTAAATAAGAGCGATACACCATTAACTATTGACTTAACACGATATACTGAGATTGGTTTGGACGGGAAGAAACTAAAAAATATTGTTACTGGAGAAGAATTAATATGGAGTGACGGTATAAAATTAAACACAAGGGGTTCTATGATTCTAACAACTAAATTAGATTGATAATCATGAAGCGTTTGATATCTCTATTTATTTTAATTGCAATGGTTGTATCCTGTAAAGAAGAAAAAAAAGAGCCTCTTGTTCAAGATGATATACTTGTATCAAATATTCTGAAAGACATCAATCTGTCAAGTGGTACAATTCAAAGAATTGACAGCTTTCCTTCTCAATTTGTCATGGCAAGAACAGTTGATATTTGGCTTCCAGATAGTTATTCAAAAGATAAAAATTATGCAGTTTTGTATATGCATGATGGTCAGATGCTTTTTGACCCATCTAAAACATGGAATAAACAAGAATGGAAAGTAGATGAGATTGTTTCAACACTATTAAAGGAAGATAAAATAAAAGATGTTATTGTTGTTGCAATTTGGAATATACCGGAAATCAGGTTTACTGATTATTATCCAAAAAAATCATTTGATTTTTTATCCGAAAAAGTAAAAGAATCATTCTTTAATGATGCAAAAAAAAGAGGTGATACAATTTCTTTAGACGATTTTAAAGCCGATAATTATTTAAAATTTATTGTCAAAGAAATAAAACCTCATATTGATTCAACTTATTCTACACATACAAATTTTGAAAATACTTTTATTTCGGGTTCGAGTATGGGTGGATTGATTTCAATGTATGCTGTTTTCGAATATCCTGAAATTTTTGGTGGTGCTGCCTGTATCTCTACCCATTGGCCTGGTATAAAGCCCTCAAAAAACAATCCGGTACCTACATCCATTTTTAAATATATGGAAGAAAATTTACCCTCTAAAGAAACCCATAAATTCTATTTTGACTACGGTACAGAAACCTTAGATCAACATTATCCACAATATCTTAAAGATGTTGACAATATTTTTTTTAGTAATGGATATAACGAGAAAAACTATATGAACCTTGAATTTGAAGGTGCCGATCATTCTGAAGAATCATGGAACAGAAGATTTGATATTCCACTGATATTTTTATTGAAAAAAGAAAACCAAAATACCCTTTAATAACTAACTAATTTATAAATCATGAAAAAAACACTTCTATTAATCACAGCCATATTTCTGATTATAGCCTGTAAGAATGAAAAAAAAGTAGAAAAAACTTCCGATGAAACAAAACTGACTAATATTGATCCTGTCTCAAATGAAATGATGGAAAATGCCGTTATCTATGAAGCAAATATTCGCCAATATTCACATGAAGGTACATTTAATGCTTTTACCAACGATATCCCTATTTTAAAAGAATTGGGCGTAAAAATCATCTGGGTTATGCCTATTAATCCGATTTCAAAAATCAAAAGAAAAGCTACTGGAGATAAATTTACTTCTGAAATTGAAGACGAAGAAGAGCGTAAAAAATATTTAGGTAGTTATTATTCAGTTTCTGATTATAAAGCCATAAATCCTGAATTTGGCACGTTAGACGATTTTAAAAATTTAGTAAATACTGCTCATGAAAATGGTTTGTATATAATTATTGATTGGGTACCTAACCATACCGGTTGGGATCATCCATGGATTACCGAACATCCCGATTATTATACTCAAAATGAAAAAGGTGAAATTATAGATCCTATAAATCCGGATACAGGAAAATCCTGGGGTTGGACAGATACTGCTGATCTAAATTATGACAATAAAAATATGCGCAAAGAAATGATCGCTGATATGAAATATTGGGTAGAAAATGCTGATATTGATGGTTTTAGAATGGATGTTGCCCATAAAGTTCCCCCGGCATTTTTTAATGATGCCGTTAAAGAGATGAAAACGGTAAAGCCTGTATTTATGCTTGCTGAAGCCGAACAGCCCGAGCTACTTAAAAATGGCTTTGATATGCATTATGGTTGGGAAGTACATCATATTTTCAATGATATTTCAAAAGGTCACAAAACGGTAAAAGCATTTGATGAATACATGGTTAAAATAGATGCTGTTTTAGAAGATGATGATATCAATATGAATTTTATTACGAATCATGATGAAAATTCGTGGAATGGAACTTTACTGGAACGTATGCCCGATAATAAAGAACTTTTTACGGCTCTTATTTATACCATGCCGGGAATGCCATTACTTTACACTGGACAAGAATACGATTTAAGTCATAGATTAAAATTCTTTGAAAAAGATTCTATCCCAAAAGAAAAGGGAAATTACTTTGATCTTTTGAAAAATTTAGGACGCCTTAAAAACAATTATGTAAGTTTAAACGGGGGTAAAATAGCTGCATCTTATAAACGTATTACAACAAATAATGATGACGCCATTTTGGCTTTTGAAAGGGTTAAAGATGGTAAAAAGTTATTATTTGTAGGTAACTTTTCAACTGACTCTGTAAAAGTGGTCTTAGATTATAAGGGTAATTTTACAGATTATATGAATAATTCGGAATTTTCATTAAAAAAAGATCTTCAACTAAGTTTTAATCCATGGGAATATAAAATATTAGTTTCTAATTAGTAGATTCTACTAGTTCCTTGCAATTGGTGGAAAAATTTATAGTTAAAAATCAAAAAACCCGAACTAAAAGTTCGGGTTTTTTGTGGTACCTCCAGGAATCGAACCAGGGACACATGGATTTTCAGTCCATTGCTCTACCAACTGAGCTAAGGTACCATTGCTTTTAAGCGGTTGCAAATATAACTGTAAATTTAAAATAAATCCAAACTATTAGTTAAAAAATGTATTTGTATTTTTACATATTATAAAAAACTAAATGAATTTAATTATTGACATTGGAAATACCAGAGCAAAAATTGCTGTTATAGAAGATAATACCATCATAAAAAAAATTATTTCTAATGTTGAAGATATTCAAAAGGATGTAAAAAATTTCCAAAAAAAATACAATCTAAAGAATTGTATTGTTTCATCCGTTTCCGAATTTAGTATTTCTGAGTTTGAAAATGAAAAAAAATTTAAAACATTCATTACATTAGATCATAATACAAAAATTCCCTTCATCAATAAATATGATACTCCATCCACTTTAGGAGTCGATAGAATTGCCTTAGCAAGTGCTACAGTGACAAAATATCCCAATCAAAATGTATTAGTAATTGATGCCGGTACCTGCATTACCTATGACTTTATAAATGAAAATAAAGAATATTTGGGTGGTGCAATTTCTTTAGGTATAAAAACGCGCTATAGAGCACTTCATGAATTTACTGCAAACTTACCTCAGCTTGAAGAAAGTAATTTTAAACTGTTGGGTACTAACACCGAGAGTTCAATACATTCGGGAGTTTTAAACGGATTAATTCTAGAAATTGATGGTGTTATTAGTCAGTATAAGGCTAAATATCAAAATTTAACAGTAGTTTTAACAGGTGGAGACACAAATTTCTTGGCTAAAAAGTTAAAAAGTACCATATTTGCCAATCCAAATTTTTTGTTGGAAGGACTAAATAGTATTTTGATACATAACTTAGACGAATGATTAAGAACTTTATAGGATTATTTGTAATCTTTATATCCATACAAAGCTTCGCGCAAAGAAACAATATCTCTCCATATTCTTTTTACGGTATTGGTGATGAAACAGCTCAAAAAACTGTAGAAGAAATAAGTATGGGGCAAATTGGTGTAGCATTTAATAGTACATACAAACTTACTTTTTCAAATCCCGCATCTTTAGGATCTTTAAGATTTACAACCTACACATTGGCTGTTGAAAATAAAACATTATCAGTTGATGATGGTAATAATTCTGAATCTGCCTCGGCAGCTTCATTCTCATACATTGCAATTGGAATGCCTTTAGGTCAAAAAGCCGGTCTTTTATTTGGTATCCAACCTAATACTTCGGTTGGTTATTCCTTATTAGAAGAAATTAAAGATGGTGATACTCTAACTGAACTTAATTTATTTAGTGGAGAAGGTGGAACTGATAGAGTATTTGTAGGTTTTGGTTATAATTTGACTAAAAACTTTAGTATTGGTCTAGAAGGTGCTTATGTTTTCGGTTCAATAGAAAACAACCTATTAAACAGGAGGGATAATGTACAATTAGCAACCATGCATAAAACTGATTCTGAATTAAATGGAGTTACTGCTAAAGCTGGGGTGCAATACAACACTAAAATTAATGATAAACTAACCTTAAATGCCGGTAGTGTCGTTAATTTTAGTAATGAACTCACTAATAAAGGTGATGAATACTTATTTAGTTTAATAAATACTAACGATGATTTTGTAATTCCAAGAGATACAATATTTAGCGATTCATTTAAAAATACTATAAAAAATCCATTAAGAACAACTATAAGTGCGGGTGTTGGTGAAAATAATAAATGGTATGCCGGTATAGAATATAGCTTTCAAAATGCGTTAAAAATTGAAGATATAAACACGTTAGTTTCTTATAACAACTCCAATAGAATTTCTTTTGGAGGGTTTTATACACCGAAATTTAATTCTATAACAAATTACTGGCAACGAGTAACTTACAGAGCTGGTTTTAATTATAAACAAACTGGATTGGTCATTAATAATACCGAAATTAATGATTTTGGCATGTCTTTTGGAGTAGGATTACCGATTGGACAACAATTGTCAAATGTAAACTTAGGTTTTGAATTTGGAAAAAGAGGTGAAATAGGAAATGAGCTTATTAAAGAAAATTATATTAACTTTCGCCTCAGTTTAACACTGAATGATAGATGGTTTAAAAAGCGAAAATTACAATAATAAAATAACCAAGACGATGAGAAAAAATATTACAAACTTAGTAATGATCTTATTTCTAACATTAGGAATGAGTAATGTTTATGCACAAGACAAGTATGGTGCTGAGCCAGAAAAATGTAAAAATAATTTATCTCTATTTCACGAAAGTGTGAAAGGTAAAAATTTTACTGATGCTTATGAATATTGGGAATGGTGTTTTCAAAATTGCCCAAAAGGCTCAAAATTAATTTATAGTGATGGGTTAAAAATCGCTAAAGATAAATACGATAAAGGCGAAAAGGACGCCGCAGGTAAATTAATCGATGCTATTTACACTAAAAGAATTGAGCATTTTCCTACTAATTTAGGTAAAGTTTATAGTGATTGGTCTATATCTTTAGATAAGCGCGGTGCTTCACAAGAAAAAGTTTTTGAAAAACTAGATTTAGGTTTTAAAGCTGATCCTTCAGGATTAAGTGTAAAGAATATGGCTAAGTATTTTCAAGAAGTTACCAATAGAAATAAAGATGCAAACGTGCAAAAAGTTTTTGATACTTATGATGATGTATTAGAAGCTGTTAATATTAAAATTGATAGATTAACAAAAGAGTTAGATAAAATCAATGCTAAAGACTCAACCGGAGTTACACTCTCAGCTAAAGAAAAAAGAACTAAAAAAAATAATGGCATAAATCTTAAGGGATTAGGCCAAGTTGAAGATGTACTAGATCAAATTATTAGTGAAGTTGCCACTTGTGAAAGGTTAGTCCCGTTATACAAAAAAGGATTAGACTCACATAATACGGATGCTAAATGGTTAAAAAGAGCCGTTTCAAGATTGCATCATAAAGAATGTACAAATGACG
>Ga0209633_10001355_pt1 | contig 25318 bp, 9 predicted proteins | sample Cruoilmetagenom1_FD_187290 | JGI IMG/M metagenome (GOLD analysis project Ga0209633, IMG submission 187290) | Oil polluted marine microbial communities from Coal Oil Point, Santa Barbara, California, USA - Sample 1 (SPAdes) (version 2) | ecosystem: Environmental > Aquatic > Marine > Oil seeps ...
AGTAATATTCTAATTATAAGGAATTTGTTATTCATTGCTAACTTTAAAACTACTTCAATTATGCGAAATTCTGCATGGTGGAAAAGCGGCTTTTTGTCGCTTATCCTGTTTGGTTTTGCGATCAGCTTAACCTTTGCCCAGGAGATTACAGTGACCGGTACGGTCTCTTCCGACGCGGAAGGCCCGATTCCCGGTGTAAACATTGTAATCCAGGGAACAACACAGGGGGCCGTGACCGATGTGGATGGTAATTTCACAATTACTGTTCCTGGTCCTGATGCCGTCCTGGTATTTACTTCAATTGGTTACGCCGCACAGAATATTACTGTGGGCAACCAGACCTCTATTAATTTAATCCTGAGTGAGGATGTTATGGCTCTGGACGAAATTGTAGTGATTGGTTATGGTACTCAGAAGAAAAAAGAGCTTACCAGTGCCATCTCCAATGTAAAGTCAGAAGAGTTTAACAAGGGCTCCATAAACAATGCAGCTCAGCTGGTCCAGGGTAAAGTGGCCGGTCTCTCCATCACCAAGCCTGGTGGTAACCCCAACCAGGGCTACACCATGCGTCTTCGTGGTATGAGTACCATTGGTGCCAACACCCAGCCCCTCGTGGTTATCGACGGTGTGGTTGGCGGAGACCTCAATAACGTTGATCCCAACGACATCGAGTCCATGGACGTACTGAAAGACGGTTCTGCTGCTGCCATCTATGGAACCAGGGGTTCCAGTGGTGTAATTATCGTTACTACCAAGAAAGGTAGAAGAGGAACTGCCCATATCGATTACAATGGCATGGTAACTCTGGAAACAGTGGGTAAATATCCCAATGTGATGGATTCTGACCAGTGGAGAGCCCTCTCAGCAGAGACAGGTGAAGGTACCGATTTTGGATATGACACCAACTGGTTTGAAGAGACTACCCAGAATGCCATCCAGCAGACCCACAACCTGAGTCTGTCAGGAGGAAGCGACAAGACCACTTACATGGCCTCCTTCAACTACCGTGATGGAGATGGCGTTGCCATCAATACCGGGTATACCCAGTACAACGGACGTCTGAATCTGAGTCAAAAAGCCATTGACGATCGCCTTACCGTGGACCTGAACATCGGGGCCACCCAGCGCGAATCGCAACTTGGTTTCGACGAAGCATTCCGATATGCCTCCATCTACAACCCAACCGCTCCGGTTAGAAGCGATGATCCTACGTATGATATCTACGACGGATACTTCCAGCAGGTCCTTTATGATTACTACAACCCGGTGGCCATCATGGAGCAGAACTTTAATGACAGAAAAGACCAGCGTGTAAATGTAGCTCTGAAAGGTGCCTTTGAAATTATAGATGGTCTGAAGATAGATGCTTTCTATTCGATTCAAAACCAGAATGAAAACAAATCCAGCTACCGCGACAAAAACTCTTATGGAACCGGTATGGACCGCAACGGTCTGGCCAGAAGATGGTATGACGAGAACTCCTTCCAGTTGTTCGAATCAACCATTAATTATCTGACCGATATCAGTGGTGCCAGTCTCCAGATCCTGGGTGGATATTCCCACCAGAGTTTCAACTGGCAGGGATTCTCTGCAGAAGGTGGTGACTTTATTACAGACGCTTTTACTTATAATAACCTGAGCGCAGCTAAAGACTTCAATGAGGGTATTGGAAGTCTGTACTCTTATCAGAATATGAGTACGCTGGTTGCTTTCTTTGGACGTATCAACCTGAATGTTACTGACAGCTGGTTTCTGATGCTCAGTGGCCGTTACGAAGGCTCCAGCAGGTTTGGAGAGGGTAACAAATGGGGTTTCTTCCCTGCTGTTGGTGGAGGTGTGGATCTGGCCAATGTGCTGGATATTTCCTCCATGGATAACCTGAAACTGAGGGTTAGTTACGGGATCACCGGTAACCAGCCTCCAGATCCATACATGTCGCTGCTGCGTCTGAGTCCATCAGGAAACTTTTATTACAACGGAGAATTTATTCCTGGTTATGCACCTTCCAGTAATGCCAATCCGGACCTGGGTTGGGAAAAGAAGGGTGAATTTGATGTTGGTATCGACTTCTCCATGCTGGACGGAAAGTTATATGGTTCGTTCGACTATTATACCAGGACGACCACCGACCTGCTCTTCGAGTACGAAGTACCCGTTCCTCCGAACCTTTATTCCACAGCCTGGATGAACCTGGGAGAACTTGCAAACAGTGGTCTTGAATTAACACTGACGTGGAATGCAGTACAAGCTGGCGATTTCTCCTACAGCACTACCATTACCCCCACCTGGTACCTTAAGAACGACCTGGTATCCCTCTCTGGAGAGTTTAATGGCGCAGAACTGACCTATGGTGTACGTACCCTGGGCGCCATGGGAGCACCCGGACAAAGTGGGGTACCCCTGGTAAGAGCCGTTGAAGGAGAAGCTGTGGGTCAACTCTGGGCACACACCTTTGTTGAGGTAGGCCCTGATGGCGACCTGATTCTCCGTGACACCAATGAAGACGGTACCGTGGATGAACTGGACCGGTCTGTTGTTGGTAACGGACTACCCGATGCTGAATTCGGTTGGAGCAATATGCTATCTTACAAGAAATGGGATCTGAACATCTTCTTCCGCAGTGTCCTTGGACATGACCTGAACAATACCTACCGTGCTTTCTACGAAGCGCCACAGATGATTGGTTCCTATAACCTTCCCGCAACCGCCACCGATTTGAGAAACTCTGAGACCGGAACCCTGCTGAATAACTCTTCAGGTGTTCTCTCAAGTTATCATATTGAGGATGCCTCTTTCTTCGCACTGGATAACTTGACACTGGCCTACAATTTCGATATGTCTGGTACAAGCGCTTTCAGAAACATTCGCGTCTTTGTTGCAGGTAACAACCTGTTCTTCATCACCGGTTATCAGGGTGTAGACCCCAGTGTCCGGTATGACGACGGCGGTAATGTACTGATTCCCGGTATCGATAGAAGGAATACCTGGTTCAGGACCAGGTCTGTTTCACTGGGTGTAAACATTGGTTTCTAACCCTCTAATAGCAGACGATATGAAAACAACAGATAGAAATAAAATGAGAAAATCACTTATTCTGGTTATGGCAGTTATCGCAGTTATGCTGACGGCCACTTTTAACCAGTCATGTACCAACCTGGATGAAGAGCTCTATGGTGAAGTAACACCAGATAATTTCTTCAATACTGAGGAGGAGATCCTCGCCGCCCTGGGTGCTGCCTATACACAATTTGGCAACTGGGGTTCAGGCGATCCATGGAACCTGAATTGCGTTTCTACCGACGAAATGGTCGTGCCCACACGTGGTCAGGACTGGGACGACGGTGGTGACTGGAGAAGATGGCACCTTCATGCCTGGACCCGTCAAGACGGGGGTATGAATGGAGGATGGAACTTCGGCTTTGGTGGTGTAAATACGGCCAACCGTCTTATCTACCAATTCGAGGTCCTCGTTGATGAGGGATCGATGGACGCCAATGTGGCAGCTGCATTTATTGCAGAGTTACGCGCCATAAGGGGCTTCTTTTACTGGCAACTTATCGATTGGTTCGGGAATGTACCTCTGGTAACTGACTTTGCCAATGCTGAAGCGCAACCTGCTACCGTACCTAGAGCAGATGTATATGCCTGGGTGGTAGCCGATCTTGAAGATGCAGTACCGCTGCTTTCAAAGGATGTGGATGGAACCACCTATGGCAGGATGAATTACTGGGCAGGCAAGACCTTGCTGGCCAATTTGTATCTCAATGCCGAGGTATATACAGGTGTGGCTGCCTATGATAAGGCTGAAGATGCCTGTACTGATGTAATTGACAACGGGGGGTTCAGCCTCACTGGAAATTATTTTGACAACTTCAGTGCATCCAACACAGGTACTACTGAAATGATCTTTGCCATTCCTTATGATCAGGTATACTATGGAGGTTTTAACGTGTCAGCAAGGACCCTGCACTATTCCAGTCAGTATACATATAATCTGACAGCCCAGCCCTGGAACGGTTTCTGCTCTTTGGAGGAGTTCTACAACTCTTACGATGATGCAGATCTTCGTAAAGGGGATGTGGGTACAGTGGATGGACCAGCCATCAAGCGTGGCAATTTTATTGCCGGCTATCAGTACAACGTGGATGGAAGTCCAGCCAATGACGATGGTGCCGATTCAAATGATCCGGACGGGATACACCTGAATTTCGGTAACATCGGTTCCGGTGAGCCCCAGATAAATGAGCTGGGTCCACAGGCCTATCGTCAGGCAGGTGTCAGGATAGGTAAATGGGAATTTGAGTTAGGAGGACATCCCGATGCCATGAATAACGACTATGCCGTATTTCGCCTGGCAGATGTTATCCTGATGAAAGCAGAAGCCCTCTGGAGACAGAATCCGGCAGATGCCAATGTTCTTCCATTGGTGAACGAAGTCAGGTTGAGGGCAGGTCTTGGAGACATGACCTCAGTCGATGGCCCCGTCAGTTTTGATATGGGTGGAGCTGTCGTTCCAGGTGGAGAGTTGTTCAATGAGATCGGCCGTGAGATGTTTGCTGAGAATCACAGACGTCGGCAACTGGTTCGCTGGGAATTGTTTGACCATGTGGCTGATTGGGCCCTTCCCTACAACAATCCTGGTGATGTACTTGTGACTGGAGAGCACACAGTGTTGTTCCCCATCCACAGGGACAAAATTGATGCTAACCCCAACCTTGTTCAGAATCCGGGGTATAATTAGAAGTAGCGAATTGAATATATAGTTTTTTGGAGAGCAGGCAATACTTATTGCCTGCTCTCTTTTTTGTACATTGCGCACATGTTTCACGGAGATACAGGACTTGCCAGGGCAGGCATTCTACTGCTTTTGATTTTAGCCCTCCAGGCTTGCCACACGGATGATCCCGGTTCCGGAAACAGCACTCGCTTTACCTTACTGGGGGCTAAACAAACCGGCATCGAATTTCGTAATGATGTGGTTTACAGCGAAGCCTACAATACCTACACCTATCGGAATTTCTACAATGGCGCAGGAGTCGGACTGGGTGACTTTAACCGGGACGGACTTATGGATATATATTTCTGCGGAAATATTGTAGATAATAAACTATACATCAACCGGGGGGACTTCCGTTTTGAGGATATCACTGAACAGGCAGGAGTCGCCTGCGGAGGAGTCTGGTCAACCGGTGTTAGCATTGCCGATGTAAATGGAGATGGCTGGCCCGATATCTATGTGTGTAAATCAGGTGTACCTGATACCCCTCACCGGAGCAACGAGCTTTTTATCAATAATGGCGATCTTACCTTTACAGAACAGGCAGGGGCTTACGGCATTGATGATATGGGGCTCTCCACCCATGCTACATTTTTTGATTATGACCGGGATGGAGACCTTGATTGCTATCTGCTCAACAACTCATTCCAGTCGGTCACCGATTTTGATATGAAGGAGGGAGAACGGATGGTACGCGATACCCTGGGTGCCAATAAGCTCTACAGGAACGACGGGGATATCTTTGTGGATGTAAGTGCACAGGCTGGCATCTACGGTAGTAAGATCGGTTTTGGACTGGGTGCCAGTGTGGCGGACCTGAACCGGGATGGATGGATGGACCTTTATGTAAGCAATGATTTCTTCGAGCGCGATTACCTCTATATTAATATGCAGGATGGAACTTTTTCGGAAGTTCTGGATGAACAGCTTGGAGAAACAAGTCTGGGTGCCATGGGCGCGGACATAGCTGATATCAACAATGATGCATGGCCCGATATTTTTGTCACCGAAATGACCGCCGAGGGCGACAGGCGATTAAAGACCAAGGTCCTTTTCGAAGACTGGGAAAGTTACAGGAACAAAGTCGATAAGGGTTACCACCATCAGTTTGCGAGGAATGTCCTGCAACTAAATAACAGGAACGGCTCCTTCAGTGAGATCGGCAGATACAGTGGTGTGGATGCCACAGACTGGAGCTGGGGAGCCCTGATTATGGACCTGGATAATGACGGGTGGCGTGATCTTTTCGTGGCCAATGGCATATACAAGGATCTGCTGGACCGCGACTACCTGGATTTTTACTCCAATCCGGCCCTGATGCGCTCCATGATCAAAAGCGAGGAGCAGGCCATTCTTAGCATTATCGATCGAATCCCATCGGAACAGGTTCCAAACTATGCTTTTCATAACAATGGGGATCTTACATTTACCAACAATGCTCAAAGCTGGGGACTTGCCACACCTTCCCACTCCAATGGAGCTGCTTACGGTGACCTGGATAATGACGGAGACCTTGACCTGGTGATTAACAATGTGAACATGCCCTCCTTCCTTTACCGAAACAACAGCAGAGAGCTTGAGCAGTCCAACTTCCTGTCACTTGCATTCAATGGTTCAGGTGCCAATCCCTATGCCATTGGAGTCAGCGCTACTCTATATTACCAGGACCATATAAGCTACCAGGAACTGATTCCCATGCGTGGTTTTAAATCGGCTGTTGATCACCGGCTTCATTTTGGACTCGGAAATGCAGAGCTGGTTGATTCCATACGGCTTAGCTGGCCTGATGGCTCTTGCTCGATGCTTTATAATATGGAAGCCAATCAGTTTCTGACACTGAAACAAAACGCTGCCCTCCCCTGCACGGATCCCCCTATCTCAAACAAACAAAAGGTTTTTACCAGAATTGAAGCTCCAGAGGGTCTGGACATATCACACAGGGAGAATAATTTCAACGATTTTCTGAGAGATCCCCTGCTTTTTCATATGCATTCCAATGAGGGGCCCAGGCTGGCTGCTGGTGATGTAAATGGAGATGGCCTGGAAGACCTTTACATTTGCGGTGCCAGGGGAACACCCGGAACTCTGTATATCCAGCACAGGAATGGATCCTTCTCATCATCCAATCAGGACCTTTTTGAATCTGAACGTGCATCAGAAGAAAGCGACTGTACCTTCTTCGACGCTGATGGTGATGGAGATCTGGATCTGTATTCAGCCTGTGGTGGCATCGAACTGTCCTCCAGTTCGTCTGCCCTGAGAGATAAACTCTATCTGAACAATGGGACAGGCAGCTTCACCTTATCTAAACAGATTCTGCCGGCAGGCCGCTATGAGAGCAGCTCCTGTGTGCGGGCAAATGATTTTGACGGGGATGGGGATATGGACCTCTTTGTGGGGATCAGGCTGCAGCCCTTTCTTTATGGCATCCCGGCAAATGGCTACCTGCTGGAAAATAATGGAAATGGGATTTTTACCAATGTTGCTGACCTTATAGCTCCCGCATTGAAAGAGCTTGGAATGATTACTGATATGGCATGGGCAGATGTGGACGGGGATCAGGATCAGGATATGCTTATTGCAGGCGATTGGATGCCGGTAAAGCTCCTGATAAATGAAGAAGGTCATTTCACAGACCGCACTGATTCCAGTGGACTATCGGAATATAAGGGCTGGTGGAAACGCATCCTGACTGAGGATGTGGATGGGGATGGTGACCTTGACCTCTTACTGGGCAATCACGGACTGAACTCACGGATTCGGGCATCAAAGGAAAAACCACTTACCATGTACGTAAATGATTTTGATCTGAATGGAAGTGTAGAACATATCATCTGTGCATTCAATGGTGATACAGCCTTTCCTTTGGCCATGAAAGATGATCTGGTGAGTCAGATTCCGACTCTGGAGCGTTCCTATGAGACCTTTAAATCCTATAGTGGACAAACCATCCATGATATTTTTACTGAAGATATCCTGGAGCGTTCTATTGTTCTGGAGCTTAATACACTGGAAAACCTGGTGATGATAAATGATGGCTACGGGAACTTTAAGTCTGATCCCCTGCCGCCCGAAAGCCAGTTTTTCCCGGTTTATGGGATGGCAACGGACGATTTTGATCATGATGGTATCAAGGATATACTCCTGGGTGGAAATATGAGCAGGGCAAAGCCTGAAACCGGAATCTACAGTGCAGGTTACGGGCTCTTCCTGAAAGGCAACGGGAAAGGAGACTGGCATGCTGTTCCTGCTGATAGTTCCGGCTTTTTTACCAGGGGCGATATCCGTGATCTCAGAATTATAAAAATTAATGGAAAGAGTGTGATTTCTGTTGCGAGAAACAATGAGAATTTACACTTTTACACTTTCTAAAATTTTGAAGGATGAAATGGATGCTTTGGATGGTGCTGGCAGGCATTGCTGTACTGATTGTGGAAGGATGCACACCAGGAAAAACCTATGAGCGAAGATTAAAGAAGGAACTGGCCAGCGGAATCCGATACGATTCCTTGTTTATGGGACTCTCCTTTGGAATGACCCAGAAGGAGTTCTACGAACATTGCTGGAATATGAACAAGGATAGTATAATCAAGCAGGGATCAGCCAATATGAGCGTTCAATATGATCTCAATGAAGAGTTGGAATATCCGGCTACCATGAACTTCTATCCCAGATTCGATAGTGGAAAAATAATTGAAATGCCGGTACGCTTCATTTACAATGGATGGGCCCCCTGGACAAAGGAACTCTCGGCAAGCAATCTGGCAAAAGATGTAAAGAACTGGTATGAGGATATCTACGGCAAAGGTTTTATTACCGTAACACATCCCATGAATGGAAATGCCTACACCAAGATCGATGGAAACAGAAGGATTACCATCTATGTGGAGAACGATCTTTATGTCTGGGCCAGGTTTACCGATATGCTGCATAAGGTTGAGAATGACTCAACAACAACAGCAAATCAGAACTAAATCCAATGAGAACCCTTCTCCTAAAAATAATCCCCGGACTCCTTCTGGTGCCGGCTTTTCTGATTAGCCTGTCCTGTAACAGGAATGCAGGCACAGGATCTGGAGAAAATCTCTTTACCCTCATGCCCGAATCCTATACGGGAGCTGGTTTTGTGAATCACCTGGATTATGATGAGCAGCTAAAGAAGAAATTCAATATCTACACCTACAGGAATTTCTACAATGGTGGTGGAGTGGCTATGGGGGACATAAACAATGACGGACTCATGGATATCTTCCTTACTTCCAACATGGGCCCCAATGTACTTTACCTGAATAAGGGAGACTTCAGATTTGAAGATATCTCCGACCAGGCCGGAATAAGCGGCCATGGAGAATGGTCCACCGGGGTCAGCCTGGCCGATGTGAATGGAGACGGCTGGACTGATATTTATGTCTGTAACTCAGGTAATGTGGAAGGAGATGAGCGTCACAATGAACTCTATATTAATAACGGGGACCTCACCTTTACAGAAAGCGCATCTGAATATGGGATAGACGACCGTGGCTACTCCACACATGGCGCCTTTTTTGACTATGACAGAGATGGAGACCTGGATCTTTACCTGCTTAATAATTCCTTCAAAGCCATAGGAAGTTTTGATCTAAGCTCAAATCAGCGTTTGATCAGAGATAGTATCGGGGGTGACAAACTATTGCGCAACGATAACAATCATTTTAGCGATGTAAGTGAGGAAGCCGGCATTTATGCCAGCCTCATTGGTTTCGGACTGGGTGTTACCATTGGAGATATCGATCAGGACGGATGGATGGACATCTACATTTCCAACGACTTCTTTGAACGTGACTATATCTATATGAACAATGGAGATGGGACCTTCCGGGAAACACTAACTGATATGATGCGTTGCACCTCGGCTGCATCCATGGGAGCCGATATGGCAGATATTAATAACGATCACTATCCCGAGATCTTTGTTACCGATATGATCCCGGAGCATGATGCCCGACTAAAAACAAAGACCACTTTTGATAGCTGGGACAGCTACAAGTCCAACTATGAAAATGGATACCATCACCAGTTCACCCGAAATATGTTGCAGCTTAACAATGCCGATGGCACCTTTAGCGAAATTGGACGGCTTGCCGGTGTTTACGCAACAGACTGGTCCTGGGGTGCACTGATCCTGGATATGGATAATGATGGCCTGAAAGATATTTTTGTGGCCAATGGGATTTACCAGGACCTGACCGATCAGGATTATATTCAGTACTTCTCCAACAGGGATATGGTAACTACAATCATCTCAGGAAATAATGTGGATTATAAAACCCTCATCGATGCCATCCCGTCAGTTAAGCTTCCCAGCTATGCCTTTAAGAATATGGGGAGTCTCAAATTCGAGAATATGGCCCCAAGGTGGGGACTGGACGAACCCAGTCATTCAAATGGCTCCGCTTACGGAGATCTGGACAATGATGGAGATCTGGACCTGGTGGTAAATAATGTGAACATGCCCATGTTCCTTTACCGCAACGAGACCACCGGGAAGCTACCCGACCATCACTACCTGAAAGTAATCCTCAAGGGAAAGCCGGGTAATACGGATGCCATTGGAAGCAAGGTAACTGTCAGGCATCAGGGACATACCTACTACCTGGAGCAAATGCCCATGCGCGGATTTAAATCGACCATGGATCCCCGGCCCAACCTGGGAGTAGGGCCCCTGACCATGGTTGATTCACTGCTTATACAATGGCCCGACGGAACCATGACCTTGATGCGGGATGTCCCCACCGACCAGACGCTGACTCTATATCAGAAAGATGGGATTCCGGCTGGAACTGCTCTGACAGAAAAAAGAGAGAAGGAAGAAAGATGGTTTAAAGAGATCAGCTCAGAGTTGTCCATAGATTACACTCACCGGGAGAATGATTATGATGATTTCCGCCGAGAGAAACTGGTCTATCAAATGCTTTCCACCGAAGGGCCTCGCCTAGCCACCGGGGATGTAAACGGGGATGGACTGGAGGATATTTTCGCAGGGGGTGCCAGGGGGCAGGCAGGCAGTCTTCTGATACAGCAGGCCAATGGCTCATTTATCGCCTCCAATAAGCAACTCTTCGAGCAGGATGAAAATTCAGAGGATACCGACTGTGCCTTCTTTGATGCAGATGGGGATGGCGATCTGGATCTCTATGTGGCCAGTGGTGGAAATGAATTTTCTGGCAGTTCATCGGCCCTGGCTGACCGCCTGTACCTGAATAATAGCAGGGGAGTCTTTTCGAAATCAACACAGCTACTTCCCACAGGTCGTTATGAAAGCACTGCATGTGTACGGGCTGCAGATTTTGACAGGGATGGTGTAGTTGAACTCTTTGTGGGTATACGCCTCCTCCCCTTCCTTTATGGTGTTCCGGTAAACGGCTACATTCTGGAGAATGACGGGCAGGGGAATTTTAGCAATGTAAGTGAGCAGCTTGCACCCGGACTCAAAGAAGTGGGCATGCTGCGTGATATGCAGTGGGAAGATGTGGATGGTGACGGGGACCTGGATATAATCCTGGCCGGCGACTGGATGCCCCTGAAAATATTTTTAAATGACCAGGGGTCCTTTAGTGAAAACCTGGAGGCCTTTGGCGATGAACTAACCTCTGGCTGGTGGAACTGCCTGATCCCTGGAGATTTTGACGGGGACGGGGATATTGATTTTGTTGCAGGCAATCATGGACTTAACTCGCGCTTTAAGGCGAGTCCCGAGCGGCCCGTGTCCATGTATGTAAATGATTTTGATCTGAATGGAACGGCCGAACAGATCATCTGCGTCTTTGAGGGCGACAGCTCCTACCCCATGGCACTGAAACACGACCTGACCCGGCAGATTCCCGTATTGCTGAAGAAGTATCCCAACTATGAAATGTACAAGGAACAAACCATCACAGCAATGTTTGCTCCGGAACAGCTGAGCTCTGCCATTCAACTGGATGTTGCTCAGCTGCAGACCTCGCTCTTTATAAATGATGGATCAGGACAGTTCTCAAGCTTTGCCCTTCCACTGGAGGTCCAGTTCTCAACAGTGATGTCGGGCAGTACCGGGGACTTTAATGGAGATGGAAAGCTGGACCTGATTCTGGGAGGCAACCTTTATCATGTGAAACCGGAAGTTGGCCGTTATGATGCCAGTTACGGCAATTTTCTGGCAGGAGACGGTCAGGGTGGTTTTAAATCCATCCCGCCCTCGCTATCCGGACTCAGACTGGATGGAGAGGTCAGGCACATTCAAAGCATTGAAACCAACTCCGGAACAGTACTGATGGTGGCCAGAAGTAATGATTCTCTTCAAGTCTTCAGCGTACAAGAACAGTAATATGAGAAAAACACTATTATTAAGTCTGGTCCTAGCAGCCCTTCTTTCCTGCAAACGTAGCGAGGATAGCACCCTGTTTACTTCCATGCAAGCTAAGACCACCGGCATCGATTTCGAAAACCGGCTAACAGAGACGGAAGAGTTTAATATCATCGAATACCTGTATTTTAATAATGGGGCCGGCGTTGCTGCCGGTGACATTAACAATGACGGGCTGATAGATCTGTACTTCTCCGCCAACCAGCATGGTAATAGCTTATACCTGAACAAAGGAGATCTGAAATTCGAAGATATCACGGATCAAGCAGGCGTAGTAGGCGAGGGCGATTGGAGTACAGGGGTCACTATGGTAGATGTGAATGGGGACGGACTTCTGGATATTCATGTGTGTAATGTGGGGGACTACAAAGTGCTCACCGGGCACAATCAGCTATTTATCAATCAGGGTGATCTCTCCTTCAGGGAGGAGTCGGAAGCGTACGGACTTGATTTCACCGGATTCTCCACACAGGCGGCTTTTTTTGATTACGACCTGGATGGAGATCTGGATATGTACCTGCTGAACCACTCGGTGCACAGCTCACGGAGTTATGGTATGTCAGACCTCCGAAAGGAAGAAGACCTTAGGGCGGGAGATCGCTTATACAGAAATGATCCTACAGAAACTGGCAGAACTTTTAAAGATATTAGTGCGGAAGCCGGTATATACAGGAGTCATATTGGCTATGGGCTGGGCGTTAATACCAGCGATATAAACAATGATGGCTTCCCCGACATCTATATCTCCAATGATTTTCATGAAAATGACTATCTCTATTTAAACAATGGGGATGGCACCTTCAGCGAAAAACTCACTGAGATGATCGCCCATACCAGTCGTTCTTCCATGGGTAATGATGTGGCCGATATCAACAATGACGGACTTGCCGACATCATGGTACTGGATATGCTCCCCGATAATCAACAGATCCTGAAGCAATCGGGAACCGAAGACGAACTTGAGCTTTTCAGGATGAAACTCGAGGCAGGCTATGCATACCAGTATGTTCACAACACACTACAGCTTAACCTGGGTGATGGGAAGTTCTCTGAAATTGCCCGCCTGGCCGGAATACATTCCACCGACTGGAGCTGGTCGGCCCTGCTTTGTGACCTGGACAACGACGGATGGAAAGATCTGTTTGTCACCAGTGGCATTTACCGGCGTCCCAATGACCTCGATTATGTGATGTACCTCACGGGAGGAAGTCGTTACGAGCCCTTAAAAAACAATGATAGTGTCTCCAACAGGTCCCTGTTTGAACGGATGCCCCTGCAGGCCGATATCAACCACCTATTCAGAAACAACGGGGATTTCACCTTTAGTTCCAGACAAAGCGAGTGGGGATTTGACACACCGGATTATTCCAATGGATCCACTTACGCAGACCTGGACAACGATGGCGATATGGAGCTGGTGGTCAACAATATCAATGGTCCGGCATCCATCTACCGGAACAATGCCGAACAAATGCCCGACCGGCACTTCCTAAAGCTTGAGTTAAGGGGCAGCGAACTGAACCAGAATGGGATCGGAGCCCGAGTCTGCATCTATACGGGTGGGAAGCAACAGATGATACAACATTATGCTACCAGGGGATTTATGTCCTCCACTGCCGACCATCTTCATTTCGGGCTGGGCAGTGACACCCTGGTTGATTCACTTCTTATTCACTGGCCCGGAATGCTGGAACAAAAGGTATACAATCTGAGGGCCGATCAGACTTTTGCACTGGATATTTCCACTGCCACTACTGCTGTATCTGAAGTAGCCCCATCCAGAGAGACCATATTTAGCAACAGTACAATTGCCGGACTGAACTTCCGGCATCGGGAAAATGACTGGGAAGACATTGACCGGGAGGCATTAATTCCTGCCAACCTCTCTGCTGAAGGTCCTGCTCTTGCTGTGGGTGATGTGAACGGCGACGGACTGGATGATATATTTGTGGGAGGAGCCACGGACCAGGTTTCGCAACTCTTTATCCAGCTTCCCGGAGGCAGTTTCTCGGCACTTGCTCAACCTGCCCTGCTACATGATCGTTATACAGAGGATGTGGATGCCGCCTTTTTCGATGCCGATGGAGATGGGGACCAGGACCTCTACCTGGTCCGGGGTGGAAGCGAGGAGTTTACCGGCAGTCCTATTCTTGCCGACAGGCTTTTGCTTAATAACGGAAAAGGTCAATTCGAGCGAAGTCCATCGGGTTCCATTCCCCTATATATGCAAAACGGATCCTGTGTCCGGCCTGCAGACTTTGACGGGGATGGTGATATGGACCTTTTCCTGGGAACCCGCTCCATACCGGGAGCATATGGAATCTCACCAGAGCAATTTCTATTGGAGAATAATGGTTCGGGTCATTTTAGTCCTCTCCCACAGGAAAGACTTGGAAACTTACATAAAGTTGGAATGGTAACAGATGCCTGCTGGTTCGATCATGATCAGGATGGCGATCAGGATCTGGTGGTGGTCGGAACCTGGATGAAAGTTTCCATATTCATCAACGAGGAGGGAAACTTTACCGATGTAACAGCTGAAGCCGGACTGGCAGGAACAAGCGGCTGGTGGAATTGCATCGGGATTGCAGATCTGGACATGGATGGAGACCTGGACCTGGTGGCAGGAAACCAGGGCCTGAACACTATGCTGAAAGCCTCGCCTGAGGAACCGGTAGAACTCTGGCTGAACGATTTTGATAATAATGGTGTGCCCGATCCCATACTAAGCTCCTTCCATGATGGTAAGAGCTACCCAATTGCCAGCCTCGACGAATTGAGACGGCAAATTATCGGCGTGGACAAGATATATCCCTCCTATGCCAGTTATGGCGGGCAGACTGTAAGTGATATCCTGGGGGAAGAACTACTGGCCAGATCTCTGAAGAAAGAGGCTATGCAATTTGAGAGTGCTGTTTTCATCAATAAGGGCGACGGAAGCTATGAAACAAGGCACTTACCCATGGAGGCTCAATTTTCACCTGTCAGGGATTTCCTGGTTAGTGATTTCGATAAGGATGGCATTCCTGACCTGCTTCTGGCAGGAAACAACTATTTCACCAGGCCCTCCCTGGGACGTCAGGATGCTTCCTATGGCTGGCTCCTGAAAGGAAAAAAGGCCATGGAATACGATTGCTTCTGGCCTGCTGAAAGCGGACTTTCATTAAGCGGAGATATGCGAAAAATGCATCTTATTGACATTGAGGAAGAAGCGTTTCTGCTTACCCTGCCCAACAATGGTAGTCTGGGTATATATAAATGCGGAAAGTAAGATAAACACTAGCCTCGAAGCTATTTTTAAATCATCTAAATTGTTAAAAAAAACTCGATTTCTTAAAAAAAAATGTCTATACTTGTCTAGGTTTGCCTGACCCGGGCAATGATGTTGTATGAAATTGACTGAAACTAAATATTTAATATAAACCAACTTGTATTCATTTTTAACCTTAAACTACTTCTATTATGCGTAGATCTACTTTGTGGAAGAGTGGCGTATTATCGTTACTCCTCCTTGGCTTTGCGCTGAGTGTAACATTTGCTCAGCAAAGAACGGTTACAGGTACTGTAACTTCTGAGGATCAAGGAGCGCTTCCTGGAGTTAACATTGTGGTCCAGGGAACCACACAGGGAGCAGTCACCACTGGAGACGGAAATTATTCCATCTCAATTTCAGGTGACGATGCTACCCTTGTATTCTCTTTTATTGGCTACACAACTCAGGCAGTGCCCGTTGGTACCCAGACCACTCTTAATGTGACTCTGGTGCCCGACGTTACCTCTCTTGACGAGATTGTGGTGACGGCTTACGCCACCCAGAAAAAGAAAGACCTGACCGGTGCTGTGGGTGTCATCAATACTGATGAACTTACACAGATGCCTCAGAGTAACGTAACCCAGGCTATGCAGGGTCGCGTTGCCGGTGTAACTGTTACACAGGACTCCAGGCCAGGACAATCTGGTAAAGTAAGGATCAGGGGCTTTAGTTCCTTTTCATCCAATTCACCACTCTATGTTGTTGACGGTGTTCCTACTACTGATGTGAACACAATCAACCCGGACGATATTGAATCCATGTCTGTACTGAAGGATGCAGGAGCTGCTTCCATTTACGGATCAAGGGCCTCCAACGGTGTTATTGTAATTACCACCAAAAAAGGACAATCCTCGGGAATCAACGTAAACTTTAACATGTATGCTGGTATTCAGAATGCCGGATCAGGTCCGGATAACATGCTGAATTCACAAGAGTTTGCCGACCTGCAGTGGCTGGTCTATGACAACGAAGGAACTGTGGAAGACCATCCCATTTATGGTCCATCCAGTGGATCACCAACGATGCCTTCATGGGCTGCCGACACCAAGTGGTGGGACGAAGTGATGGTTAAGAACGCTGTGATCCAGAACTACGATCTCTCCATGTCGGGTGGAAACCAGAACTCGAAATTCTATGCCAGTTTGGGCTATTTTGATCAGGATGGTGTAGTTCTTTCCAACTGGTACAAGCGCTACAGCGGACGTTTTAATTCAGAATTCAAAATAAAGGACAGGGTCACCATTGGTGAAAACCTGAATATATCGCACCGGTCCGATAACGGCACCTCTGCCAACGGTAGTGAAGGTACAGCTGTGATGATGGGTGTTTATCGTCAGCAGCCGATCATTCCCGTGATCTGGACTGGTCCTGATTTTGATGGCCTCTCCCATACCTTCACTGAAGGCGACTGGGGTGGAACAGGGATTGCTCCACGACTGGGTAATGGTAGCAACTACGTTGCAAGTTCCACCAGGAATGCAGATGACGGCTGGATGGACCTACGTGTATTTGGTAATGTATTTGCTGATGTGAAGATTATCGAAGGACTGAATTTCAGGACTTCTTTCGGTGGATCCATCAACAACTGGTACACCAAGAACTGGACCGGTAAAACCTACGAAGATTCAGAGAATACTGCAACCTCTTCCTACACCGAGCAAGGAGGATTTGGTGGCGAATGGACCTGGACCAATACCCTGACATTTGCAAGGCAAATGGGCGAGCACAATATGCTGGCTGTTGCAGGATATGAAGCCGGAAAATACGGCATGGGCCGGAATGTTGGTGCTCAAAAAGCGGGTTATTTCTCTGAAGCACTTACCTACAGAACTGTAAGTAATGGCGCGAACCTTGTTAATGGCTACTCCGGATATGGTACTCCAAGAACCCTTGTATCTCAGTTCTTAAGGGCTGACTACAATTTCCGCGACAAGTATTATATAAGTGGTACTGTACGTAGAGATGGTTCTTCAGTATTTGGACCTGAGACACGTTATGGTGTGTTCCCATCGGCTTCAGCCGGTTGGAGGATTAGCGAAGAGTCTTTCCTCGCGAGTGCAGGATTTATTTCTGACTTTAAGATCAGGGGTGGATATGGAACCATGGGTAACCAGTTGCCCGTATCAACTGCCAACCAGTTTTATCTGTACTCTGGATCAGCAGCCAACTCCTATTATGATATAAATGGTACCACCAACTCATCTCAACTTGGTTTCTATCCCTCACGTATTGGTAACCCTGATGCACAGTGGGAAACTAACGTAACTGCCAATATCGGTTTTGATGCCGTCTTGTTTGATCGCAAAGTGGAAATGAATTTTGACTGGTATGTCAAAGACAGTAAGGACCTGCTCTTTACTCCGGAACTTCCCGGTACAGCAGGAAATGCTTCAGCACCTGCAGTAAACGTGGGTGAAATGCATAACACCGGTATCGACCTTCAGCTTATCTACCGCCAGATCTGGGGTGATTTCAGCCTGGAGGCCAATGCTACCTTTACCACATATAAGAACGAGATCGTTTCTATCGCCGAAGGGTATGATTACTTCGATGACGGAGGTTCCAGGATTGGTTCCTTCAACAGGAACAGTGTGGGTTATCCCATGAGTCAGTTCTGGGGCTACAATGTAATGGGTCTTTTCCAGAGTCAGGGAGAAGTTGATGGTGCAGCTACCCAGGATGGTGCTGAGCCAGGTGTATTCCGTTATGAAGACGTTGATGCCTCCGGAGCAATTGATCCCGATGACAGGATGTTTATAGGTAATCCGAACCCGGATTTCACCTATGGACTTAACCTGGTTCTGGGTTATAAAGGCTTTGATTTAACTGCCTTCTTCTACGGATCGCAAGGCAATGAGATCTTCAACTACAATAAGTGGTGGCTCGACTTCTGGCCCTCATTCCAGGGACAGAAGAGTACAGACCTTCTCTATAACAGTTGGACACCTTCCAATACTGATGCAACTGTACCCAAGGCATCTAATGCTTCGAACTTCTCAACAAACGCTGTATCCAACAGCTATTATGTAGAGGATGGATCATTCTTCAGGCTAAAGAACCTGCAGATTGGTTATACCTTTGATAAGGCTGTGCTTGGCAATGTATTCTCCAACGCGAGAATCTACCTGCAGGCAACCAACCTGTTCACCATAACTAGTTACACAGGACTGGATCCGGAACTTGCCAGTTTCAATGATACAGCTATGGGAGTTGATGAAGGAAACCTTCCTGCAATTCAGCAATACCTGGTAGGTGTGAGCTTTGGATTTTAATATTAAGCGAAAAAATTCAACAGAGATATGAAAAAACTAAAATTTTTATCAGTATTTGCAGTGATCGCAGGACTTCTGCTGATGCACTCTTGTAGTGAAGAGTTTTTGGAGATCACTCCAAATGGATCATTGGATCAATCTGTACTGGCTACCTATGAAGGAGTCGATGCACTTGTAATAGGCGCCTATTCCCTGCTTGACGGAATCACCGGCGGATTTGGCTGGGAATCAGCCACATCAGGCTGGGTATACGGTTCTATCAGGGGCATGGAATCCAACAAAGGAACCGACTCTGGCGACCAGCCAGATATCAATCCTCTTCAAACCTATTCTGAAACTTCTACGAATCCCTATCTGAACATTAAATGGCGTGCCATTTATGAAGGTATTTCACGTTGTAACTCCACCATTCAGACAGCCGCATTGGCTCTTGAAGCTGGAACCATTGATGCGGATGAGCATACCTCGTTTGTTAACCAGTCCAGGGCCTTGCGTGGATGGTACCACTTTGAAGCCTGGAGACTTTGGGCCGATAGATCAAGTGCTCTGTATGTTCCTTATGTGGATGAGAACACCATCCAGGGCGAGCTGACCAACGATGTGGATATCAGATCACTGATTATTGCTGACCTGGAAGCAGGTACAGCGCTTCCAGAGGACATGGATCAGGTGGGACGTTTTAACAAGACCGTATGTCAGGTATTCCTGGCCAAGGCCTATATGCAGATGTATAATGACTACGGCTCAGCTTTAACCCTATTGAATGCAGCTGCAGCTGGATCAAATCCTGCAGGTCAGAAAGCCTCTTTGATGGCTAACTATGGAGATATCTTTGACATTCAGATGAGAAACGATGTGGAGTCTATCTATACTGTTCAGTATTCTGTCAATGATGGATCCGGTGGACGTAACGGTGGCTGGGGTGAAGTTCTGAACTTCCCCTATAAGTCTGGTACTTCACCTGGTGGATGCTGTGGGTTCTTTAATCCCACACAGGATTTTGTGAACTCCTTCAGAACAGATGCCAATGGTCTGCCTTTCCTCGACAATTCCTATAACGATGAGAAAGTAACTAATGATCAGGGTGTTGCTATTGGAGATGCTTATACCGAGTATGCCGGTCAGCTTGACCCGCGTGTGGATTGGTCCGTAGGACGCCGTGGCATTCCTTATTTAGATTGGGGAGATCATACCGGCCAGGACTGGATCAGGGACCAGACTTATTCCGGACCTTACAGCCCGAAGAAGCAGGTGTACAAGCAGGAGCAGGAAGGTACCTACACAGAGGTGGGTAACTGGACCTCCGGTTATACTGCCAATGGTTACCGCATGATTCGCTATGCAGACGTTCTCTTGCTTAGAGCCGAATGTGAAGCAATGACTGATTCCGATGACCTTGGTTTTGCAGAGGTAAACTCACTCCGTGCGAGGGCTGCAGCCAGCCTGGTATACGAAGCTGACGGAACCACACCCGCTGCCAACTATGTTGTCAATGAGTACACCGTTGCACCAGCCAATTCTGCTGAAGCCATGCTCCGCATCAAGTTCGAAAGGAAACTTGAACTGGGACAGGAAGGTCACAGGTATTATGACCTGCAGCGCTGGGGCGATGTTCAGACTGATCTCACCCGCATCCTTGCCTATGAGAAAACCATGGAGTGGGGTACTGCACTGTATGGAGGTGCTTCAATTGGTTCTGAAGATGTAAACTTCCCCGTACCACAGCGTCAGATTGACCTGAGTAACGGAAACCTGGTTCAGAACAGGTAGACCATACTTTACATAAATTAATAAAAGAGACTGTCCTACGTGGCAGTCTCTTTTTTTTGTTTCTTTGATCTCTGAAAAATGTACATTACAAAGTTGATATGAAGAAACTGGTACCACTCTTTCTCCTGATCATTCTGGCTTCCTGTGCTGACAAGCCCCGATTCGATTTGCTGGAATCGGACCAGACAGGAATTACCTTTATGAATGCTGTTAACGAAACCGACAGCATGAATGTGATCAATTTTGAGTATATCTATAATGGTGCCGGGGTTGGAATCATGGACCTTAATAACGATGACCAGCAGGATATTATTTTTACAGGGAATATGGTAGCCCCAACAATCTACCTCAATGAAGGTAATTTCAAGTTCACCGATATCTCAGCCAGTTTTGAGGGCATCGACGATGGAAGCTGGTACAGCGGGGTAACACAGGTGGATATAAACAAGGACGGATGGATGGACGTTTATCTCACCTGCACCGCCTACGACGACTCGGTCAAAAGGAGGAATAAATTTTATATCAACCGTGGATTGAATGAAAATGGTGACCTGCTCTTCGAAGAGATGGCTGAATCCTTTGGACTTGCTGATGACAGTTATTCTGTTCATGCCGCTTTTTTAGATTACGATCTGGATGGGGATCTGGATCTGTATTTATTGAATAATTATGTGAACGAACGACTGTCGGCCAGTTACAGGGAAAAGATTCTTGATGGCAGTGCTGCCAGTAATGATGACTTATACAGGAACAACGGAGACGGGACCTTTAGCAATGTGACCATAGAAGCAGGGATTATATATGAAGGATTCGGACTGGGGATTGCTCTGGGAGATGTGAACAAGGATGGCTATCCCGACCTCTACATTTCCAACGACTATGTAAGCAACGATCTCCTGTATATCAACCAGGGTGATGGGACCTTTAAAAACGAGATAGCCACCTACCTCTCCTACCAGACCAAGTCTTCCATGGGCAATGATATGGCTGATATCAACAACGACGGGAATCCGGATATTTATACCATGGATATGCTGCCCGAATACTACCATAAGAAGAAGCAAACCATCAATGGATTCGGATATATCTATTTCGTCAATGATGCGAAATACGGGTATGAGCACCAGTTCCTGAGAAATATGATGCACCTGCATAATGGTTTCATTGATGGTGAGATGGTTCCTTACAGTGAGGTGGGCCAAATTATGGGTATCTACCAGTCCGAATGGAGCTGGTCGCCTCTGTTTGCCGATTTTGATAACGACGGGGATAAAGATCTGGTGATTGCCAATGGCTATCCCAGGGATATGACAGATAAGGACTGGACCCGTTACAAAGCCAAGGTATATGGTTCTGTGGCATCTGACAGGCATGTGATCAGCAAACTGCCTTCCGTAAAGGCACACAATTTTGCATTTGAGAATATGGGGCCCTACAGTTTCAGGGACCAGTCGAAGGAATGGTTCAACAAGATCCCCTCCTACTCCTACGGAGCAGCTTTTGTGGATCTTGATAATGACGGGGACCTGGACTATGTAACAAACAACCTGAACGACGAGGCCTTCATATACAGGAACACCACCGTGGACCGAGGGGGCAAGGAACAAAACTACATCCGTCTTCGCTTGCAAGGTTCGGGGGAAAACACTACAGCCTATGGAGCGAAAATCGAGGTATGGAGTGGGGAGCACTACCAGTTTCAGGAACACTTCCTCTCCAGGGGATATATATCCTCAGTGGATCCGGTGGTCCACTTTGGTCTTTCTGAAGCCACAGTCATAGATTCCATACGAATTACGTGGCCAATGAATGACAAAGTCTCCATGCTGAAGGATATTGCGGTCAACCAGGTGCTGGAGGTGGATGAAAAGGATGCCATGGTCATTCAAACCCCTCAAATCATGACTGAGGATCATGACTACCTGTTCTCTAAAGCAGAAGGGATCCTGGACTACAGGCATGTTCAGGAGGATTTTGTTGATTACTACTTCTACCAAACGATACTGCCCCATAAATTCTCACAGATCGGGCCCCGTATGCAACAGGGTGATCTGAACGGAGATGGTTTGGCCGACATTATTATTGGAGCCACAAACACCCTTCCTACCAGGGTATACCTTCGCGAAGGAACCAAATTTGTACAAGCAAAAATAGAAGGCCTGACTGATCTTAAAAACTGCTCGGAAGCCGATTTTGCCATCTTTGATGTGGATGGTGATCAGGACAATGATGTAGTGGCCCTTGCAGGAGGTTATGAGATGTTTGGAGAAGAGTATATCCACTATCTATACGAGAATGAAGAAGGTCACTTTATCAGGAAAGAGCTTCCCCTCCCCTCCTTCCCCGCCTCTGTGGTTCGTCCTTTTGACTTTGATCATGACGGGGATATTGATCTTTTTATTGGCTCCCGGATCAAGGTGGGTATGTTTCCACTTGCCTCAGACTCCAGGATACTTATCAATGAGAATGGCAGCTATAGCCCTGAAAAAATCCTGAGCTTTAGTCTCGGTATGGTAACTGATGCCATCTGGAGCGACTATGATGGAGATGGGTGGGAAGACCTTCTTCTCGCCCGGGAATGGAATTCCCTTGCGATCCTGAAAAACCTGGAGGGACAGGAATTTGAGAGTCAGGACATTCCGGGACTGGAATCCAGGCATGGATCCTGGTTTAGTATAAATGCCGGGGATTTTGACCAGGACGGGGATCCCGACTACATTGCAGGGAACCTGGGGAATAACCACCGTTTTACAGTCAGCGAACAGTACCCGCTGAAAATTTATGCGCTTGACCTTGATCTGAACGGGAGCCTGGACCCCATATCAACCGGCTACTGGAAGGATCAGCACAATATTATGACTGAATACCCCATTAACTATATGGATGAGCTTGTGGGGCAATCCAACTACTTTATTAAAAAATTCGAAGGCGGGTATACACCTTTCTCTTATACCAACATTGAAAATATGTTCGATACAGCAACCATGAACCGCGTTGAACATATCTTCTACACCCATACGACCTCAAGTTATATCCTTTGGAATGATGAGGGAAATTTCCGCTGGGAGAAATTACCGGCTGAAGCACAACTATCACCTATAAAAAAGAGCATCATCGAAGATTTCAATGGTGATGGCTACCCGGATGTTCTTCTGGGTGGGAACGACCATACCTATGACATCGCTACCGGCTATTATGATGCCAATAAGGGCCTGGTATTAATGAGCAATGAAGGAAGAGCCCTTGATAAACTGCTTGCTCCTTCAGAAAGCGGAATTGTGCTTCAGGGAATGGTGGAGTCCTTGCTTTACATGGAAGGTGAGACGCCTCTGGTGATTGCCGGAATGAACCGGGATAGCGTGATCACCTATTCTGTGAACAGGTAGGACAGCAAGTCCCGATCACGCTTCCCTATGCCCTGTTTATAGCTCTTATTGCCCAGGGGCTGCTATTCTTTTTTACCAATTAATGCCCTGGTAAACGCTTCTGTATCCACTATACGGGTATTGTACTCCTTCAGGTAGTTCTGATGCGCCGGATCGCTGGGATAGCTTTCCTCCGGACTATAGGGATAGCTGGTCATTCCATGGAATGGAAGGGGCTCCACGGTTTGTCCATGGACAGTATTCAAATCCCCATCCTTCACCCAGCCCACACTGTGTACCAGGAAATCCCTTGTCCAACCCTTGGGAAGCCCGGGCAGCGATGAGGCATCAAACTCAATGCTAGTCTCATCGCCGGCATTTATAATTATGTACATATCATCGGGCTCCAGCAAAAGAGGAAGTACATCTCCAAAGCGAGTATAGGAGCCTGTCAGATCACGCCAGATGGGTTCGGTTGTCACTGTGCTATAATCAAACCAGTGTGGACCATAACGGCCACCCTTCCGAAAGGGCTTTGAGAATCCACGGTAGTGGAGGTCTGCAGCTGCAGGTTCCAGCGTGGTTGCTTGAACAGGCACATCCGGATCTCCCTTTGAAAAGAAGATCTGATCCCAGTGCAGCTGCATATTGGTCCGGATACGTATACGCGGGTCCTTTGCATTTACTTTCCCGGTTAGTTCCGCCACAAGCATTTTGTCTTTGCCCATGGGGAAACCCAGATTGTCCACAATCACTTCCCATTCTCCCTTTTCATTAATAGCCTCAATTACCGGTGCAACCATTTTTAAATCATCCGATTGGGAGATGGAAGCATTGATACTGGCATCGGTGGGAAAGATCCACCCGTACAGGTAGAGGAAGAGCTTTTCCTCAGGACCGATTTCACCGGGATCAATGGTGATTTCCGACATCTCTGTAACCCCCTGGTATTTACCCTGCTTCAGATAAGGAGTGTAACGATTATCCCTTTCGGCAACCTTTGGTAACAAGTCGCTACCATACTGGTCGGTCACGCTAACAGGCAGCAGTTCCTCACCCACCTGGAAGAGCTTGTAGCCCGACAGGGAGGGCGGCCCCATACGCTCATCCACATAGAGATCCACATCCCCGGGATGATCCAGTACTACGAGCCCAATCTTATCCATATAGAGGGTCTCCCACAACTCACAAGTAATCCGCAGAGTGTATCTATCGTCTTTCATTTTCAGTTGCTCGCCCGGAATCTTAATATAATCTACCGAAGCATCTGAAGGTGCAAAGGTGCTGGATTCACCCATGATGCCCAGAGGCATGCCCAGGGCACTTTTCCACATGATATCCTTTACAAACTTATATTCCTCACCATTCCAGGTATAGAGGAAGGGACAGGATCCTTTCAGCTGTTGTTCCTCAATCAGGTCCTGGTTTGTTGCAGGGAAG
>Ga0209633_10001360_pt1 | contig 25278 bp, 23 predicted proteins | sample Cruoilmetagenom1_FD_187290 | JGI IMG/M metagenome (GOLD analysis project Ga0209633, IMG submission 187290) | Oil polluted marine microbial communities from Coal Oil Point, Santa Barbara, California, USA - Sample 1 (SPAdes) (version 2) | ecosystem: Environmental > Aquatic > Marine > Oil seeps ...
TTGTGTGCCGGGAAATACCACTGAATTAAGCTTCTTTTCTATTTCTGGATTAGCTTTTGCGAGAATAATGCCACCACGAGGCCCACGTAATGTTTTGTGTGTTGTCGATGTCGTTACATCTGCAATCGCCACCGGAGATGGGTAAACACCCGCCGCGATCAAACCCGCTACGTGCGCCATATCAACAAATAAATAAGCACCGACTTCATCCGCAATATCACGGAAACGCTGCCAATCAACCACTCGCGAATACGCAGAAAAACCAGCCACAATCATTTTAGGTTTATGTTCACGCGCTAATTTCTCAACTTGCTCGTAATCAATCTCGCCGGTTTCCGTGTTCAAGCCATATTGAATTGCGTTGTAAATCTTACCCGAAAAACTCACATGAGAGCCGTGGGTTAAGTGACCACCATCAGCAAGTGCCATACCCAAGACCGTATCACCGGGTTGAATCAAAGCCATGTAAACCGCTAAATTAGCAGATGAACCCGAATGTGGTTGAACGTTGGCGTAATCGGCATTAAACAACTCTTTAAGACGATCAATCGCTAGTTGCTCGGCAACATCGACATTTTCACAACCACCATAATAACGCTTTGAAGGGTAACCTTCGGCGTATTTATTAGTAAGAACAGAACCTTGCGCTTCCATCACCCTTGGGCTGGTGTAATTTTCAGAAGCAATCAGCTCAATGTGATCTTCCTGTCTTTGAACTTCAGATGAAATAGCGTTTGCAAGTTCGTCGTCGTAACCTGCGATTGTCATGTCTTTTGAAAACATTCTTGAGATGCTCCAGAGGGTTAAAAAAAGAAGTATAATAACCCAAATTTTTTATGATGCGAATATTCCATTACATTTTACTTAAGGGCATTGAAAGTAATTATCCAATAAGTCGTGTAAATATTGTTTTCATGATAAAAAGCAAATACCTAGTATATTCGAAATAGACAGTCTGCTAATTATTAGGCTGTTTAGCTTTTAAATAGATAATATTTTGATTTATAGTTAATTTCTCATTTATTGACTTTATCAGACTAATTATTTATAAATATTAATATTAGAAAGAAGCTGTCTAGTAAACTTGTTACACCTAATCAGTAAGGAATGAACAATTGAGTAATCCGAAGTTATTTATATCTTACAGTTGGTCAAATCATGATCATGAACAGCTTGTTCTTCAGATTGCAACAGAGCTGACTGAATCTGGTGTCGATGTGATTCTAGACAAGTGGGATCTAAAAGAAGGTCATGACGCTTATGCTTTCATGGAAAAGATGGTAACTGATTCAGAGATTAATAAAGTCGCAATAATATCAGATAAAGCTTATGCAGAAAAGGCAGACGGAAGAAGCGGCGGTGTTGGTACTGAGACACAAATTATTTCCCGTGAAGTATATGAGCAGCAAAAACAAGACAAGTTCGTCGTTGTCGTTACCGAAAGAGATGAGAGCGGCAAAGCACACCTGCCAACTTACTATAAATCCAGAATTTATATTGACCTCAGTGAACCAGATGGATATGCAGATAACTTTGAGAAGTTACTAAGGTGGATTTACAACAAACCCCTGTTTGTAAAGCCAGAGGTTGGAAAAGCACCTAGTTTTTTAGAAGAAAATGAAGCTATTTCACTTGGTACTTCATCCGCTTTCAAGCGTTCTATAGACGCCATAAAGAACGACAAGTCTACAGCTTCTGGCTGCTTTGATGAGTACTTGAGTTTATTCTCAGAAAATCTTGAGCGCTTTCGTGTTCATGATGTAGAGGATGAAATCGATGATGAAATTACATCAAACATAGAATCATTTACACCTTCTAGAAACGAGTATGTTCAGCTAATGATAGCAATTGCTCAATACAAGCCTCTACCTGAGTTTGCTGAAAGGGTTCACCGATTTATTGAAAGCCTAATACCATATATGGATAGGCCCGAACATCTAACTTCCTATAATCATTGGGAATTCGATAACTATAAATTTATTGTCCACGAGCTTTTTCTATACACGCTTGCAGTGTTTCTAAAGTACGAGCGTTTCGAGCTGGCGAACCCGTTATTAATGCAGCAATATTTTGTTGGAGGTCGGTCTGAATATGGTAACGATACTATGATCGGTTTCGAAAACATCCGGAAATATATGGAGTCGCTTGAGCATAGAAACAAACGGTTAGAAACAAAAAGGTTGTCACTCCGAGCTGATCTATTAAAGGAACGGTGTCATGGAATCGGCCTAGACTTTAGGTTTTTAATGCAAGCGGATTTCGTTGCATTTATACGCTCTGAAATATCTGCAAGTGATGACTATAGCCGTTGGTGGCCGGAAACACTGCTTTATTTAGGCCGTTATGGTAGTTCCTTTGAAATATTCGCTCGAGCAAAGTCAAAAAGATACTTTGATAGAGTTAAAACCCTTCTAGGGATTGACTCACCTAGTGAGTTGTCTGAACTACTAGAATCTTATAAACAAGACCGTCGAAGGTTACCAAGATGGGACTTTAATTCATTTAACCCTTCCGCTCTATTGTGTTATGAAAGCTTAGGTACATTACCGTAAAGGTATAACAAGTTGCTCAACATTGACAGCTAACTCAGCCCGCCTTTTGTGTATTCGCTATCGCTCATTATCACACAAAAACCACGTTGAGTTGTCTACAAGTTTGCGAGGCGTTAGCGAAAACTAGTTCAAGGAAATTACGTGTCACCAGAGACTATAATTAAATTATTAACATCCGAACTCGATGGTGTAGTACCTAAATCAAGTTGGGGAGAAACTTCTTTATTTTATAACCCCGGGAAGCTATTACCCAATGGGGTATATTTCTGTACCATTAAAGAAAAGAATGGAGACAACGACAAATCATCTGAATTAGATCGAGATTCTGTCTTTAGAGTTAGTGTTGGTGTGGGTAAGTCTAACTACGAACAGCATTTTGGTATAAAACCTAAACGTCCCGAAAAAGGTGGCATAGTCAATACAGGTCATGATTTTACTAAACTTGACGAACTAATGCCTCATCCAATTTATGCGTGGATGTCATGGGTGCAAATACTATCTCCATCTAAATCATCATTTGATTCGTGTTATCCATTAATTAAAGATGCTCATGCTAGTGCGGTAATGAAATTTAATAAAAAAGTTAAACAGAAAAATCGCTAACACATTATTACATCAATAACATAACTCATGCTAGGACAAGTATGAAGTGTGACTATTTTATGAAAAAAAAGATATTGCTCACTATTCTGGTCTTACTACTCTTTCTCTTGTTAATTCCTATGCCTCATGGTGGGACAATTGGAAGTAACTTATTTGAAGGTTTATTATATGAAGTAAAAACTTACTTTTCATCAGAAGCAAAGCAGGCACGAGATAAAGAAAATAAAGAATGGGAATTACAAAAGGAAGAGACAAGAAAATCGTGGGAAAAGTTTAAGGAATCTCAGCAACAGTTAAATGTTGAGATTTATAACAAGGTTGAGTTTAATTATAAAAAGAACAAACCTATTGAAGTTTTTATGCCTTGAATGAAAACTGGTTCAATTGAAAGAGAATAGCAATTAAAATTCAATATGATAGAGTCACCAATATGGATAACGAAATAAACCAAGACAACTTACAAAAACTCATGAATATGGGTGACAATATCTCGTTTGCTGATTTGTTTAATCACACGTTTATGTCTGAATATACAAATTTTGAAAATATTAAAGAACTTTTCAATAAAAGTGGCTATCAGATTGAAAAATAGGAAGATTTTAAAGAAATTCCAGACGATAAATGGGATGCATTTATAACCGAAAATACATCTTTTGATTCATGGAAGGCTATGCAAATCAAAGCGTTTGAAGTATTTACCGATAACATCCTGCTCTCATAAAATTTTAAAAGCATATATTTCGATTGAACTGTCCTTATACAGAAACCAACTTCTTAACCAGTCCCGGTCCTTCATAAATTAACCCAGAATAAACCTGTACCAAACTTGCGCCCGCATCAATTTTATTCTGGGCATCTTTTGCCGATGAAATTCCACCTACACCGATAATGGGGATTCTATCTTTTAAAATAGCGTGAAATTGTCGAATCACTTCGGTAGACATTTCTCGCACGGGCTCGCCACTCAAGCCCCCTGCTTCATCACCGTATTGCATACCATTTACCGCATCACGGGATAAGGTGGTATTGGTTGCGATCAAAGCATCCATTTTGTTATCCAACAGAGCCTCGGCAATGTCTTTGATTTCATCTTCGGTTAAATCGGGCGCAACTTTAATTGCGATGGGTTTGTACACGCGGTAATCACTCATCAGTTTTGTTTGTTCTGATTTTAAAGCTGCCAATAGTTTACGAAGCTCTTTTCCGTACTGTAAATCGCGTAAGCCTGGTGTGTTGGGGGATGAAATATTAACACTAATATACGAGGCATAGGCATACGCTTTACGAAGCCCGATGAGGTAATCCTCTGTTGCATTTTCAACGGCAGTATCAAAGTTTTTTCCTATATTGATGCCGATAATGCCCTCAAACCCTGCATCACGCGCTTCATTAACACGTTCTAATAAATAATCGACACCGTGATTATTAAAACCCATGCGATTAATAATCGCCTTCGCTTGGGGCAAGCGGAACAATCGCGGCGTAGGATTGCCCGCTTGCGAACGTGGTGTCACCGTTCCAATTTCAATAAAACCAAACCCTAGATTGGATAAGGCTTGAATATATTCACCATTTTTATCTAAGCCAGCTGCTAAACCAATTTTGTTGGGGAAATCTATACCCATCACCTCGACCGATTTACCCTTATTTTTTGGTTTTAATAATGTTAATAAACCCACACTGTTCATGATTGAAAGCGACTTTAAACTGAGGTGATGCGCTTTTTCTGGGGGTAAAAGGAATAATATTTTTTTTAGTATTTTGTACATTTAATACCTGTTTTTGTCATTACCGTGTAGGCGGAAATCTATCTCAACACCAGCACTTTATATTTGCATCGTGCCAATTCTTGAATACTCGCCTATGCGAGTTTGACGATATTTCTAAGAGTTACTCATTGTCGTATTATCAAAATGAAGTACATCATCCGTATTCATCAACCCTGCTTCTGGATCATTATAAATCGCTACATCAAGCTTGCCTTCGCTCTTGGCAACAATCGACGACACTACCGCATCACCGGATACATTCACTGCAGTTCTAATCATATCCATTAAACGGTCAACACCCAATATTAACGCAATACCTTCAACCGGTAATCCTACTTGATTAAACACCATAGAAAGCATAATCAAGCCTACTCCCGGTACGCCAGCCGTGCCAACAGATGCCAGTACCGACATCAAAATCACCGTTACATAGCCGCTCATACCGAGTTCAACTTGGTAGATGTTGGCAATAAACACCGTCGCTACGCCCTGCATAATCGCCGTGCCATCCATATTAATGGTTGCACCAAAGGGCACAGTAAACGAGGCGACCGAATTATTAACGCCCAAACGTTGGGTGACTGATCTCATTGTAACGGGGATGGTCGCGTTAGAACTTGAAGTACTAAATGCGAACACTTGAACGTTTCTCATTTTCTTTAAAAACATCAGCGGGCTTAAACCAGAAAACACTTTAAGTACAATCATCAACGTGATGAATAAATGAATCATTAGCGCACCAACGAGTACCGCCACATAGCCTGCTAAAGACACCAATAAACCCAAGCCCAACGTAGCAACCGCCTTCGCGATTAAAGCAAATACCGCATACGGTGCGACCGACATTACAATCGTCACCATCTTCATCATAATTTCGTTGGCAACTTCTGCGCCTTCGACAAAACCACTGGCCTTTTTTCCCACCATCAACATGCTGATACCGACTAAAATGGAGAAGAAAATGATCGGTAACATGTCACCATTTGCCATCGCATGAATGATATTTTTAGGAATAATATCAATCAACACCTGAGTCAATGGCGGCGATACTTTTGCGTCAAAATTGGCATCAGTAGGAATAGTAATGCCTTTGCCAATGCCAAAAGTGACTGCAACTAAGATAGCTGTAGCAATGGCAACTGCGGTCGTCATCATATACAAAACAAATGATTTACCACCAACACGCCCCAACATTTTGACATCACCAATACCACATACACCGCAAATCAATGAGAAAAATACCAGCGGAACAACCAGCATTTTCAATGCGTTAACGAACATACTTCCTACAACATGGAAAAGTCCGTTAATAATGTAATCATTAATAAATAAATTTACTGCATTAATATTGATAGCGTTTAAGAAGCCAGAGCTGGCATAATTATTCATCACGTTAAAAATCAAACCGACGATAATACCGAAGACCATACCCAATAGAACTTTGAGCGTTAAACTCATTTTTTTATTACTACTCAATTTTTCTCCTGACTGCATACTTTACACGCAGAGTTTTTTGGAATTTTAATCGTTTGCCATTCCATATTTAAGCCATCAAATAATAATAACTTTCCATTAACATTATCTGATTTCCCAATCAAAATCAGTAAAGCCTGCAACGCTTGCATTGTCCCGATCACGCCTACAATGGGTGACAACACACCTTCCATCGCACAAGTCTCGGTATTTTCAAATGCCTCTTTGTATAAACATTGATAACAAGGACCATCGGAATTTGGAATATAAGTCGCAATTTGTCCTTCCATTCTTATCGCCGCGCCCGATACTAACGGCGTTCCTGTTTTAACGCTAGCGCGATTAATCATAAAACGTGAGGGGAAATTATCTGTGCAATCCAAAACCACATCGGCTTTAGCAACCATCTGTTCTAGCTCAGCCTCATCTAGTTGCCAATCAATCGCTTCTACTTTGCAATCAGGATTAATTTCCGCAAGCGTACGCTTGGCGGATAAAGCTTTTAACTCTCCAATATCTTGTGTGTGATGAATAATTTGACGTTGTAAATTAGAATCTTCAACTTGGTCAAAATCGCTGATAATAATGTGACCAACACCTGCGGCCGCAAGATATAAAGCAGCGGGCGAACCCAAACCGCCCATACCAATAATCAGCACCGTTGCATCCAGTATTTTTTGTTGCCCTACTTCACCAACTTGGCTCAAACGTATTTGACGGGCATAACGGCTTTGGTCTTTATTATCCATCAAAGAATAATAGCGGAAAACTTTTGACTACGTTGTTTAATCTGTGGAAATCTGTGTCATCCGTGGTTTCTTTTATTTTTTCTTATTACAAGCTTTTCAAAGCCTTCGCATGATAAGCAATATGTTCACCTACAAAACTCGCAATAAAGTGATAACTATGATCATAACCTTGTTGCATTCTAATAGTTACTGCTTGACCAGCTTTATCACACGCTGCTTGGAAGTTTTCGGGTAACAGTTGTTTTTCATCATAAAACTCATCGGCTAAACCTTGGTCGATTAAAATATCAGCTACTTTTGCACCTGATTCTACCAACAAGGTTGCATCGTAATTTGCCCATGGTTTTTCATCATCGCCAAGATAGGCACTGAAACAGCCTTTTCCCCAGCCACATTTAACCGGATTACAAATAGGCGAAAATGCAGAAACAGATTGATACATATCTGGATTTTTTAAGGCACAAATCAAAGCACCGTGCCCCCCCATAGAGTGACCCGAAATAGATTTAACATCAGGCATTAAAGGTAAATCAGCTTCTAATAAATCAGGCAACTCTTGCGTAATATAATCGTACATTTGATAGTGCTTTGCCCAAGGTGGTTGTACCGAATTAACGTAAAAACCCGCGCCTTTCCCTAAATCGTAACGATCTGGTTCATCTGCGACATCATCACCTCGTGGACTGGTATCGGGAAATACGATTGCGATTCCATGCTCCGCCGCGTAGCGTTGCATACCTGCTTTGGTACGCGCATTATCATCTGTACAGGTTAACCCCGACAACCAATACAAAGCAGGCACGTTGCCTTTTTGTGCCTGAGGAGGCAGGTAGACCGAAAAGGTCATTTCGCAATCTAACACTCTTGATTGATGCGTGTAGCGGTTAAGTAAACCACCTGATTCTTTGATACTTTCAAAACGATCAATTGACATATTAATTCCTTTATTATTTAACTTTTTTAAACAATAGTTAAATGGCAAACAAATATACGGGCTCATACACGTCGGCAAAAAACACCGACATAATTGAGTTCACCGTTTTAAACAACAAAACGGGAAGCTCACTAAAAAGTAATAACGGAACGGATACTCTCACCTGAATGCATTAAATCAAATGCGGTATTAATCTCTTCCAATGGCATAGTATGCGTAACCAAGCTATCCAGCTCGATCTCCCCTGCCATATAACGATCGACATAGCCTGGTAATTCTGTGCGACCTTTTACACCGCCGAAAGCCGTTCCCATCCACGTGCGACCGACAACAAGATTAAATGGGCGTGTTGAAATTTCTTGCCCCGAACCTGCCACACCGATCACCGTTGAAACACCCCAGCCCATGTGGGTACATTCAAGCGCATCGCGCATGACGTGTACGTTACCGATACATTCGAACGAATAATCGGGACCGCCGTTGTAAGTGTCTTGCATATATTCAACAAACGAACCATCTATATCATTCGGATTTATAAAATCAGTACAACCTAATTGTTTAGCAAATTCAAACTTATCAGGGTTTATATCTATACCAATAATGCGCTCTGCACCCGCCATTACCGCACCTTGAATACAGGATAATCCAATCCCGCCTAAACCGAAGACTGCTACGGTAGAACCCGGTGTCACTTTTGCCGTATTTAATACCGCTCCAATACCGGTTGTAACGCCACAACCGAGTAAACATGCTTTATCCAGCGGTGCAGCTTTATTAATTTTTGCCAATGCAATTTCTGGTACAACCGTGTATTCAGCAAAGGTTGAGCAGCCCATATAATGGAAAATATCTTTGCCGTCTTTAGAAAAACGACGCGTACCATCGGGCATATACCCTGTCCAAATGGTTGGCGCAATGGTTTGACACAGATTTGATTTAGTCGAATTACAATATTCACAATCACCACATTCCGCGATATATAAAGGAATAACATGATCACCCACTTTTAAATCTTTTACGCCAGTACCCAGCTCGACCACTTCACAACCGCCTTCGTGTCCCAAAATACAGGGAAAAGAACCTTCTGGATCATCCCCCGAAAGCGTAAACGCATCCGTATGGCAAACACCGGAGGCGATTACTTTAACTAACACCTCGCCTTCTTTGGGCCCCATCACCTCAACTTCTTCTATTTCAAGCGGTTTTTTTGCTTCCCATGCAACTGCGGCTTTTGCTTTCATTTTGTTTCTCCTTAAAATTTGTTCTATTATAGTTTACGGATATAGCTAGGAGCCTACCCAAGAAAATAGAATGAATGTTCACTTTTGTCAATTCAATCGTAAATCTTTTTATGAAAACAAATAAATGCCTTATTTAAAAAGAGAAGCTCCCTGCCCAGAGCCGCTAGATTGTCGCATTTTAACGGCCGCATTAGATCTATTTGTTGAAAGGGGTTATCACAATGTTTCCGTACACCATATACAAAAACAATCTGATGTAAGCATCGGCTCTATTTACAAACACTTTGGTGGCAAAGAAGGTATCGCAAAAGCACTTTATGAACATATCCTCAACGAATTAGATGAATTAATTGATGATGTGTTAAACACCCATGATTCACCTACAGAACAATGCAAAGAAATTATCAAGCAATTATTTGAGCACACGGAAACACACCAACACATTATCGCTTATCTTTTTCATACCAAACATACTCACTTTTTACCCAATGCACCTTTAATGTGTGACACCGCACCTTTCATAAAAATTAGAGATATTATTCAAACAGGTATTCAACGTGGCGAATTTAAAGATATGAATATATGGGTAGCAACAGCAGGTATCTTTGGTGCGCCCGTTAGAATGATTCAGTTACGATTGGATGGCTTAATAGAAAAACCACTGATTGAATATTATGATGAAATAGTCAATGCGACTTGGGGTGGGTTTAAAAAATAAAATTGATCATTTTTTTGTTAGAGACCTTTGCACGAGAGTATGGCGAGAGAAAAATGAGCGTGATTTTTCCTGTTTTTCTTAAAAATAAGGGTAATAGCAGGGGCTATTGACCGCATTTTTAGGAAGAACAGGGGAAATTTAAGCCATTTTTATTCGTCATATCTCTCGTGCAAAGGTCTCTGCTAATTAAGATTTATGCAGCACACCCCGTAAACCCGCCTTATCCAACACTTTAATATTGCCACGCCCCATTCGAATCCAATTATTTTTTTCAAACTTTTTTAATTGTCTTGAAACGACTTCGCGTACTGATCCTACTTCCGATGCTAATTCTTGATGGGTAATTTTAATCAACGCATCTTTTTTCCCTAAAAACAAAAGTGCATTAACCAATTGATGTTCAATTGAAGATGAACACAGAATTTCCATCCGTGAAATTACATCGGTCAAGCGCTTACCAAAAGTAGAAAATACAAATTTTCGAAAAATAACGGATTCTTGTAATGTTTGATGAAACACTTTGGCAGGAATAGCAATGACGGTAGCATCTGTCTCCGTTATCCCTTCTGCGGGAAAACCATCATCACCAAATAAACACGAAGTTGTTAGTACACAGTCATCCCCCGGATGCACATGATATAAAACTACTTCTCGACCTGATTTAGTTACAAATTGAACACGCATCTGACCTTCTGCCATTAATAAATAATCACTACAAACACTGCCGGGAAATAATATTTTTTGTTTTGATTCAATTTCAAGTAAACGGCTTTTTTCCATTAGGTCAATAATCGCTTTATCTTCACAATCAACTAAGGATGAAAAACGTTGCCACGCTTGTTTTGATTCAACAGAATGTTTATTCATAGAATATCCATTTTTAATTAAAAACTTTGCTCTACTCAATACGTGCAAGCAATAATTTTTAGACGCAATTTATAAAAAATTATTTAAAAAATAGTTTTGCATCAAATACTTGCCACCAATAGCACTCAACTTATATTATGATGTGAATATTAGTTCTTGAGAAAATAACTACATCCTATGTTAATAAAGTATTTACTTTTAACAATCGGTTGAGGTTATCGGGCTATGCAAGAACTTATGCAACCATCAGCAAACCAATAGTGACCAGCTTTCAAAGGAAGAAACATGGGCTTTACAAAGAATCTGAGTATCCGTTCTAAACTGGTTTTATTACTTCTGCTCACCAGTCTACTCAGTATTATGATTATTGCTTGGCAAGGTTATCGCTCTGCTCAAGATGCTTTGAACGAAGCCACTCATAACCAACTAAATACCTTGCGTTCCGCTAAAACACAACAGGTTAAATCTTACTTCAAAAATATCGAGAACCAAATACTTGGTTTTGCAGATAACCGTGTGGTAATTGAAGCAATCAGTGAATTTAGAACCGCTTTTCATTTGGCTAATCGTGAATCTTTAACAGACGAGCATAAAACTGAACTTGAAAATTATTACCGTAAAGAATTTATTCCGCGCCTAAAAGAACGCACCGGAGGCGAGTCAGAAGTTAAGAATTTTGTACCAAAATCAGGTGCAGCCGCTTATCTGCAATATCATTACATGGCAGCTAATCCCAGTAAGGTCGGCGAGAAAGCTAATTTAATCAAAGCTAAGAAAGACGAGGGTTACTTTGCGCAAGTACACGAGCGTTACCACGAAAGCTTGCACAGCCTAATCAAACAGTTTGGTTATTATGATTTGTTTTTAATCGATCACGAAACGGGCGACATAATATATACCGTTCACAAAGAAACCGACTTTGCGACCAACTTAAAAAAAGGACCTTATGCCGCCAGTAATTTTGCGCGCCTAGTGAAACAGGTAAACGAAGATAAAAGACGTGGCAAAGTGAAATTTCAAGATTTTGATATTTATACTCCCTCTTATGGCGTGCCAGCCGCTTTTGTCGCTATTACTGTTTATGATGGGCTTGATGTTGCAGGTATTTTAGCGGTACAAATCCCGAGTAAAGAATTAAATAACGCCATGACCAGTAACCTTGATTGGGAAAATAATGGCATGGGTGAAACAGGCGAAGTTTATCTTGTTGGACGCAATCATTTAATGCGAACTGATTCACGTTTTTTAACGCAACACCGCGATCGTTATCTGAAAAAACTGAAAACCATCGGCACACCCGCAGAAAAAATTAATCTAATCGGCAAACTGGATACAACTATTTTGTTTCAGAATATTAATTCAGAAGGTGTTGATTTAGCACTCTCTGGCAAAACAGGAACAAAAGAAGATATTGATTATCGAGGTGTACCCGTAATGTCTGCCTATGCTCCCTTGCGCACACACGGAATGGATTGGATCATCCTTGCCGAAATGGATATGGCAGAAATCAATCAACCAATTGATAAATTTCGTCGTAATGTAATGGGAGCCGCAACGGTACTAGGCATTATTATTACCTTATTGGCACTGTTTGCCGCCAATTACTTTACCCGTCCTATACATGCCTTAGTTACCGCTTTACGTCGTGTGGGTAAAGGTGAAAGCAACGTTCAAGTTAAAGTCCACCGTAACGATGAGGTGGGAGAATTAAGTAAATCATTCAATGAAATGACAACCGGTATTCAAAAACAACAACATCTAATTACCCAAAAAGAACAAGAAAATGAATTGTTGTTACAAAATATTCTACCTGAGCCTATTGCAAAAAGAATGAAAGAAGGTGAAGACCCGATTGTTGATCACATCCCGAATGTATCTGTTATTTTCGCGACATTAACGGGCTTGGCAATCAAACATAATGATTCACCCGAAGAAGCCATTACAAAACTAAACCGTCTGATTGGTGAGTTTGACGAAGTGACCGAAAAGTTTGGTGTTGATAAGATAAAAACCATTGGTGATGATTATATGGCAGCCTGTGGCCTCATCACCCCGCGACTTGATCATGGTAAACGTGCAACTGATTTCGCCAAAGAATTAATTAAAATCACCCATCGTTTGAGCCAAGAATTTGATCAAAAACTTTCACTGAGCGTAGGAATTCATTCCGGTTCAATACTCGCAGGTGTTATCGGAAAAACACGTTTTGTTTATGATATTTGGGGAGACACGGTGGATATTGCCAATGAAGTACGCGGCGATAAATTATCAAACACTATATTAATCACCGATACCACCTATAAAACCCTCCACGATCAAGAATCATTTAGCGAATACCAAAAATTAAGCTGTTGTGATGGTGTAACAATGCAACTTTGGCAACAAAAGGTTGAGGATTAAGAATGATGCCAGAATGGCTTGGAAATGAAACATGGTTAGCATGGGGAATTGGTTTATTAATCGGCTTCCCCTTCTTAATGATCCTATTTGGCGAGATGCTGTATCGGATTGAAGGGCGCAATAACAACCGCCGTAGTTTTTTATTCAATGCACAATACTTCGTACTTCCCAGCTTGGTGTTATACCTATTAATGACTCAAGTCATGGGGCTTACACATGAACATATCATCATAAAAATTATTGCCTCTATATTTTGGGTGAGTTTTCTTTATTTAGTCGTATCTAGTTTTAATCTTTTTTGGCAAACAAGGGCAAATAACGAAGACAGTTGGCAAAGTCGTGTACCGACATTAGTGCTTAATATCGCTCGGCTGTTCTTTATTTTATTAGGCGTTGCACTGGTTGTTTCCACTATTTGGGAAGTTGATTTAGGACAAATGCTAGCCGCACTAGGGGTAGGTTCTATTGTACTGGGTTTGGCATTACAAGATACACTCGGTAGCCTGTTTGCGGGTATTACGCTGATTTCTGCACGCCAGTTCCAAGTTGGAGATTGGTTGAAAACAGGTGATGTGACTGGTCAAGTGACTTCTATCAATTGGCATTCAGTAACGCTAAAAACTTTCGAGGATGATTCTTTGGTGATTCCAAATTCAATGCTCGCAGGCGAGACTTTTCATAATCTCAGTCGCCCTAGCAGAGTCCACATGGAACGCATCACCATTCAATTTTGTGAGGATCATCCTCCCAATCAGGTTCGCAATGCTTTATTAGAAGCCGCTCATAACACGCCCAGCGTATTAAAAGAGCCACCTCCTAAAGTGCTCCTTAAACAACTTGCCGATGATGCAGGGCATTACGAAGCACAACTCTATTTTAATGATTATGCCAATTACGACACGCTTTACGATGATTATTTAACACGCGCATGGTACGCGGCAAATCGCCATGGTGTGGTCTTCCCATTTGAAGATCACCTCCTATTTCAAGCGCGTGCAGCAGAAATGGACCAAGGTAAAGATGACACGATTGATGAAGCACAACTGGTTGATACATTAATCGAATTAGACACCTTCTCACTTTCCAAACAAGAACTCGAAACGCTTACCGAAAACGCCACCATTCAGCGTTTTGGCATAGGCGAACAATTTATACATATCCACCAAGAAACCAAAGGCTTATATGTCGTGCTAACTGGAAAAGCGCGCAAAACAACCACCGATTTACACGAAAACAAACACAATATGGGAAGTGCCTACCCCGGTGATTTAATCGGGCTAGTCTCTGTGATTCGCCACGATGAAAGTATGCTCAATGTCTATGCAGAACAAGATACACAACTCGCTATTTTACAAAGCGACGCGGTTAAATCAGTCTTAAAATCTAATCATCAATTTGCATTAACACTGGAACAAGGCATCGAAACCCGTTTAAAAAGCCTACGTGCGATTCAACATAAAAGTCAGCATAAACAGGCGATATCAGCTACAGAAATAGACAATAAAGTGGTTAGTTTGAAAGATATATTACGTCAGAAATAACAAGCTATTGTAGTCATTCAATCCCTTTTGTTAAGGGTGAAACTAAGCTCGCCTCAACGATCTCTTTAGCTAATTGATATTTCTGTTTAATGCTTCTATCCCAAGCCTGTTCTATATCCCCTTGCTCGCCTGCGATTACATCCGTTGCTTTCTTACGTTTCTTCTTAAATTTTGCAGTAAATTTTGGATCGTAACTGCTTAATTCGTTAACGGGTAAATAGTTAATTAAATCGCGCCCCCGAACTAACGCACTTGCCAATTTTTCTGATGATGGTTTTACCGGTTTTGTTAATGGTGATAACAACTTCTTTTCAGCTGTTTGTAAGGACAAAACCGCCATTTTTAATTCATCCATTCGATAAGTAATCATCACATCAAAAAGCGAATTAACTAAGTTATAACGCAAACGGCTTTTTTGAACATCAAACGCGGTTTGTGAACCCAATGGTTTTGCACTAAAAGGTTGAGGATAACCCACGGGAATATCTTCCACCTGATACGCTTCTGGTGATACCGGCAAACGACTAATATCGGGATGCAATAACAATCGTTGCCCTTTTTTTGACAACACAAAATCAATAAATTTTTCAGCTAAATCTGGCTCTGGAGATTTTTTTAAAACCGCAATTCCTGAAGGCACAAACACCGTAGATGATGGATAGGCAAAGTCAATCGCTGCATTACTGGCTTTGGCTGTTAAACCATAATAATCAATCACGATACCTATACCGAATTCGCCTGAAACCACCCCTTTAGGTACGCCTGAACTTTTTTCGGTAATAACCTTTGCGTTTGCTGCAATCGCTTTAACCAAAACCCAGCCTGGTTCCCAACCTTTTAATTGCAAAATCGCTTCAACGGTTAAATGCGTCGTACCCGAACGTGAAGGCGCAGATAAACCAATATGTCCTTGATATTCTGGTCGGGTTAAATCAATCCATTCTGTTGGTGGCGATAATTCATGTGTTTGTAAATAATCTTTATTCCACATAATGCCGTAACCCGCCGCCGCAAAACCAGAATAAAAGCCGTTTTCTTCGTGAACAGGGTAACCACTGATACGCCTTGGAATGCCTTTAACATCGGGGTGATACGCTTTTAAACGATTCTTTTTCTTCAATACTTCAAATGCATCGGGTGCTGAAACCCAAAATAAATCAACTGGATTTTCATCGATATATTTTAAACCTGCCGTGGTTTTTTTCTTTAGGACTTCGACATCAACCGTCGGGTATTTTTCTTCGAATGCAGACTCGTAAATAGACGTCATTTTTTCTGGAAAAGAAGAAACAATAACAAGTTTTTTCTCAAATATTTTTTCTGATTGAGTATCTGTTTTTTCGGCTATTTTCTCTATAGCAAAACCAGGCGTTGATGATAAACAACTCAACACTAATATGACCTGAATTATCAATGTCGGTTTAATTCTTTGCATATGCCCTTTTTTAAATATGATTTGAATTGATCTGATTTTATTTGAATGTTAATTCAAAACCTAATTGAACATTATTACAATCGTAACCCGAAATCCACCCAGTTTTTCGGAACGATCAAAGTCAATACTGCCACCGTAAAGTTTTACGATATCCTTACAAATTGCCAAGCCTAAACCATGTCCGTCAACAGACTCATCCAAGCGTACACCGCGTTGCATTAATTGTTCAATTTCTTGCGCGCTTCTGCCTGCTCCGTCATCTTCAACCACCAAGGAAATTTCATTATTGCCTGTATTTGTAATGGTACAGAATACCTCTGATTGCGCCCATTTGCAGGCATTATCCAGCAAGTTTCCCAATAGCTCTAGCATATCTTCACGGTCGCCAAAGACGGTTACTTGATCTGATATTGCGAGCTTAATTTCTAAAGCGGTTTGTTGATGCGCTTGTTTTAAAACATCCACCAAAACGGGTAATTCTTGGCGAGGGTCAAAACGCTGTGTGGTATTGCCTAGCCCTGCTAAACGCGCACGTTTTAATTCTCTTTCCATAAGTTGTCGAATACGTTCAGCTTGTAACTTAGCTTGCTTATTTTTAGATTTATCGTCGTCAACAATATCTTCGTTATCCAATTGTTGTATCAATAAACTCAGCGGTGTTTTTAACGCATGTGCCAAATTCCCCAATGAATGTCGCGATCGTTCTAAACGTTGTTGCATCAACGATAAACTATGGTTAAATTCTTTAACCAAGGGGTGAATTTCTAACGGAACATCTTCGGATAATTGTTGTTTTTTTCCTAATTCGATCTGTTTAACTTCGTGTCGCGCATGATCTAAACGCTTGAATAAACGTCGAATAATAAGGCGTTGCAATGCTAGTAATAAGACTATTCCAGAAAGTCCAATAATAAAAAACAACCATCTAAATTGCTTACGCTGGGCTTTCAATGAAGTCGTTTCTTCGGCTAAAGAAAGCACGACTTTTTGGCCCTTTATTTGATAGATATTACTCCATAAAATTATGCGCTGATCCTGTGGTCCTGCTACATCGTATTTTACTGAGGGCATTTTTATATTTGTATTTTGTGCCTTAAAAAGCGTAAACCCTTGCAATGAAGGTGAGCTAACTGTTATTCCATCAGCACTTTTATTATCAATATGAATTGAATAATAATGCCCCGAAAAAGCCGTATTGTATATAGGATTAATCTGTCGCCAACGTACTTTGGCAATGCCATCATTAATATAGAGAGCCTTTAACAAGTTATTTGCATCGTGTTCTATTCTTGAAATCACAAATTCGTGCAATATATGCCGCGTCGATGCATTCGCAATAAAAAACAATCCCACTAAAATAAGTATGAAAATACCTGCAAGGCTATATTTTAATTGGCGTTCTAATGAATTCATTGGAAACTACTACTCGATGTGTTTTTCAACAAAAATATAACCCTGCCCTCGTTTGGTTACAATTCGCTCTGTACCAATTTTTTTGCGTAAATGACGTACATATACTTCGATCAAGTTGCTGTCTTTGTCAAAATCTTGATCGTAAACATGTTCTATCAATCGTGATTTTGTCAAAATTTTATTAGGGTGCAACATGAAATATCGCAATAAACGAAATTCTGTTCCCGTTAACTCGGTAGGCTCCCCCGAATCAATACACACTTGTTGACGTTCTTCGTCTAACACCAAACCACTGGTTTTTAAAACATCTCCCGTCTTGTCGTTATTACGTCTTACTAATGCCAAAATACGCACCAATAATTCTTCCGCATGAAAAGGCTTACCCAAATAATCATCCGCACCTGCTTTAAAACCATCCACCCGTTCGTGCCATGCATCACGCGCGGTCAATACAATAACAGGTACTTTATTTCCGCGTTGGCGCCAGTTTTTAAGCACTTCCATCCCCGAACGTTGGGGTAAACCCAGATCAAGAATCACTGCATCGTAGGGTTCTTCATCACCCATAAATTCAGCATCAACACCGTTATCAGCTAAATCAACCGCGAAGCCTTCTTTTTTTAATTGTTGATGTAAATTTTTGCTTAGTTCTACATCATCTTCTACTAATAATAATCGCATACAAGTGAGCTAACCAATTTGTTTAAAGATAATCCAACTGTTTAAAGCGTTTTTTTAAGCATACCATGCAGACTTATTTAAGAACGTAAAAAAGCAGTGAGGCTCATGCCCCACCGCCATTTTTTACTACGCCTGCAACGTCTTTTTATTAATGTCCTTTACCTTTGTGATTACTACGAAATGAGATAAATTCTTGCTCGCTGACTAAGCCATTATGGTCATCATCAATATCAGTAAATGAAGGAGCATTTGCTAAACCGCGCATCTGCCGTCCTTCTTTGGCTCTTTCTGCAATCCGCTTATCACGTGCGTCATAAAACTCTTGCTCGGTAAGATTACTGTCATTATTCGCATCAAAATCTGCAAAAATAGGCTGTGGGGGGCGATTCATTTTTCTCTGTCCTTTACCCATGCCTTTGTTAGCGCCATTGTTAAAACCTTGACCTTTCCCCATGCCTCGCTTACCACGTGTTTGTTGCATTGATTGCATCTCATTAGGGGTTAGTTTACCGTCTTGATTAGCATCTATATTCGCAAAACTTGGGGCATTCGCTAAGCCTCGCATTTGTCGTCCTTCTTTGGCTCTTTCTGCGATACGTTGGTTTTTTGCATTCGTAAATTCTTGTTCCGAAACCGTGCCGCTATTATCAGCATCCATATCCGTAAACATCATACCCTGAGCCTGAGCAGCAGAATAAGCGGTGAATAACATTGCAATTAAAATTGTTTTTTGAAGATTCTTCATTGTAAATTCCTGTCGTGTTTATTAATCGTGTCGCTACTTTAACGGAGCAAGATGAAATGAAGCTGAAAGCATTTTTATTTATTACGAGACCTTCGCACGAGAGATATGACAAATAAAAATGGCTTAAATTTCCCCTGTTTCCCCTAAAAATGCGATCAATAGCCCTGCTATTAACCTTATTTTTAAGAAAAACAGGGAAAAATTACGCTCATTTTTCTCTCGCCATACTCTCGTGCAAAGGTCTCGTTACAAATATTTCATGAATAATATCAACATAAGTCCACGTTAATAACTTTAGAGTTTCTTCTCCATTGCTACTGTAGTAAATTACTACTATAAAAACATAGGGGCTTCTAAATGATAAAAAGACAAAAACAGATAGCGGCATTGATCATTAGTGTCTCTTTTCTTAGTGTCTCGTTTTATAATTCAGCGATTGCATCTCCAGTGCCTTCTATTACCAGTATCAGTTCGCTGAAAGCAAATATTCAAAATGGCAAAGAGGTCTACATGACCTGCGCCCTTTGTCATTCACCACAAGGCTGGGGTACAACGAATGGCTATTACCCTCAACTTTCGGGGCAACACTCCAGTGTTCTTATAAAACAATTAATTGATATTCAATTAGGCAATCGAGACGTTCCCACGATGATTCCATTTTCAAATGCACTTTTTTATCAAGGGCATCAAAACGTGGCAGATGTGGTTCACTATATTTCAACGTTACCCATGAACCCTAAAAATGGAGTTGGTAAAGGCGATAATTTATCTACAGGGAAAAATTTATACACCAAACACTGTGAAAGTTGTCATGGTAAAAATGCAGAAGGTGTCAAAGAAAAACACTACCCGCTCTTACAGGGTCAGCATTATCAATATCTTTTAAGGCAAATGAAATGGATAAAAAACGGCAATCGTAAAAATGGCGATGCTGAAATGGCTAAAACAATCAGTTCATACTCCAATCAAGATATGGAAGCAGTATCTGATTATATTTCTAGAATAAGACCTCCCAAAAAGATGTTAGCTAAAAGTATCGAGTGGAAAAACCCTGATTTTGATTCTAATTTTAAAAGTGCACCTTGGCAACGCCATGAAAAAAAGGATGAAAGCCGTTAATATGAAACACCGTTTATTTTTACTATTTAGCCTATGCATATTAATTAATACGGCATCTGTAAGTGCGTTTGATGAATCTGATTCCTCTGAAATGGAAGAAATTTTATTAATCAGCGCCTACGATGGCGATATTAAGAAAGTAAAAGACCTCATTAGTAAAGGTATAAACATCAATGCCAAAGGGGGAAATGATGAAACCCCATTACTGGCGGCTGTTAACTCCGGAAAAATGGATGTAACCGCCCTATTACTTGCCTACGGAGCGAATATTGAGGATAAAAACTACCAAGGTTCAACGCCTTTAATCATTGCATCCCAATACGGTCATTCTCATATCACAGCGATGCTCATTGAAATGGGGGCTGATATTACGGCACGAGATTTCAATGGATATGATCCACTCATGATCGCAGCAGCAAGAGGTCATAATTTAGTAGTCCGGCAATTATTAGCATTTGGTGCTGATTCAGCTTTAACCAATAAACATGGCAATACGGCATTAATTCTCGCCATGTATGACGGACATGTATCCGTCGTTAAAACATTGCTTAAAAAGGGTAATAAAAAACAACTTTCTATCACCAATAAACTCGGTTTAACACCCCTTGAATTTGCTAAAGGACTCAATAATCCAGTAATGACTCGTTTATTAAAAGACGCAAAATAACAAGCTCAATTAACTTTTATTCTTCTTCCCTGTAAACATAGCTTTGATTAAATTTTCTTTATGTAAACGTCCCGATACTATTACACCTGCAATATGAATAAGGATTAATAACACAGTTAAATTAGATGCAAGCTCATGTACCTCTTCCCAGAACTCTTCTTCTGCGCTTTCACCCTTTTCATGCTCTTCGTGTTCATCGTCATCTGCAACAGCATCGGATATAAGCGAAATATTTATATCTCCAGCAAGAGGTCCGTGCCCTTCTACACCATACACTTTAAGTCCAGTCACTGTCGTTATGATCAACATAAATAACAAAGCCAAAACCATATAACCACCGGCTGGGTTATGACCTAAATAATGTTTCGGATGTGTAGTTGCGAGGCTTTTTATATACTCAATAACCTTACTGGGCGAATAAACAAAATCACTGAAGCGCGCATGTTTACTACCAATAAACCCCCAAATGATACGAAATACGATCAAACCCGCTATTCCATAACCAAAATAGATATGCCATGGATTATCATCATCACCCGTAAAATAGGCAACTACAAATGAAAAAACCAAACTCCAATGAAAAACTCTGATTAGAATATCCCACACTTTAACTTCATTTTTTTGTATTTGAATCGACATTTTTATTTACTCCCTCATTACTTCTACCTTTAAAGCTAGCACAATATAAAGAACCAAGATGAATTGACTATTAAAAAACAAACATTAATCAACAATTTTCAGTTTCATTTAAGGTTGAGGTTTTAATATTAGAGATCCCTAATAAACAATACTTCGAGCGTTCCAAAATGAAAAAAACAAAACTAATTAATATCGTTGCAATTGCATTCGCATCTACTCTTTTATTATCTGCTTGTGGAGGAGGTTCAGACTCTAATGAATTTCAAGAAACTACCTCAAATGAAAGTATTGACGAAGGAACCACGGTAGATACAGATTCAAACTCGGATGATAATACGGGCACTGATACGGATTCATCAGGGCTTAGTTCCGCGGAAATACAGAGTTTATTATTTATGCGAGAAGAAGAGGAATTGGCGCGTGACCTTTATCTGGATATCTATGAAACAAAAGATAGCCGCTTAAACGTATTTAAAAATATTTCAGATAACGCAGAAACCAAACATGCAGCAGCGATGCTTACATTACTCAACAACTATGGGATAGCAGATCCATCTACAGGGCAACGTAACACTTACACAAATTCAGAATTACAAGACCTATATAATCAATTATTGAGTGATGCGATTGGAAGTGATGATCTTGCGGCACTAAGAGTAGGCGCTTTAGTTGAAGAAACAGATATTCAAGATATCGTCAATGATATGACGCTGATTTCTCCACAACATCAAGACATTTTGGCAACCTACGATAATCTTCTATGTGGCTCTAGAAATCATTTACGCTCATTCGTAAAACAAATTGAAAATACAACCGGACAGCCTTACCAAATACAGGTTCCAGCCATACATTCAGTGATTCAAGAAATCGTTAATAGTGATCAAGAACAGTGTGGTCAGTAACGATAAGGAATTTATATTTAAATGAGAGTAAAAAATCCACGTTCTAAGAACGTGGGTTTGATCTCAATGCTGTCTTTCATCAAAAGTAATGTCATACCTGTGAAGGCAGGTTTCCATGTTCGCTCAAAGTGCATCCTCGTCGATGGATTCCCGTCTACGTGGGAATGACTATCATCTACTTGCATGACTATAAATATTAGTTAGCTACGGTTCCTACCCATGCCGCCCTCAGGGTATGATTTTTAATTTCGAATTAAAAACAAATATTAAGTTTTAGTTAGGTTTACTTCTTTATACTATATTTAAAAATGAAAAGCTTAAGGAAACACTGATTAAGTAGCTAACCTTCACAACATTACAGGAAAACAATCATGAATATAATTAATCCTTCACTTATTAAGAATGTTAAACCTTTATTGCTTATAACATCACTGCTTCTATCCCAAGCATCTTTTGCCAGTGATGATAAATACGAAGCAGGTGAAAAACTATTTAAAACGCATTGTGCATCCTGTCATGGTGCTAATGTCGGCGGTATGGATATGAACAAACGTATTGCGCCCCCTATTGCTGCTGTTCGTTTGCATTACATTGGATCCTACCCAGATGAAACATCATTTGTCCAAGCCATTTCTGGCTGGCTCGAAAAGCAAGATGAAAGCAAGAGTTTGATGCGCGGCGCTATTCGAAAATTTAAAATTATGCCACCGCTAAGCATTCCAAAAGATGATGCTACAAAAATTGCCACTTATATTTATGCAGGTGATATTGAAAAACCGGAAGGCTTTGAAAAACATGTAGAAGAAGAACATGGAAAAATGGGCATGGAACTCATGCGCAAAAAAGGTCAAGGTATGCGTAGTAAAGGAATGGGACAAGGCAAAGGTATGGGCGAAGGCATACATAGAAAAGGACAAGGGAAAGGCATGGGAATGCATGGGCAAGGCAAGGGTATGCACAAACAAGGTCGTGGTATGTTTGAACGAAAACAAGCAATGATGCAAGTCATGCAACAAAAAATGCAAAATGAAAACCTGTATGGAAGACAAGGTAGCTTGAGCACTAAAATGATGCAGAGGCTCAACCTTTCACCTCAGCAACAGCAACAAATGCAAACTTTGATTCAAGAAAAAGAAAACACTATTAGACCGTTGAAAATGGAAATCCGTAAGCTTAATCAAACGATTAGCCAACTAGACACCACTGCTTCGGATTATAAAGAACAGATTTTTTCCTTAGCCGATGCCAAATCAAAATTGGTTTTTCGTATGGTCATAGAAAAAGGTGAAATGCGCATGAAGATTGAATCAGTATTAAATTCAGAACAACGGGCTAAATTTAAACAGCTCCGCCTAAATCGTAAAATGAAAAAACAAAACCACTAATCAAACCTAACCAAGAAAAAGGCATATGAAAAACGTAAAAGTACTTTGGGTCATCATCATTTTATTATTAATTTTATCGGGTGTTTTAATCAAAAAATTTATTAGTGGTAATGTCGCGCCCTCTGAAGATGGGCGCACATCCGTTATTCTCACCAAAGATGAACGCAATCTAATATTAGATGAAATGCGCACTTTTCTTGTAAGCTTGCAAGGGGTCAGTCAGGCAATTACCGAAAATAATATGGACAAAGTCGCTGATCTTGCTCACAAAGCAGGTATGGCAGCAGAAGAAGGAACACCTGGTTCTTTACTGCAAAAAATACCTGTGGGTATGAAAAAACTGGGTTTTGGCACTCGCGGTTTATTCGATGAAATAGCCGAAAATGCCAGAACCACAAAAGATGCCGATTTAGCTCGTAAACAATTAGATGCTTTGATGAATAATTGTATTGCTTGCCATGCAATTTATCGCTTACCCGAACCACAAGAAAAATAAAACTTCCTAATGAAAAAAATCTTCCAAAACTTTATATTCCTTCCCCTCATTCTGATTGCGGCCATTGCGTTTGTTGTTTTTCAAGTAAAATCAAAAGCTCCTGTAGCGCACGAAGAGGCGGGTTACCCAGTAAAAGCAGTTGAAGTTATTACTGCTAAGAAAATACCGTTTCGTTCACGCGCGATTGCATTTGGTAATGTAGAACCTTCCATTTTACTCAAGGTTAAATCCGAGGTGAGTGGCAAAATCACCTATATTCACCCTGATTTAAAAAAGGGTGCAAGTATTAAAAAGAATACCGTAGTGTTACGCATTGAACCGACCACTTATAAGATCACATTAGATCAAAGCAAAGCCGGTTTAGCAGGCAGCCGATCATCATTGAAGCAATTAGAAACGGAGGAAAAAAGCACCAAAAGTGCGTTGCGAATCGCACAGAACAATCTAAATCTAGAGCTAAAAGAACTAAATCGTGTTAAGTCGCTTTGGGCAAAACGCATCATCGCACGTAATGCTCTCGATCAGGAAGAGCAAAAAGTCTTAACATTACGCCAACAAGTACAGGATATTCAGGGCAAGTTATCCAGTTATGCCAGCCGCAAAGCCGCAACAAGAGCACAGATAAACCAATCAAAAAGTCAGGTCGATAAGAGTAAAGATACCTTAGGCAGAACTGAAATCCGTTTACCTTTTGATGCGCGCATTGGTGAAGTTTTTGTCGAAAAAGGCGGATTCACATCAGCAGGTGGTGCTCTGGGTGGTGGCGAACTATTTGAAGCCCTAGGTGTTCAGTCGATAGAAATCAACGCACAGCTCCCGGTAAAACGATTCCGTCCAATGGTTATCGGTCTTCGAGGCCAAAATGGGAAAAGCTCGATTAATTTACAAAGTCCCTCGAACCTGCAAACAGCATTATCCAATATGAAACTGGAAGCACGGGTTCGTTTGG
>Ga0209633_10001361_pt1 | contig 25275 bp, 17 predicted proteins | sample Cruoilmetagenom1_FD_187290 | JGI IMG/M metagenome (GOLD analysis project Ga0209633, IMG submission 187290) | Oil polluted marine microbial communities from Coal Oil Point, Santa Barbara, California, USA - Sample 1 (SPAdes) (version 2) | ecosystem: Environmental > Aquatic > Marine > Oil seeps ...
AAAGTAATGGAGCGATTATTTAAGCATACCGATTTAACATATAATAAAGAAGATCGCGTATTGAGCAAGCAAGAAATTATAAATGGCATACAAGGTAAAGATGCTTTATTGTGTTTGCTTACTGACACCATTGATGGTGAAATTATGGATGCAAATCCAGCCTTGAAAATAATTGCAAATTATGCGGTTGGTTATAACAATATTGATATTATTGAGGCAACTAATAGAGGCATTCCAGTAACAAATACACCGGGTGTGCTTACTGAAACTTCCGCAGATATGGCTTTTACACTACTTGTCGCTACAGCAAGGAGAGTGGTAGAAGGTGATAAATATTTACGCAGTGGTAAATGGACTGGCTGGGGGCCGTTGCAATTTTTAGGTGCTGATATTTTTGGTGCTACCTTAGGAATTATCGGACTTGGTAGAATTGGGAAAGCAGTTGCTAAAAGAGCAAAGGGTTTTGATATGAGAATTATCTATTGGAATCGTACACGTCTTTCAGAAACAGAAGAACAGGAGTTAGGATTGACATATGCTTCATTTGAGGAGGTGCTTAGAGAAGCAGATTTTGTATCTTTAAACGTGGCATATAATGAGCATACTTTTCATTTACTTAGTGATAAAGAGTTTGATCTGATGAAAAACACGGCCATTGTCATTAATACAGCTCGGGGAGCAGTTATAGATGAAAAAGCCTTGGTAAGAGCTTTGCAAGCTAAAAAAATTGCAGGAGCGGGATTAGATGTCTATGAAGAAGAACCAAAAGTAGCATCGGAATTATTAGCTATGGATAATTGTGTGTTATTGCCTCATTTGGCTAGTGCATCAATTAATACAAGAACAAAAATGGGTATGATCGCCATAGATAATTTATTGGCAAAATTTGAAGGAAAAGCACCGCCAAACCTCGTAAATAATGATGTTTTATAATTAGAATGGTGTAAGAACTTACTCTCCCTCTAAAGGATAGTTAACATCATAAATATGAGCTTTTTTTAAATAGGCCTTTAGTTTAGCCGTAATCTCGGGTTGTTCTGCAATGACATTATTTTCTTCACCTAAATCTTTTGACAGGTCATAAAGTTCCCATGAATTGTTTAGGTATATATGAACTAACTTCCAATTTTCACTACGAACTGCCTGAGCATCGTAGGCTCCTTCAGCAAATTCCCAGTAAAGATATTCATGCTTTTTTTGACGATCTGAATCTCCTAGTAAGGTTGGTAAAAATGAGATACCATCTGTCTTGTGGTCTAAATTAACTTCCGTTAATTCAGCAAAAGTAGGCATCATATCCCAAAAAGCCGTGGGCAGTTCTGATTTGGTATTTGGCCATATTTTTCCTTGCCAATAGGCAATAAACGGGACGCGTATTCCGCCCTCATATAAATCTCTTTTAATTCCTTTTAAAGCCCCATTACTATTAAAAAATTCTGGGTCTACACCACCTTCTGCATGTGGGCCATTATCACTAGTGAAAATAACTAAAGTATTTTTAGTTAAATTTAGAACTTCTAACTTATCAAGAATTCTACCCACATCAGTATCTAATAAACTAATCATGGCAGCTTTAGATTTTTCTACATCCGGCCAATTTTCTTTGGCATAAATACCTAGGTCGGGTACTTCCATACCATGTTTTGCGGTTAGCTCCCCTTCATTATTTGCATGTGGAATTGTAAATGGTAAGTACAAAAAGAATGGTTTATCCTTAGATTTTTCTATAAAATTCAGAGCTTCAGTAACAAATAGATTGTGTGAGTAGTCGTTTTTAATTGTAGCGGCTTGTCCAATGCCTTTGGCATACCCTTCAGTTTGTAAGGTAATTTTGTTATTTAGCATGATACTATCTCCATCTCTAATTAAATGATCTGGATAATAATTGTGTGCTATAATTTGATTGAGATAACCGTAATACGAATCAAACCCTTGTTTACTTGGTTCTCCGGTAGTTCCCACTTCGCCTAAGCCCCATTTTCCAATCATGGCAGTAGTATAACCGGCTTGTTTAAACATGTTAGCAATGGTAAAATCGTTCACTGACAATTCATTGCTGTTATTGCCTCGTACAGGTGCATGTCCTTGGTGAAGTCCGGTAAGTAATGATGCTCTTGAAGGTGCACAAACTGTATTTCCGGCATAGTGATTCGTAAAAACCAGACCCTCGTTTGCCAATTGGTCAAGTATGGGTGTTTTAATTTTTTCTTGGCCATAGCATCCTAAATCACCATAACCTAAATCATCAGCCAAAATATAAATAACATTAGGTTTTTTGCTATCTGTTTGAGAAGGATTATCGATTTTTTTATTTTCTTCTTTACACGAGAATAAAACAAATAGTGAAGCTATTAGGGTAAATAATTTAAATATATTCATTTTAATTATTATTAAAGATTTAATCCGTAATAATCACAATCATAAAATTCAATTACAAATTATCACCAATTTATTTCTTAAAACATAAGAATAGTTTTAAAAACACAGTTCAAATATAAGATTATTTGTTATTATTGTATTGGTATTATTTTATCATTTGGTTAACAAAAAAACACTGAACTCAATAAAATTGGAGATATTAAAGAAAATACATAGAGAAATTACCCCCTTGACTAATCTTGATTGTTTTTTAGTCTTTGACAGGACAAAAGATTTTTTTGATTTTCCTGTTCATTTTCATCCTGAGATAGAACTTAATTTTGTGTCTAATGGCAAAGGTGTAAGAAGAATTGTAGGCGATAGTATTGAAGAAATAGATGATATTGAGCTCGTGTTGGTGGGTCCTAATTTATACCACGGTTGGGAACAGCATAAATGTGTTAATAAAAATATTCATGAAATTACTATTCAGTTTCAGGAGGATTTGTTTGATAAGACATTTTTGCAAAGAACAATTATGAAACCCATAAAGGATTTGTTTGACAGATCTATGCATGGTGTGTTGTTTTCTGAGGAAACAACTAAAAACATAGCCCCGAGATTACTTAAAGTCTCTAAATTAGATGGTTTGGATTATTTTTCTGAATTACTATCTGTTTTATATGATTTGGCAAATTCTAGAAATCAACGATTGTTATCGACTTCTACTATCCAACTTGAAAATTTTGAGAATAGTAAAAAAATAAAATTGTTATATGATTATATTCAGGAGAATTATGCCTCTAAAATAACTTTATCTGAAGTTTCAGATCTTTTAAATATGAGCAATGTTTCTTTCAATCGTTTTATAAAAAAAAGAACGGGTAAAACTTTTATTGAATATCTTAATGATGTTCGTATTGGTTATGCTTCAAGAAAACTTGTTGAAAAAGACCTGAGTATTTCAGAAATAGCATTTATGAGCGGTTTTAATAATATTGCCAATTTTAATAGAGTATTTAAAAAAAACAAAGGGAGTACACCTACTCAATATCGTGATGATTTTTCAGGAATTAAACGAGTATTGTAATTAATTGATTTACTAATTTTGGTCGGTACATATATTATTTTTAAATTGTAATGAAAATATAAATGAATGCAAATAAGAGAATCTTCAACACTTTATGATGTCATTATCGTTGGTTCGGGTGCAGGTGGTGGTATGGCAACTAAACAATTGGCAGATGCCGGTTTAAAAGTTGCTGTTGTTGAGGCGGGTCCATTTTTTGACCCTAAAGATCCTGAGCAAATGACCCAAATGAAATGGCCCTGGGAATCACCCAGAAGGGGAGCGAATTCTGTGAGGCCAATGGGAGACTTTGATATGGCTTATGGAGGATGGGAAATTGAAGGAGAGCCATACACGCATAAAGATGACACAAAATTTAAGTGGTTTAGGTCTCATATGCTAGGAGGAAGAACTAATCATTGGGGAAGAATATCTTTGCGTTTTGGTCCGAAAGATTTTAAACATAAAGATGTAGATGGTTTTGGAGACAATTGGCCTATTGGTTATGAAGATGTAAAGCCTTATTATGATAAAGTAGATAAATTAATAGGTGTTTTTGGCACCAATGAGGGCTTACCTAATGACCCTGATGGGTTTTTTCTTCCACCTCCAAAACCCAGATTACATGAATTGTTTTATATTAAAGGAGCTCGAAAATCAAATGTACCGGTAATTCCTTCTCGCATGTCAATGCTTACCAAAAGGATAAATAGTGAGAGAGGTGTTTGTTTTTACTGTGGTCAATGCGGTAGATCATGCTCTGTATATGCAGATTTCTCTTCAGGTAGCTGCTTGATATTTCCAGCTCAGAAAAATGGAGGTCAAATAGATTTGTTCATAAACTCCGTTGTTAGAGAAGTAACTACTGACGAAGAAGGAAAGGCGACAGGAGTTTCATATATAAATAAAGATGATAGAAAGGAATACAAACTAAAAAGCAAAATTGTTGTATTGGCGGCTTCGGCATGTAGCTCTGCTAGAATTTTATTAAATTCGAAGAGTAAACAACATCCTAATGGTTTGGGTAATAGTAGTAATCTGGTGGGAAAATACCTTCATGATTCTACAGGTAGTAGTAGAGCAGGTTTTATACCTGGATTGATGAATAGAAAAACTTCATATAATGAAGATGGTGTTGGTGGTTTGCATGTGTATTCTCCATGGTGGGGAGATAATTCAAAATTAGATTTTCCGCGTGGATATCATATAGAGCTTTGGGGAGGTATGGGAATGCCTAGTTATGGTTTTGCTTTTAACGTAAATGAATTCAATAAGTTTTTCGGACTAAAAGTTGGAGGTTACGGAAATAGCCTAAGAGACGATGTGAAAAAATATTATGGTGCCGTAGTTGGTCTTGCCGGAAGAGGTGAGTCTATTGCCAGAGTGGATAATTATTGTGAGATTGATCCAACTACTGTTGATCAATTTGGGATACCAGTTTTGCGTTTCCATTATAAATGGTCCGATTTTGAGCGTAATCAAGCCAAACATATGCATCAAACTTTTGAAGAAATTATTCAAAATATGGGAGGTGAACCACTTGGATCAACACCTACAAAAGAACAGGATTACGGACTTTTGGAACCAGGTAGGGTTATTCATGAAGTAGGTACCACAAGAATGGGTAATGATTCTAAGAAATCTGTTACTAATGAATTTCAACAATTACATGATGTTGACAATGTTTTTATAGTTGATGCCGGTCCATTTGTTTCACAAGCAGATAAAAATTGTACATGGACCATTTTAGCCTTGTCGTGGCGAACTTCTGACTATATTATTGATCAGTTAAAAAAACAAAATATTTAATCTCATGGATAGAAGAAAAAGTATCAAGTCATTATTGTTGGGTGGGGTTGCAACGGGGTTGGCTGTGCATGGATGTAAACCTAAAGACGATGTGAATATAAATAATGTTGAAAGGTTGGATGAGTTTAAATATAACTACGGGAGAACTCCAAAGGAAAAACAGCAAATAGAGGCATTAGAGGCCAAGCAATTTTTCAATACTCATGAAATGGAAACTCTTGCCGTATTATGCGATTTAATATTACCTGCCAATGATAAATTTGGAAGTGCCACTGATGCTAAGGTACCTGCTTTTATAGAATTTATGGCAAAGGATTTTCCTGACATGAAAGTTACTTTAAGAGGAGGGTTAATGTGGTTAGATCATACCGCTAACACAAAATTTGGATCAGAATTTAAAATTTTGAATGAAAGTCAACAAAAACAAATTTTAGATACGATTGCTTTTATAAATACCAAAGTACATATTTCAAAACAACCATTAGAAATTCAGTTCTTTGCTTTGATTCGAAATTTAACTCTTACCGGATATTATACTACTAAAATGGGTATTGAAGATCTTGGATATAAAGGAAATCAGCCTAATGTTTGGGATGGTGTGCCAGATGATGTTCTAGCACAACACGGTGTTGCTTATGATGAGGATTGGCTTGCTAAATGTATTGACCAAAGTAAAAGAAATATTACGGCCGAGTGGGATGATAAAGGTAATTTGCTGACTTAAAATTAAATTATAAAATATGAAAACACAAATCAATAGATTGTTAGTTTTATTTATTGTTATAATAATTTCAAATGTATTAACAGCTCAAGAATTGGGCTTACAGCTTTACAGCTTAAGAAATCAATTTAAAACTGATATTCCGGGTACCTTAAAAATTATTAATGATACTGGAATTACTAAAGTTGAAGGTGGAGATTCTTATGGAATGCCAAGAGATGAGTTCAAAGATTTATTAAAAGAAAACCATATTGATGTAGTGAGTGTAGGTGCAAGTTTTGAAGACCTTGAAAAGAATCCTGAGAAAATTATTGAGAATGCCAAGTCTTATGGGGCAACATATGCTGTCTGTTTTTGGATACCGCATACAGATACTATCTTTACCATTAATGAGGCAGAAATGGCCATAAAAACCTTTAATGCTTCTGGAAAAAAATTAAAGGAAGAAGGTATAAATTTGGTCTACCATCCTCATGGTTTTGAATTTCGTCCTTATCAAGGTGCTACCCTTATGGATTATATTATAAAAAAAGCGGAATATTTTAATTTTGAAATGGATGTATATTGGTTTGCCCATCCAGGTGAAAATCCTTTGGAATGGCTTCGGCGTTATCCTGAAAAGTTTAAATTGATGCATCTTAAAGATTGTCAAAAAGGATATGAAGGCAATCAGAATGGCAAAACAGATGTAGAAACCAATGTCACCTTAGGTACCGGCCAAATTGATATTGCGGGAATTGTCCTAGAAGCTAAAAAAATTGGAGTTGAATACCTGTTTATAGAAGATGAATCTTCCCGTTCAGTAAAACAAATACCAGAAAGTTATACCTATATAAAATTACTGTTAGAGTAATAATACCAAATAAACTTGGAAAAGCTCCTTAAAATTCATTGGGTATAATTTAAATGTTGGTGTCATTATCTTGGGAAAATTTAAAACCATTATTTTTGATGGTTTCTTTATACCATAAGGCAGAATTTTTTGGAGTTCGTTCTAACGTGTCATAATCTATATAATGGATACCAAATCGTTTTGAATAACCTAAAGCCCATTCAAAATTATCCATAAATGACCAGACAAAATAACCTTTAAGATTTACGCCGCCGGTTATAGCTTTGTGGCTAGCTGCCAAATACCCTTCTATAAATTCCTTACGAATATTGTCCTTCACCTCACCATTTTCTAATGTGTCATCAAGAGAACAGCCATTTTCAGTAATATATATTGGTGGGTTGTCATAACGGTTGCTGATCCACTCTAGTAATTTGCGACAAGCCCATGGTAAAATTGCCCAGTTCATTGTAGTCATTTTCCATTCAGGGTCAGCCGTTAATTGCACATATTGATCCTCATAGATACCCCCATTTCCATATACTTGTTTTTGTACCTTAGCATTAGGATCAATATCTGAAGCATATAAGCCAGTATAATGATTCAATCCGAAAAAATCTGACGATCCTTTAATTAACTTTATATCTTCTTCTGAGAATTTTGGGAGTCTGTCTCCTACACGATCTCGCATTACTTTAGGATAATCTCCAAAGTATATAGGATCCGTAAACCATCCAATAAAAAATTCTAAAGAGCGTTGTGCAGCATCTTTATCTGCTTGACTATCGGTCAGTGGTTCTCGCCAATCGCAATTGTTATTAATTCCAATCTGTCCGTTTTGCGTAGCTTGAAATTTAGATCTATATATGTGTACCGCTTTTCCATGAGCACGTAACAATTGATGTGCAGCTTGATAGGGCTCATTTTTTGACTTTCTTCCTGGTGCAAAAACACCTTCACCATATCCCAATATTGCAACTACCCAAGGCTCGTTTAATGTAGACCAATTTTTAACGCGGTCTCCAAAATGTTCAAAGCAAATATCGGCATATCTTGCAAATATGTCTGCAATTTCAGGATTGAGCCATCCATCTTTTTCAGTCTGTAAAGCCAAAGGCAAATCCCAATGGTATAATGTTACCCAAGGCGTAATATTATATTTTAGTAATTCATCAATTAAATTATTGTAAAATTCAATCCCTTTTTTATTTATTTTTCCTTGGCCATCCGGTTGAATACGGCTCCATGAAATAGAAAACCGATAGGCTTTAAGACCTAAATTCGCCATTAATTTCACATCGTCCTTGTATCTGTTATAATGATCGCAAGCAACATCGGCATGTTCACCATTATGTGTTCTGTCTGGTGTATGAGCATGGGCGTCCCATATACTCCAAGCACGACCATCTTGAGTAGCTCCACCTTCAATTTGATAACTTGAAGTTGCCGTTCCCCAAACAAAATCTTTCGGAAATATTTTCATCAATAGATATAATTATATGATTCTAATAGACTTGTAAAAATCATAAAAAAATGGCAGATCAACTAATTTTTTGGAGTAAAATAGAATTTTAACTTGTACGTACAAGTTAAAATATGTATATTTGATATTATCAATATGTGTTTAGATAAATCCACCGGTTTGAAAAAAAAGAGAAAGTATTATAAGGTACAGGAATACATAAAAAAAAACATTCAACAAGGTATTTACCCTATTGGTAGTTATTTACCTTCTGAACATGAAATTTGTAAACAGTTTGACATTACCAGAACTACTGCTCGTAAAGCTCTAGATGAGCTTTTAAAAGAAGGTTTTATTGAAAAGGAGCATGGAAAAGGCAGTAAGGTCTTAGAGCGGAGTAAATCTTTAGGTTTGTTGACCGTAAAAGGATTTACTGAGGCAGCAAATCATAAAGTAAAAACGATCATGTTGCTAGAGCCAAAAATTGATAATTGGAGTTCTTCCATAGCGTTTCCATTGAAACAAGATGAAGTGCATGCTAATTGTGTTTATTTTCAAAGACTTCGCTATATAAATAACAAACCTATTATGCTTGAACATAATTGGTACGCTGAAGAGGCCTTAGAATTATTAAAACCAGATGATTTTATAGAAGGTTCTTTCTTTAAAACATTGAGTCAAAAATATTTTATTGAAATTAAAGGTTCAAAACAAGAATTACGTGCAGAACCTGCAAATAAAGAAGTTGCAAATAATTTAGGTTTGGAAGAAGGACAGGCCGTTTTGCATATTTCAATTTGTTTTAAAACGAGCAATCCGGCCTTGAATCTTTATAGTGAACTGTATTGTAATACATCAGAATTTCCAATTAGAAATAGTTATTTTTTATAATAGTTATAAATATTATGTAAAATCATGACAAAAGAAAGTCAATCATCCAGACGAAAATTTTTAAAATCTTCTACATTAATTTCTGGTGGTGCTATTGCTAGTACTTTTTATAGTTGTGTTGAGACTCAAGTTAATTGTAAAACTGCTGCTGTTCATTTTTTATTACCCAATAATTTAGAAAGCAATAATTCAAAAGTTACCGGATTATTGTTTTCACAGATTGGTTATAATTTGGGTGAGACCGCTCGTGTAATAATTAGAATGCCAGAGAAAGATTTACTACCATTTGAAACCAATTGTAGTTTGATCCCTTCACAAAACGAGAAGAGATATGAGGCCACTTGCAAGTATTGGGGAGAATTATGGAAAAGTCATTGGTGGGTTATGGATTTTTCTAATATAGACCAAGTGGGTGAATGGGAAATTGAAGTAAAACATAATGATAATATATTGTTTAAACAAGGTGGATTTAAAGTAGCGAAAAATGTGCTCTGGGAAAATACTTATGAGCTTTCTTCTGTAGACATTTTAGAAAGACGTAAGCGTTTTACCAAAGTAGGAGGCTGGCAAGATGCGGGTACTTTATGGGTAGAAAGCCCGGCTCAAAGTGCAATGATTATTTGTCTAACAGATCTTGCAAAAAATGAGAATAAATTATTGGATGACAATTTTTTGAAACGAGTATACGAACAGATTACCATTGGAGCTGACTATTTAGTAAAGACCCAAAAAAAATCACATGAAAATGGAAATGCAATTGGGTCTATGTGTCATGATCTTTTAGATCAAGAAAAATATGTATTGGCCAATGATACTGCAAAAGCAGTGGTGGCCCTGTATAAATCCGCTGCAGCTTTACCAGCAAGTTTTGAAGATAGACGAAAAAAATACAAAATGGCTGCTGATTTAGGTATTAAATGGTTATTGACCAAAGCCAAACCGTCTGGTGATTCCGGATTTAACAGAAGGCAACGAGGTTTACTAGAAGATGCTCTAATACCCAATGATGAATGGTTAACTCGCGATTTGATTTTTCTTTGTTGGAGTTCCATAGAAAGTTTTGAAAGTGGTAATGTGGCTCATAAAGAAACCTGTATCGCATTTGCAAATAAAATCATACAAAGACAATTTACTGAAGAAAACACAGAATATTCATATTACGGGCATTTTAAGGAATTTGATAGTTTACCACATAGCGAAAATTTATGGGTACATGCTGTTGGCAAAAATTATGGAGCCGATGTTGGGGGTCTTTATCCAAACTACTTGATGCCATTTTTTGAAATGCTTAGATTGTGGCCTAAGCATACTGACGCACCTAAATGGAAAGAAGCACTTAAAAAATACGCCTATGGCTTTTTAATACCAACCTGTAAACAAAATCCATTTTATATTGTTCCTAATGGTATTTTTGGTGAGGAAGGTCCAATTTGGTTTGCAGGATCATTCCATGGAACCAATACCATTTATGGATATACCGCAGCTTTGGCTCTTAAGCTTTCAGAAATGTTTAAGGAACCTATATTGAAAGATATAGCTTTAGGTAATCTACAATGGATTGCCGGACTTAACTCGGGCGTGACCAAAGAAAATATAAAAGCTAGTGATGTCTATTCTGAAGATATTCCAGAAGGCATAGCATTACCGAGTAGTATGATTTGCGATATTGGTAATAGGTGTGCCGGAACATGGTTTAGAACTAGAGGTGTCGTGTGTAATGGTTTCTCTACTGGAACCCAATTTTTAATGGATATAGATCCTAAAAAAGAAAATGATGGACCTTTTTCCTTTACGGATGAAGATTGGATACCTCATTCTGCCGGTTGGATAACCGGTTTGATTCAATTAAATAATAAATTATAAAACTAAATTAAAAAGAAATGATTAAAGAATTAGCAAAAATGATCGATCACTCTATCCTTCACCCTACATTTACGAATGCAGATTTAAAAAAAGGTTGTGCCATAGCCATGAAATATGATGTTGCCTCTGTTTGTGTAAAGCCTTATATGGTAACAGAAGCTGTAAATTTATTAAAAGGAAGTGACGTTCTGGTAGGTTGTGTTATTGGTTTCCCTTCTGGAAATTCAGCTATACCTGTAAAAGTATTTGAAGCTGAAAATGCATGTAAAGATGGTGCTGTAGAAATAGATATGGTTATTAACATAGGTAAAGCATTAGAAGGTGAATGGACATATATAGAAGAAGAAATAAAATCTGTGACAAATGTTTGTCATAAATATGGAGCTATAGTCAAGGTTATTTTTGAAACTGATTATCTTACTCAAGATACTGACATAGTTAAGCTCTGTGAAATTTGCACTAAAGTTGGTGCCGATTATGTAAAAACTTCTTCAGGTTTTGGCTTTGTAAAAGGTAGTGATGGTAAATATTCATATGTTGGAGCTACAATACCGCATTTAGAACTGATGAAAAATAGTGTAGGGCCAAAAGTGAAAGTAAAAGCAGCTGGTGGTGTTCGTACATTAGATCAATTGATAGCCGTGAAAGAAGCAGGATGTGCCAGAAGTGGGGCAACAGCTACCATTGCAATGATGGAGGAAGCATTGTCACGATTTTAGATAGATAATTAACCTAGTATTAATTTTTTTATTAACCAAAACTTTTTAAAACCATGTATATTGTAGATTCATATGCCTTAGCAGTTATTTTTTGTATCATAACCATGATTGGTTGGGGCTCTTGGGCAAATACTTTAAAGCTTTCATCAAAAGAATGGGCATTTCCATTGTATTATTGGGATTATTCTATAGGATTGGTACTCACCACCTTGTTTTTTGGGTTTACCTTAGGAAGCTTTGGTGCAGAAGGAAGAGGATTTTTAGATGATATAACACAAGCAAGTACAACCGCAATTGGTTTGGCTCTTTTAGGCGGTGTTATTTTTAATTTGTCTAATTTGCTTATTGTTGCTGCTACTTCTATTGCCGGAATGTCTGTAGCATTTCCAATTGCCGTAGGTCTCGCTCTAGTTATTGGCGTTGTAGTTAATTATATTGGTGATCCTTTAGGAAATCCTTATCTGTTATTTGGCGGATTGGTTTTGGTGGTATTAGCAATTTTATTCAACGCTAAGGCCTATAGTAAATTGCCCAAGGCAGATCAGCCTAACAAAGCTAAAGGCATCGCACTTTCTATTTTTTCAGGTATATTGATGGGTTTTTTCTATCGATTCGTAGCAGCATCTATGATCTCTGATTTTAGTACTCCAGAAAGCGGATCTCTAACCTCATATTCCGCTATGTTCGTTTTTACATTAGGGATATTTTTCTCCAATTTTGTTTTTAATACTTGGTTTATGTACAAGCCCGTTACCGGGAAGGCAGTTACCTATAAAGATTATTTTAAATTAGGTACTCCCAGACTACATACCATTGGTCTATTGGGTGGATTAATTTGGTGTGTGGCTATGGAATTCAATTTAATTGCATCAGAAAAGGCAGGGTTTGCTATTTCTTATGGATTAGGACAAGGAGCAACTATGATTTCGGCAGCTTGGGGTGTGTTTGTTTGGAAGGAATTTGCTGCTGCTAAAAAAGAAACGAGTAGCTGGTTGAACGCTATGTTTGCCTTTTTTATCATTGGCCTAGTACTCTTAGTAGTTGCACGTTTAAATTAGAAAAAATGAATAAAAAAATAGTAGTTATAGGAAGTTCAAATGTAGATTTAATAATGAAAATGGATCGCCTTCCAAAAGTAGGAGAAACCATTACAGACGCTACCTTTATGCAAGTTTATGGAGGTAAAGGTGCTAATCAAGCGGTTGCCGCAGCCAGAGCCGGAGGTGATGTAGCATTTGTCAATTGTGTTGGTAATGACGCCTATACCCCACAAATGTTAAACAATTTTAAAACGGAAGGAATGCATACACAATTTGTGTTTCAAGAGGAAAAATTGGTAAGCGGGCATGCCCTTGTCATGATAGGTTCAGAAGGTAATAATTATCTTTCTGTGGCTCCAGGTGCTAATGCTGAATTGACTCCAGAGAAAGTTAAAAAGGCAACAAAGATTATCAAAGAGGCAGCAATTATTGTAATGCAATATGAAATTCCGCTCAAGACTATTGAATATGTATTTGATTTGGCTCAAGAGTATAAGATTCCCGTTCTTTGGAATTTTGCTCCTGCACAAAAGTTCAATATTGATTATTTAAAAAAGACTGAAATTTTAGTGGTTAATGAAACAGAAGCTAGTTTCATTTCAAAAATAGAGGTGACAGATAGAGCAACAGCAGAAAAGGCTGTTTATAAATTACTGGAATTTGGTTCAAAATTAATCATACTTACCTTGGGTGCAGATGGGGTAATTTATGGTGATAAAAATGAAATGTCTTATATGCCTGCATTTAAGGTTAAAGCTGAAGACACTACAGCTGCAGGAGATACTTTTTGTGGAAGCTTTGCTGTTTCATATGTTGAGGGAAAACCTTTAGATGAAGTCATTTCTTTTTCGTCAGCAGCAGCAGCTCTTGCTGTAACTTGCATAGGAGCACAACCTTCTATTCCAAAACGGATTGATATTGATAGATTTTTAATAGAGAATAAATAGTTAGTTAAACTAAGTATTCCTACTTTAGATCATCATTGTTTTTAGGTTTTAATTTTGAAATTAAAAGGTTAAAAATAGAATTTGACAAAATCCAAATTCTAAAGGTTCCTGACTGTCATATTAGAGGTTAGTATGATCTGAGGCAAGTTAGGGTAAAGGATTTTAAAAAATTATTTAGCAATATTGAATAAAAACTATGAAGTATTTTATTATATCCACTCTCCTGTTTTTCGGAATCATATATTCATGTAATGTTAAATCTACAGATAAAGCAAAGACAGGAAAATCAGCTGCAAAATTCGTTTGGTTTGATAATGAAGGTTTAGGAAGGCAGCAATTTGTGTATTTTGCTTTAGAATTTAATCTAGAAACTTCAGTGGATAGAGCTATTTTAAATCTTTTTGCCGACTCCAGATATTTACTCAAAGTAAATGAAACTTCTGTAAATTGGGGGCCAGGTAGGTTTTACCCAGAAGAAATTGAATATGATGAGCACAATATACTACCCTTTCTTAAAAAAGGGAAAAATGTAATTACGGTAAAAGTATTGGCAAATGGAATGAACACCTATCAGCTTGTGCAAAATATTGGGGGTTTTGTCGCTTGGGGAGAAATTCAATCCGCAGGTACAACAATTTCTTTGGAGACCCCGGGAAAATGGAAATATAAAAAGGCAACCGGTTATGACCAAACCGCACCAAAAATTACTTTTGCACAAGGTGCACTGGATGCGTACGATGCTAGAATTGGAGTTGAAGACTGGGATAAAATAGCACTTGATAGAAATGATTGGAAAGATCCCATCATACTGACTAACCAAAATGCTTGGGGTAAATTTTCACCTCGTTCTATACCATTCCTAAAACAAGATATAGTACTTCCTCAACATGTATTGGGTAAGTACGCACTTAAAGATGATGAGACTATTCACTCCTTTAGGATGACCACTCCGGATGCTACCAGAGAGGAATATAGAAAAGTACGGCATGCATTCGCTTATACCTATATCTACTCACCCAAAGATCAGGTTGTAGATATAGGGCTATGGTATGGTTACTATTATGTAAATGGTATAGGACCTCTCAAAGTAAAAACGGCAAAAGAGGATAACTATTGGAGAGAAAATGTTAGCGTCCATCTCAAACCAGGATGGAATTACTTTTTTGAAAAATTTGATGTTTTTTGGGGCAATTGGGACATAAGCATAATTCTACCAAAAGATGCTGCGTTACAGGTTTCCCCAACAAAAGAATTTGACTCAGAATATTTTATGATGTCAGCTGGTCCTTTTGAAGGAGAAGAAAATACTACCGTTGAAAAACTGGTGCTTCCTTTTACACCAGAAAATTTGCCTGAATTTTCTAAAAGCTGGAAAGGGCAAAAAAGAGGAGACAATTGTAATAATCCTGCACTCTCAATAGTATATAGTTATTTTAAAGAAGAAAAGCCGCATAACAAAACGCAAGTCACCAATATAGAATTAAGTGACAAAGGAGGAAATGCAGTGATTTTCGATATGGGCAAAAACACCTATGGTAGAATATTTATAGAATATACAGCTCCAGAAGGTACAATAGCTGATATAGGATGGGCAGAGAGCAAAGAAGAAAGTAATAGGCTACATATTTTAAAACGACATGGTTTATATATGTCAGCTAGACATATTGCCAAAGAAGGGCGGAATTATTTTGAAGTATTCAAGCCTAACGGACATCGGTATATTCATGTCAACATTAAAAATAATACAGGCAAAGTGACACTGCATAAAGTAGGAGCTATACAGCAAAATTATCCCTTAAAAAGCGTGGGAAAATTTGAATGTTCAGATCGAATGTTAAATCAAGTGTGGCAGCTTGGAAGACGTACTATGGAACTTTGTGCAGACGATGTTTATATTGATCCATTTCGTGAAAGAGGTTTGTATGCGGGTGATTTACTTGCTCAAACAACAACGGGTTATGTAGTGTCAGGTGATACAAAATTAATTAGAAAATCACTACACCAAATTCAAGGATTATACGCAGAAGTGCTAAAAGACTATACAGACCAATTGACCGACAGACACTCAATAGATGTATTAAGTGATTACCCTTTAATATCACTTTTAAATTTGAAATGGTATTACGACCTCACTGGTGATAGTGATTTTTTGGAATACTCATATCCTAAATATAGAACTATGATGGACTCACTTGCAACCACACAATTAGAAAATGGATTATTTGATGAGGTGAAGTCATTTATAGAATGGATACAAATAGAAAAAGGAAATGCACAGTTAGCAGCTACACAGTCATTAATGAGTAGATCATTTGAAGTCATGGCAGAAATGTCAACTCTAATGGGTGATAAAAAAGACGCAAAACGATATTTAGAAATCCGAAAATCTTCTAAAAAAGCGATGTCAGAATTGTTTTGGGATACTGATAAAAAAGCATATTTTGATGGTTTTAAAGGAGGAAAAAAAATTGAACATTATTTTCCTGCGTCAAGTATTTGGCCTGTGCTTTATGATATTACAGATTCTGAACAAACAAACCATATAAATAAATTTTTGACAAGGGAATTGGATTCGATTGGCACTACCTCAAGGCACAATAAAATTACTCCTTACGGTGCTTTTTATGGCTTGGGAGCATTGTATAAAATGGGGAATGCCAAAACTGCTGAAATGTTTATGCGTAAGAATTGGCAAAAAATGGTTTTTGATGACAATGATTGCACCTGGGAAGATTTCGGTACGCGTAATGGTCACGGTTCAAAATCTCATGGATGGAGTGGAGCTCCAACATGGTATATGTCAACATATGTTCTTGGTGTACAATTAGGGTTTCCTGAATCTACAGATTTAACAATGGTAACTATAGCTCCTCAGTCAGAAACTATTGAATGGGCTAGAGGAGTTGTTCCTCATCCTACCGGTACTGTTTCAGTTGAATGGAAAGTACAAGGAGATATACTGTTTCTAAATTATAAAGCAACAAAAAATATTGAGGTTATTGTAAAACCAAAAGGGAGATTGGCAAATAAAACATTGTTGATAAATACAGACTATATTCAATAGAACCGTAAATAAATGATCAAAAACCAAATTATTTTATTAATGAATATATTTACTATTAATATTTTTTATAAATGATGACATCTATTTTTTTAAGATTACTACTATTTGTAATGCTTTGTAACCCTTCACCCTGCTTAGCACAAGAAAAATACAACGCTCCGTGGATAAGTTATCCAACGGCAAGTGTTACTGACTATGGAGTGTATCATTTTAGAAAATCTTTTAGTATTGAAGATATGCCTAACAATCTTCTAGTTCATCTTTCTGCGGACAATAGATACCACTTTTTTGTAAACGGGCAACGTGTTAGTTATGGGCCGGCAAAGGGCGATCTCAAAACCTATAAATATGATGTTGTTGATATTGCACCTTATTTGAAGTCAGGTAAAAATATATTGGCAGCTTTAGTATATAATGCAGGGAAAGATAAGCCTATGTCTTTGCTATCTGTGCAAACGGCATTTTTTATGAGTACTGAAAATAATGAATTCAAGAATATAGAGACCAATAGCACATGGAAAACCCTAAAAAATGAAGCTTATCAACCCGTTTCATATTATGAAATGCTTTTTAAAGAACGTTGGTTTTATGGATATTATGCTTGTGGTCCGGGTGATAATGTCAATGGTGAAAAATATCCTTGGAATTGGGAACAGTTATCATTTGACGACAGTAGTTGGGGTAATGCAGAACAATTATCCTTTGATGGAGATGCACCGTGGAATTTAGTGCCTAGAAATATTGCTTTTATGGATAATCATAGAGAAAAGCCAATGGCTATCCGTAAAGTAGAAGGGGTAGTCGTATCAGAGGATTTTTTAATAGGAAAGGAAATAATCTCTATTCCTGCCAATAAAATAGCCACTATAGTATTAGATTATAAAGTACTGACCATGGGTTATCCTGAGTTAATAGTAAATAGAGGAAAGGGTAGCTCTATTAAAATAAAATATGCTGAGGCATTGTACGATGCTGTTAATATGAAGGCCCATCGAGATTCAGTGCAAGGAAAGATAATGTTTGGCGTATGGGATGTGTTTTTTCCGGATGGTGGTATTAATCGTATGTTCAGACCATTATGGAAAAGAACAGGTAGATATGTACAGTTTGAAATTGAAACCAAGGAAGAGCCTTTAGAAATAATCTCCTATGAGAATGAATATTCCGGATACCCTTATGTAGAAATGGCAACCTTTAGTTCAAATGATAAAAAACTTAATGAAATATTTGACATGGGACAACGGACACTGCAAATGTGTTCTGGAGAAACTTATTATGATACACCATATTACGAACAATTAAGTTATGGTGGAGATAATAGGCCTATTGCCGCTTTATCTACATATAATTCAACTGACGACAGGTTACTTAGAGAGGTTATGAAACTCTATCCTCAGTCTGTAAATAAAGAGACAGGGTTATTTAAATCAGCCTATCCTTCTCGTTTCGATTTTGACATGGCAGGTTGGTCTCTAGCTTGGATCCAAAGCTTACATGATTATTACTATATGCGTGGGGATCTTGAATATATAAGACAATTTGTCTCTGATATTGATGGTGTATTGGGTTTTTTTCATCGTCATATGGATGAGCAAAAAGGAATTTTAGGAGCTATAAAATCTGATGTTTTTATGGATTGGAGTATTTCTAAAGGAAACATTCCCAGAAATAATAATGGAGATGAAATTGTACATTCTACCATGCTATCACTTTATTATGCCCACACCTTAGATTGTGTGGTCCGTCTTTATGAACAAATGGGTTTCATCAATGAAGCCAAAAAATGGCAACTAGAATCAAAGAAAATTAAAGCCGCTGTGCTAGCTATTAGTTGGGACAAAACCACAAAACTATTTACAGATTATCCCAATAAAACAATATTTTCGCAGCATACCAATCTATTAGCTATTCTATGCGATGTTGTGCCATTACCTGAACAAAAGGAGTTGTTACAAAGAATTCTAGAGTATAAAGAATTTGATGAATATGCGAGTTCTTATTTTTCTTATTTTTTATTTAAAGCGATACAAAAAACGGGTCAAGAAAATTTATTTTTTGAACACCTAGATTTTTGGTATAAATTTATAGAAAGAGGACATACCACAGTTGGAGAAACAGGTTTTGCTTCGCATGATCGTTCTGATTGTCATGCTTGGAGTGCTCATCCGTCTTACTATTTACTCAGTTTGGTCAGTGGTATCAATCCAAAAGATATTGGTTTTAATCACGTAAATATAACACCACATTTAGGTAAACTTACTAAATTAGAGGCGGCTATCCCTCATCCAAAAGGTAGGATTTCTGTAAAATATGAAGTAAAAAGAAGAAAGTTAAAAGCAATAATAGTATTGCCCAAGCATATGAACGGCTCTTTTGTGTATAGTGGACAGTCATATACGTTAAAAAGTGGAAGTAATATATTCAATATTCGTAAGTAGTATGTATATAGTAGTGTAAAAAAATAAAATTAGTTAAAATGTGTAAGAAGGTATTTGAGAAAATAATTGAAGGCTTTTCAATAAAGTTATTATATAAAATAAGTTTAATTTCTATGCTTGTTTTTTTTGAAGCTTGTAAGCATCAAGAAGTTCAGAAACTACGGCCACCAAATATTATTTTATTGGTGAGTGAAGACAACAGTCCATTCCTTGGCAGTTATGGTGATACATTAGCTAGCACACCTAATTTAGATATTTTTTCTGAAAGCGGTATTAGATTTACAAATGCTTTTGCCAATGCCCCAGTATGTGCTCCTTCACGTTCTACTATTATAAGCGGAATGTATGCTACAAGCATGGGTACCCAACATATGCGTAGTGAAAATCCATCTCCTGATTTTATGAAATTTTTCCCATATTATTTAAAAAAGGAGGGGTATTTTACATCAAATAGAGTGAAAAAAGATTATAATACCGTGGACCAAGATAGTGTATGGGATGTAGCTGATTGGTGGGGATGGAAGGAGGCATTGATCGGTAAAAAGGACAATCAGCCATTCTTTTTGATGTATAATTCATGGATGAGCCATGAAAGTAAAATTCATCCGGATGATGATGTTTTCAAGTATTATAGTGAAACTATGGCGGCTCATGAGGTTGATTCTATTCAAATGAAAGCGTGGTGGGATGCTGCTAAATTTGATACCAATGCCGTAAATTTACCTAGTTACCACCCTAATACTCCGGCAATGAGAAGTGATTGGGCGAAATATTATGAGTGTATGACTTTGATGGATCGAGAAATGGGAGTAGTGCTAAATAAAATTAAAGAAGATGGCTATTGGGATAATTCAATAATTATCTATATGAGTGATCATGGCGGTGTATTGGCAAGAAGCAAACGATTTGTTTATGATTCCGGCTTAAGAGTTCCCTTTGTCTTACACGTTCCAGAGAAATACAAAGATTATGTAAATCATAAAATGGGAAGTGTAACAGATCAGATGGTTAGTTTTGTGGATTTAGCACCATCAATATTGGCAATGGCAGGTATTGAAGCTCCTGCATATTTAGAAGGCAATTCTTTTCTTATAGATACTGTTAAAAATGATTACGCGTTTGGATTTAGAGGAAGAATGGATGAGCGTTATGATATGGTGAGAACTGTAAGAGATAAAAAATACAGATACATTAGAAATTATATGCCCCACAGAATTTCAGCCGGTAGAATACAGTACCTCTGGAAAGCCAATTCTATTAATTCATGGGAGAAAGCCTATCAAGAAGGAAATTGCAACGAAAAACAGGCCGCTTTCTGGAAAACCAAACCTGTAGAAGAATTATATGATATTACTATTGACCCGGATAATACAGTTAACTTAGCTGAAAATACGCTTTATAAAAAAGAATTACAACAATTAAGAGAAGTATTGCAAAATCATTTTATAACTACTAAAGATTTAGGTTTTGTTCCTGAAGCCGAGATGATTAAAAGATCAGCAAAGACTACGCCATATGATTTTGTTAGAAGTGAAAAATTTCCATATAACTTGGTTGTGGAAACCGCAAATATTGCCACTGAAGGGAAGCCAGAGCATCTTAATATTTTATTGGAAAGGTTAAGTAACCCAGAGCCGGTTGTTAGATATTGGGCAGCAACGGGATGTGCGATTTTAAAATCGCAAGCAAATCAAGCCAAAGAACAATTGATTAAATTACTTAATGATGAATCTTTAAATGTAAGAATTACTGCTGCAGAAGCATTATTTTATCTTGAAGAAAAAGAAAGATCTATTAAAACGCTGACAAAAATTATTGAGCTTCCAAAAATGAAAGAAGATGATTTGGTAAGTAATAAGGAATTGTATTCAAATCATTTTGCAATAACCAATGCCTTGAATGTTATTGATGCCTTAAACATAGATACAGAAGAAATAAAAGTATTGGTCGATCAAATAGCGAATTCTAAAAGATCTCGAAAAGGAGATTTCGATTATAGAATGGCTGAAAATTTAATGCTTAAGTTTAAAAATTAATATAAATATTACCAATTTGATTATAAAATAGGCCTATACTAAATTGCATTATTTTTATTTGGTTAATTCTATATATTTTTGATCGAGCTCCTTAGAATCTTTATATTTATCTCTTAAATTTGCAAGTTTTGTTTTGAGTTCTTTTACAACATCTGAGTAAGAAGAATCGTTATAAACATTATTCATTTCTTGTGGATCTTTTTTACGATCATATAATTCCCATTCGTCAATATCATAATAGAAATGTGCCAATTTATAGGTTTTGGTTACAATTCCATAATGTCTTTTTACCATATGTACGGAAGGATATTCATAATAGTGATAATAAACGGCATCTCTATTCCAGGCATTCTTTTTTTCTTTGAGTAACGGAATCAAACTTTCACCTTGCATATCATCAGGGGCTTTTATTTGAGCAGCCTCTAAAAAAGTTTGAGCAAAATCAAGATTTTGAACCATTTCTTCATTAGTAGTACCTGCATTAACTTCGTTAGGCCAACGAATTAACAATGGTGTTTTAAACGATTCATCATAAATAAAACGCTTGTCAAACCAGCCATGCTCACCAAGGTAAAATCCTTGATCAGAAGTGTACACTACTATGGTGTTTTCAGCCAAACCACTTTCGTCTAAATAATCTAAAACCCTTCCTACATTGTCATCTACTGATGATATAGTTGCTAAATAATCTTGCATATATCGCTGGTATTTCCATTTCATTTTTTCTTTATCATCCATATTTTTCCAATTCGCTTTAAAATAATCGTTTATGGAATCTAATATGGGGTCATATTTTGCACGTTGTTCTTTATTTGCACGTCCGTAAGGTCCATAAAAACCATTTTCATATTCAACAATATCGGGTGTTACCTTACCCATGCTTGCTATAGTTTCAGGTCTTATTTTACTATCGTGTTCATACATCATATGCGTGAGCAAGTTCATTTCAGCGGTTTTTGCTGCGGTGCCTCTATTTTTATAATTATCAAATAAAGATTGAGGTTCAGGGAATGTCTTTTTGGTAAATTCCTTGAATTTTTCTGGGCTTGGCCACCAAGGTCTATGCGGTGCTTTGTGTAAATACATCATCATAAAGGGTTGTTCCGGGTTTCGTTTTTTATCCAACCAATTGATTGTATAATCTGTAATAATATCTGTTACATAACCGGTAATTGTAGTATCTCCGTTATTGGTAATAAAATCAGGATTAATATAGTTTCCTTGACCAGGTAAGATCATAAATTCATCCACACCCTTAGGATTGTTGCCAAAATGCAATTTTCCGAACATTGCGGTTTGATATCCTGCCTCTTGAAACAATTGTGGAAAGGTAATCTGCAAAGTGTCAAAAGGCATTTTATTGTCAATTTTGCCATTAATATGCGTGTGTTTTCCAGTAAGAATCGTGGCTCTGGAAGGTGCACAGATAGAATTGGTAACACAGGCATTCGTAAAAAGCATACCTTCATTAGCTATTCTATCTATATTAGGTGTTTTAATCAACTGATCACTATAAGCACTAAGTGCTTGGTAGGCATGGTCATCTGCCATGATAAAAAGTATATTTGGACGTGTTGGAGTTTTAATCTCTTGTTTTTTTTCAGAGCAAGAAATTAAGACTGAAAATCCTATAGAAATAAATATTATAGTACGTAGTGCTTTCATTTTGATTCTAGTTTGAGAGGCTTAACCAATTAACATCAAGGGTGTATTGTCAAAGATACTTTTTTATTTAATTGAGTAGTTATTTTTTTTAGACAAGGTTTTTAATGTCTGTGATTCTTGAACTCTTTTATACAATTTAATTCTATGAAGGCATAACTTACTGATTTAGAGTATTTTTATTAGTATTTTATATTTGATAGGGATAAAAATAAATAAGAAATACTAAATTACAGTATATTAAAGATATTTATACATTAAGATATTATATTTTTGATAAAATATATTAATAACCACAAAAGTACTTTAGAGTAAGTTAATTGAAGATGAAAGAATTTAAAGTTAATCAAATTGAAAAAGAAAAATTAAATATTAATGGTTACGGAGATGATGTACTTTGGAGTAGATCTAATACCCTAATAGATTTTAATAGCCCTTGGAGTAAAGATGCAATTAAAAATATTGAATTTAGAGCTTTATGGGATAAAGAAAATTTGTTTTTTCAATTTAAGGTTAGTGACACATCAATTTATATTGATAAGACTGATAGTAGTTTTAACAGTATTGGAAATTCAGATAGAGTTGAACTTTTTTTTAGAAGTGACCATAGATTGAATCCGTATTATTGTTTAGAAATTGACCCGACAGCTAGAATTATGGATTTTAAGGCTTTTCCTAATAGAAATTTTGAATTTGATTGGGATTTTTCAACGAAATATTTGAAAGTAAAGTCTAATATTAGCAAAGATGGTTTTGTTGTTGAAGGATCAATTGGTATTGACTATATGAAACAATTAGACCTGATTCATGATAATAGAATTGAGGTAGGTGTATTTCGTGCAAAATATAATCAAAAGAATAATTTAAAATTTGAGCCAACCTGGATTTCCTGGGTTGAACCTGAGTCAAATGTCCCAAATTTTCATATACCTTCATCTTTCGGAATATTTAATCTATTGTAATGAGCACTGTTATACAGTATAATATTTGGCATTTTCAGTATTAACTATGTCAATAGGTAGTAGCAGTTTGTTAGAAATATCTTTGTTGAAAATAAAATGCTCAATTAACCCAATAGTTCCGAGATAAGCTTGTCTTTTTTGGTTTTGATTAATTAAGAAATCGATAGTTCCTTTTTTCATATATTCTATATTCTTATCTAATAAATCATACCCCACAATGGTGATTTTTGAATTATCTATTTGTTCGATTACTTCAGCTACTTGATATGCTTTTGAAGTAGTAATAAAGATTCCAGAAATTGAAGGGTGATTTTCTAAAAAATCAATGAAGTCCTTTTTAAAGTTAGGGTGTTTTAACTTACAGGTGAGTATTTTATATTTAGAACCATTAATTTCTTCAAAATAATTTCTGAAACCTTTTTCTTTTTCCTGCATGTGTATTGCATTTTTAAATACTTCATTAATATGTACAATTGCAATATCTCCTTTCCTAAGAATTGTATCTAATAATTTAGCCGCAACTCTTCCGCTTTGTATTAAATCTTGACCTACAAAACTCTTTATGGATTTTGATTGAATTTGATTATTAAAAGTAGTTACTAATATGTTAGAGGCATTGTATTTTTCAATAACATTCAGGGTTTCTTTAAAGAATAGAGGAACTAATAATACTGCATCGGGAGATTTTTTAATTATGATCGAATTGATTTCTAAAAATGATTTTGTGCTTTCAGGGTTAAAAAAAAATGTTTCAAGTGATATGTTAAATGGCATAAATTCGGCCTTAGCGTTCTGAATGCCCTCTATACATGGTAGCCAATAAGGATCAGAATTTGGATCAGGTAATAATATACAAATGCTAAATATTTTGTTGTTTTTTAAACTTCTAGCCATCAAATTGGGTTGGTAGTCAATTTCTTCTAGAATTTTGTTTACTTTTTCTAATGCCTCTTGTGACACTTTACCTCTTTTATGCAACACTCTATCTACAGTTCCCTTAGACACTCCAGCCAATTTTGCAATATCCTTAATGGTGAATTTAGTTTTCATATGACAAATATAATGAATGATACTATATAAATAAAATGTTGTGCTCGAGAACATTCAATTCATGTGTTCGAACACATTTTTTAGTGTGTTCGAACACATTTTTTACAAAAAACCTTTGTAAATTGAAAACTTACGTGTACATTAGCCTCAATATTAGGCTGATTTTAACATAACTACAGCCTCAATATTCCAAATTTTTATTTTTAAAATGAATGTGAAAACCAACATAAAAACAATTATTTCAATTGCACCAGGAAGAACATGTTTGTTTGGTGATCATCAGGATTATCTTGGTTTACCGGTTATTGCTTGTGCAATAAATAGACATATAAAATTAACAGCTGTAAAAAAT
>Ga0209633_10001363_pt1 | contig 25228 bp, 30 predicted proteins | sample Cruoilmetagenom1_FD_187290 | JGI IMG/M metagenome (GOLD analysis project Ga0209633, IMG submission 187290) | Oil polluted marine microbial communities from Coal Oil Point, Santa Barbara, California, USA - Sample 1 (SPAdes) (version 2) | ecosystem: Environmental > Aquatic > Marine > Oil seeps ...
GATGGATTCGTTGCCGCCGCCACCCGATCGAAGAAGACCACACAGACACAGAGACACAGAGAAGAATCGCGGGCCGCGACAGCAACGAATCCATCCTCTTATGTCTCTGTGCCTCTGTGGTGGGAAAACGGGCGGGTTCCAAACTCGCCCCTACGAATAAATTTCCTTGCCGCCCCGCCTTGCCAAAAAGAGCAGACGAAGCTGCCCGCTCTTGCTACCGTTCCGGGCAGCGAAGATGACCGCAAACCCGGGGACGCACCGACCATGACCACCACGACCGATCTCGCGCTGGCGCCCGCGACCGAGTTGGTCGCGCTCTATCGTGCAGGCAAGGCTTCGCCGGTCGAGGCCACAGAGGCCGCGCTGGCGCGCATCGACAAGCTGAACCCGGTGCTGAACGCCTTCACCCTCGTCGACGCCGACAGCGCGCTCCAAACCGCGAAAGCAAGCGAGGCGCGCTGGGCGAAGGGCGAGCCCGCAGGCGCAGTTGACGGCGTACCAACTTCAATTAAGGACATCGTGCTGACCAAGGGCTGGCCGACTTTGCGCGGCTCCAAGACCATCGATCCCGATCAGCCCTGGGAGGACGACGCGCCCGCCACCGCGCGGCTGCGCGAGGCCGGTGCCGTACTGCTCGGCAAGACGACGACGCCCGAATATGGCTGGAAGGGCGTCACCGACAGCCCGCTCACCGGCATCACGCGCAACCCCTGGAACACCGACATGACGCCCGGCGGCTCGTCGGGCGGCGCGGCGGCGGCAACCGTCACCGGCATGGGCGCGCTTCACATAGGCACAGACGGCGGCGGCTCGGTGCGCATTCCGGCGAGCTTGACCGGGCTGTTTGGCATCAAAGCGACCTACGGCGTCGTTCCGGCTTGGCCGGCGAGCCCGTTCGGCACCCTCGCCAATGTCGGACCGATGACGCGTACCGTCGGCGATGGCGCGCTGATGCTGAGCGTGCTGGCCCAGCCCGATCTGCGCGACTGGTACGCCCTGCCGCCGCTGAACCGCGACTTCACCCAAGGCCTCGACGATGGCGTGAAGGGTCTCAAGATCGCCTACGCTCCCAACCCCGACGGCGTCACGGTCGAACCGGACATCGCTGCGCATGTCGAAAGCGCGGTCAAGCTATTGGAGGAACTGGGCGCCACCGTCGAGCGCGCCGATCCGCCGATCGAAGGCGCCGGCGACATTTTCACCAAGCACTGGTTTGCGGGTGCCGCCTATCTCGCGCGCAACTTCACCGACGCACAGAAAGCGCTGATGGATCCGGGCCTCATCGCCTGCATCGAGATCGGCGAGCGCATCTCGCGCGCCGACTACGTGGCCGCGCTCGACGGCCGCCAGACGATGGGCTTTGCGCTGCACGCCTTCATGAACGACTACGATCTTCTGGTGATGCCGACCCTGCCCGTCACCGCCTTCGAGGTCGGCGAGCTCGCCCCCACCAAATCGGGCGGCGAGCAATGGGTCGACTGGACCCCCTGGACCTATCCCTTCAACCTCTCGCGCCAGCCCGCCGCTACGGTGCCCTGCGGCATCTGCGGCAACGGCCTGCCGGCGGGTCTCCACATCATCAGCGCGCTGCATGACGAAGAAACTGTGCTCCGCGCCGCCGCCGCCTTCGAGGCCGCGCGGCCCTGGGCGCTGCCGGCGATGGCAACGGCGTAGAACGCAATCAGGTGAAAAGGAAAAGGCCCCCTCTCCCTAACCCTCTCCCTCGAGGGGAGAGGGGATCAGAGCGAGCCTTTCATATATTCCCTCTCCCCTTGGGGGAGAGGGAGGGGCCCGCGACCGTCAGGCCGTGGGAGGCTGAGGGGTCGCTCGCGCAGCGACGAAGTTATCGACCCGCACGCCTATCCCCCGAACCCCGCCATCGCGATCACCTCGCCGGCGCTCTTGCCCGCCGCGCGCAGGGCATCGATGGTGATGGACTTGTCGCGCTTGGCGAGGCGGTTGCCCTCGGGATCGGTGATCAGCTCGTGGTGGTGGTACTCGGGCGTTGCCAGGCCAAGCAACGCCTGCAAAAGACGGTGGATGTGGCTGGCGAACAACAGGTCGTCGCCGCGCGTCACCAGCGTCACCCCCTGCAAGGCATCGTCGACTGTGACCGCAAGGTGATAGCTTGTCAGCACGTCCTTTCGCGCCAACACGACATCGCCGAAGATTTCCGGGGTGGCGATCTGCTCGCCGCGCAAGCGGTCGGCCCAGGTGAGTTCGCCGGCCAGCCGGCTCGCGCGTACGACATCAAGGCGCAGCGCATGAGGCTCGCCCCGGTCGATGCGCCGCTGGCGCTCGGCCGGCTCGAGCTTGCGGCAGATGCCGGGATAGATCGGGCCTTCAGGGCCATCCCCCGGCCGATGCGGCGCGCCCGCCGAACGCTCGATCTCGGCGCGGATTTCCGCGCGGGTACAGAAGCAGGGATAGAGCAGGCTCATATCCGCGAGCCGGCCGAGCGCCTCGGCGTAGTCGTCGAAATGATCCGATTGCCGGCGCACCGGGGTTTCCCATTCCAGCCCCAGCCAGGCCAGATCGCGATAGATCGCGTCTTCGAATTCCGGTTTGCAGCGGCCGAGGTCGATATCCTCGATGCGCAGGAGGAAGCGGCCTTCGCCAATGCGCGCCGCCCCCCAGGCAACCAGCGCCGCATGGACGTGGCCGAGATGGAGCAGCCCCGTCGGGCTCGGCGCGAAACGGGTGACGACGGTCATGAGGTCTCTCGCATGACCGACATCTATAGTACCCACTGGCTTGCGCCGCCAGATTGCGCTATGGGGATCGCCCCATGCCCCGCTACACCAAGACCGCGTTGCGGCGCGACATCAAGAGCCTCGCGGATGTCGATCCCGACATGGCCGACACGCTTGCGCGCTTCGGCTATCCAGAATTGCGCTCGCGCGAGCCGGGCTTCGAGGCGCTGCTGCGCGCCATCGTCGGCCAGCAGGTCTCGATCGCTGCCGCCGCCGCCATCTGGGGACGCCTTGCAAGCGCCGTCGACCCGCTCGAGCCCGCAACCTTGCTGGCCACCAGTGAGGAGGCGCTGCGCGCGGCCGGATTAAGCCGCCAGAAGATCAGCTATGCGCGCGGCCTTGCCGGCGAGATCGCCGCCGGCAGGATCAAGCTCGAGCGCCTGCCGCGCCTCGCCGACGAGGAAGCGATCGAGACCCTGACGATGCTGAAGGGCATCGGCCGCTGGACGGCGGAAGTCTATCTGCTCTTCGCGCTCGGCCGCACCGACATGTTCCCCGCCGACGATCTCGCGCTGATGAGCGCGGCGGGACACATGAAAGGCCTGGCCGAGCGGCCCGACCGGGCCGGCGTGCTGACGATCGCCGAAGCCTGGCGGCCGTGGCGCGGCGCCGCCGCTCACATGTTGTGGCACTATTATCACCACGTGATCATGAAGCCGGCGGCGAAGAGCACGCCAAAGAAGCCGGCCGAGAAATCGGCGAAGCCCGCGACAATCCTTGCGAGGAAAGCCCAAGCATGAGCGCCGGTCTGCAACTCGAAGGCCCCAGCGCTCCACCGCGCGCGGGCGGAACCGCCCAACAGCTCGTGGTGCTGCTGCATGGCTGGGGCGCCGACGGCGACGACCTCATCGGTCTTGCCCCCTACTGGGGCGAGCTGCTGCCCGAGGCAGCCTTCGTCTCGCCGCATGCGCCGTTCCCCTGCGAGATGGGCTTCGGGCGCCAATGGTTCAGACTCACCGACCGCAGCCCGGACACCATCCTTGCCGAAGTGCGCCTGACGGCACCGATGATCGACGCCTTCATCGACGAGCAGCTCGCCGCGCACGGTCTCTCCCCCACCCAGCTTGCCATCGTCGGCTTCAGCCAGGGCACGATGATGGCGCTCCACGTCGCGCCGCGGCGGGAGACCGAGATCGCGGCGCTCGTTGGATATTCCGGGCGTCTGATCGGCGCCGGGCTGCTGGATGCGGAGACCAAATCGCGGCCGCCGATCACCCTGATCCACGGCGAGCAGGACGAAATCGTGCCGGCCGGCGCGATGGAAAGTGCCGGCGCCGCGCTTATGGCGGCGGGCTTCGCGGTAGACAGCCATCTGCGTCCGGGGCTGGGTCACGGCATCGATCCCGAGGGCATCGCGGCCGCCGGCCGGTTTATGGCGCAGCGGTTCGCCAGTCGGCTCGCTCGGGGGGAAATTTCCCCGGACTGATCCGTGGGAAGCCCGGACTCTTGCCGTTTTTCCGGATCGCCTCATCCGCCGACCACCGCAAAGCCCAAGTCCAGATCCAGCGGCGCGCTTGAAGTTTTGCCCAAAAAGGCCAAGATTCATGAGGTAATCGCATCCGGCGGCGCCAGGTTCCTCCCTCCCCCGTAATGACTTCGTTACGGAACCTGTTGTAAGGTCCGGCCGCAATCGGAGGAGCCACGGGTCATGCAGCCGCCGCTCGAACGTTGCCACGCGCTGGTGCTGAATGCGGATTTCCGCCCGCTCAGCTACTTCCCGCTGTCGCTGTGGCACTGGCAGGATGCGCTCAAGGCCGTCTTTATGGACCGCGTGAATATCGTCTCCGAATACGAGCGTGTGGTCCATTCGCCGAGCCAGGAGTTCAAGCTGCCGAGCGTGATTGCGCTGAAGGAGTATGTCTCCACCCATCGCCGGCCGGCCTTCACCCGGTTCAACGTTTTCCTGCGCGATCGCTTCACCTGCCAGTATTGCGCCCATGAGGGTTACGCCGAGGAGCTGACCTTCGATCACGTGGTGCCGCGCTCGCGCGGTGGGCGCACGAGCTGGGAGAACGTGGTCACCGCCTGCAGCGGCTGCAATCTCACCAAGGGTAACCGGCTGCCGCGCGAGGTCGACATGTTTCCGATGCACCGCCCCGACCAGCCCACGACCTACCAACTCCAGGATGCCGGCCGCGGCTTCCCGCCGAACTACCTGCACGAAAGCTGGGGCGACTTTCTGTACTGGGACAGCGAGCTCGATCAAGGCTGATCGCCGTCGCCGGCCGCGCGAGAATACGGCCCGGTTGCTCGCGGCGTCAGATCGCCGCATCGCCTCGTCCCAGCTCGCCTCATAGACTAATGATGTGACAATGACCCCCTGCATCATCGGCGCCGCGGCATTGCCTGTCGGCCGCCATCAAGCACCCCGCGACGCCGATCTCCAGACCCTCGAGCGCGAGCTGCTTGCCGGGGTGGTGATCGACGCGATGGCGGATGCCGGCGTCGACAAGTCCGCGATCGACGCCATGGTGTTCGGCCTAGAGCGCGACTATCCCCGCCAGCGCTACTTCGGCACCTTCATGGCCAACTACCTGCGCCTGCCGGCCACGGCCACGCTCGCCGAGGTCACCGGCAACGGCATGACCGGGGGGCTGGCCTTCGACCAGGCGGCGAACGAAATCATGCTCGGCCGGGCGCGGGTTGCCCTCGCGCTCGGTATCAATCTTGAGACCGGGATCCCGACCGCCGAGCATCTCGACAACACCATGCGGCACACGGGCGATGTCGATTTTCACACCCCCTTCGGCTTCACGCCGATTTCCTGGTACGCGATGGATGCGATGCGCTATATGCACGACACCGGCGCGACGCGGGCCGAAATCGCATCCGTTGCCGTCAAGAGCCGGGCCTTCGCGGCGATGAACCCGCTGGCCCAATACCGCACGCCGCTGACCCTGGAAGACGTGCTCGCCCAGCGCATGATCGTCGAGCCATTGGGGCTTTTCGAGGTGCCTGGCAGGGCCGACGGCGCGGTCTGCATCGTGCTCGCATCGGAGGATGTCGCGCGCGGTTTGGACACGCCCTATCTCCGCATGCGTGGCCGCGGCTTCTTCCACGAAGGCGCTCATCAGATCAACGAGGTCCCCAACGACATGACCGCCTATCTCGCCGCCGAGGCCGCGGGCAAAGCGGCCTACACGCAAGCCGGCATTGCGCCCGGCGATCTCGATTTCGCCGAGATCTACGCACCCTGCACCATCACCGAGGTGCTCGCGAGCGAGGCCTTCGCGCTGGTGCCGCGCGGCCAGGGCGCCGCCGCTGCCGCCGCGGGCGAAACCGGCCCCGGCGGGCGCATACCGATCAGCTCCTCGGGCGGTTGCCTCAGCCGTGGCCATCCGCCTTGGGTCACCGGGCTCTACAGTTTCGTCGAAGCCGCCGAGCAATTGCGCGGGCGGGCCGGCGACCGTCAAATAAGTGATGCCCGCTTGGGGATGATCGCGGCCGAGTTGGGGAACTACAACGCAGCGCTCGTGCACATATTCGAGGCCGTCCGATGACCCTGCAGACGATCCGGCGTGCCGGAGCACGCCCCTATCCGCCGCGGGTCTCCGCATTCACCTCGACTTTCTGGGCGGCGCTCGCCAAGGGCCGCCTCGTCACCACGCGCGGCAAGACCTCGGGCCGTCTCAGCTTTCCGCCCAAGCCCTTCTGCCCGTTTTCCTGGGAGCGGGAGGTCGAATGGGCCGAGCTGTCCGGCCGCGGCACCCTCTACAGCCACACCGTCGTGCATGCCGCCCCCAACGTCTTCGCGCATCTGGCGCCCTACCGGGTCTGTATCGTCGATCTGGAAGAGGGGCTGCGCGTGGCCGGCGCGCTTATCTGCGCCGATGAGCCGATGATCGATGCGGGTGTCGAAGCCACCGCCTTGCTTCACGACGACGGCCCGCTATTGGGGTTCATGCAATAGTCGAGACGAACCCACTGACTTCTATCAAGGACTGTAGCCATATATTGGTAATATTAACATCACATGTTAAGTATATATATTAACATTTGGCCCATTCAATCTCACAAAAATATTACCGATTTTTCTTAACCATACTAATAATTATGGTTAATTACTCTAATTTACTTGTATTTAACTAAACAAAAAGCCAAGGTACGCAGCCTCATTACCAGCGCCAGCAATGATCAAGACGAAACGTACATGGGAACTTCAGGAGCGCGTCACGCCGTGGTGGCATTGGATCATCCGGATGCGCCTCACACAGCCATCGACGCGCGCCCAGATGCCAAGGTTCCTGCGGGAGATGGTGGGGCGATGAAGCCGGGCGGGGAGACAGGCAAGAATGGGGCGAAGAACGCCAAGCCGTCCGATAAGCCCGCTGCCAGCGAGCATGAGGCGCCCGATCCGGCGGGGCCGGGACCGAACCCGCCCAGCGATAGCGAACGCGCCGCCGCAGCCAAGGTCAATCCGCTGAGGCCGCCGGGAGAAGCCGGCCGCGCCGATGCGCAAGATGGGTCCGCAGGCGGGCCGCCAAGCGACAGGGGCGAGGATCCCAAGTCATCGACCGATGCAACCGATGCGACCGGCGCGGCCTCCAGCGGTGCGCCAGAGCTGAGAATTTCGGCCAGCATGCTGTCGGCGCAACCTCCGGCCGCTTCCGGTGCCGACCAGCCCGCCCCGCCGCCTCCCGGTCATGGCAAAACCCGGCGCCGCGTGAGGCGCATGGCGACCCCCATCGATTCGGCCGTCTTCAATCCGCTCAGCTTGTTTTGGCCCCGAGCCACGTCGCGCAAAGGTGCGCGGCGCGCCAGCCGGTACGGACTTGTCGGCCTGATTGCCTCGCTGCTATGGGCATTGAGCGAGGTGCGGGTCGACACGATCAGCAAGGCCGTCAATTTTTCCTCTTCGGCAGCCGCCATCGCCGCGCTCATCGGCGGCGCTGCGGTCTTGATCCTGATCGTGATCGGCTACTACTACCATTCCCGGATCGCCGCGCTGCTGAGCCTGGGAGGGGCCATCGCTCTGATGGTGCTTCAATATCGGTCACCGGGCGGCACGTCTCCGCTGGAACTGGTCGGCCAGGCCGTGCTCGTCTACATGCTGTTTCACGGGGTTTACGGGACCATCGCCTACCATATCTACGGGCGGCGAAAGCGGCGCAGGTCCAGCAGATACCGTTACAAGGACCACTGACGAAAGCGTCCTCGGCCGTGGCCCGCGCGGCGCGGCGGCCGGCACCACCCTATGAACATCGAGACGAGTAGTTGGGATTATCGGCCCGTGTAGTTGGGCGCCCGCTTCTCGGTAAAGGCGGCCAGACCCTCGGCAAAGTCCGCGGCCGTCGCATGGCCCTCCCAGACATGCGTCTCCAGGCGCAGGGCCGCCTCCAACGAGCTTTCCAGCCCATCGTCGACCAGCGTCTTCATACGGCGCAGCACCAGCGGGCTCTTCGCGGTCAGCTTGGCCACCAGCGCCTCCACCGCGCCCATCAGCTCCGCGTCGGGCACCACCTCGTTGACCAGACCCCAGTCGCGCAACGTCGCCGCCGGCAGGAACTCGCCGGTAAACAGCAGATATTTGGCGCGGGCCGGGCCGATCTTGCGCGGCAGTCGGGCCGCCCCGCCGCCGCCGGGCAAGAGGCCATAATTTGCATGCGCGTCGCCAATGGTGGCGCTTTCCGCTGCGATCACCAGATCGCAAGCCAGAATAAGCTCGCAGCCACCCGCGGCGGCGATACCGTTGACCGCGGCGATCAGGGGCTTTTCGCAGTCGGCGACGCGCGCGAAAGCGTTGCGGGCAAAGCGCATGAACCGGCGGATCGTCTCCGGGTCCCCGCCCGTCAAAATACCGTGCACATGCTTGAGGTCGGCCCCGGCGCAGAAGGCGCGGCCGGCCCCGGTCAGCACCACGACGCGGGCCTCGTCGTCGCTCTCCGCCTGGGCGATCGCCTCGCAGAGCTCCTCGGCCAGCGTGTCGTCGATGCAATTGAGATCGTCCGGACGGTTGAGCGTGATCCAGGCCGCGCGGTCGCGGGTCTCGTAGATGATCCGGCTATAGCTCATGGGGGTCCTCCCAATGACAGCGATTGACTGGTGAGTGACTTTGTTGGCTTACCCCGCGCGGCGTTCAAAAGCGCGTGGAAAGCCATATCGCCAGACGCGAGCCCGCCTTGACCGCGGTGGTCAGCAGCTCATAGGCCGGCGCGCCTTCGGCGCCATGCGCCAGCGCCTCGTCCTTGTGCTCGAGCTCGTCGGCGCGGAATTTTTCGATCGTCGCGCGCAGATCCACCTCGTCCTCGCCCAGCCGCTCGGCCTGCTCGGCATAGTGCCGGTCGATCACATCCTCGACGGCGACCGTACAGGCCATCGCCGCGCGCTCGCCCAGCAGCGCGGTCGCCGCGCCGAGCGCATAGCCGGCGACATGCCAAATCGGCTGGAACGCGGTCGGGCGCACACCGCGATCGGCGACCAGGTCGTCGAAGCGGTCGAGATGCTCGCGCTCGGTGGCGGCCATGGCGCGGATCGTCTCGCCCGAGCCGGAACGGCCAAGCACCGCAAGCTGGCCCGCATAGATGCGCACCGCGCCGTACTCACCCGCCTGATCGACCCGGATCATGCGCGCGATCTGCTCCTCGCGCGAGGGATCGCCGGGCAGCGCGTCCTCGCCCGTTATTCTCGGGCGCTTGCGCGGCGGCGCGTCCTGACTTTGTGCGTTGGGGCCTTGCGCGTCATGGCCTTGCGCGTCAGGGCTTTGCGGGTGTTCGGGTTTGCTCATGCGGCGCGGCGCAGCATTGCGCGGGCGGCCAGAAGACCGAACAGCCCCGCGCCGAGGGAGATGAGGAAATTGTAGCCGGCCATCGAGATGCCGAAGAGCTGCCAGGGAATGTCGCTGCAGCTCGCAACCGGGCCTTCCTTCAGCGCCTCGAAGGCGCCCTTCAGCGTATCCGGCCTCTTGCCGCCGGCGGCGCAGGCCTCCAGCCCCTTCCACCAGCCCTGCTCGACGCCGACGTGGAAGGCGGCGATGCCGGCCCCGACCAGCAGCGCCAGCGCGGCCAGGATCATCAGCCACGGCACCGGCTTGGACTTGCCTGCAAGCCCATGGGCGAGCGCGATGACGCCGAGCGCGATCACCACCCCGTGCGGATAGCGCTGCCAGATGCACAGCGCGCAGGGGTAAAGCCCGCCCAGATACTGGAAGGCCAGTGCGCCCAGCATCAGCGCCACGCTGGTGCCGAAGACCACGACCGCACCGAAACGGATCATCAGGTTGTTCATGGCCAGCATCATAGCCCTCCGGCCGGGCGGAAAAAGGGCGTCGTTTGGTCGCGGGAAATTGGCGCTATGTCATGCAGAGGCACCGGCCCACTCTTTCGGTCGCTGCCATGGCCAGCCCGCTCCCCAACCAGTCGATCCGCTCCGCGGCCAGACCCCACGGGGTCGTATACTCATGGGCGGCCGGGTGGCGGAGTGGGCTGGTGCCGCTTCCGCGCAGGCGGAAATAAGCTAGATCACGTATTTGATCAGCGCGAAGCCGCCGACCAGCAGCACAACGAAAATGGTCGCGGCCAGGGCCATGCGGCGTTCGATCCAGTCGCGGATCGGCGGCCCGAAATGATAGAGCAGCAGCGCCACCGCGAAGTAGCGCAGGCCGCGCGAGAGCACCGAGCCGAGGATGAAGGTGAACAGGTCCTGCTTGGCGAGCCCGCTGGCAATCGTCACCACCTTGTACGGCAGCGGCGTCAGCCCGCCGACCATGACGATCCAGAAACCATGCTTGTTGTAGAGCGACTGGTAGCGCGCGAACTGCTCGGCATAGCCGTAGAAGTCGAGCACCCACTTGCCCAGCGTCTCGAAGAGAAAAAAGCCGATGCCGTAGCCGAACATGCCGCCCAGCACCGAGGCGAGGGTGCAGGTGAGCGCGATGCGCCAAGCCTTTTCCCGGGTCGCGATGATCATCGGAATGAGAAGGATGTCGGCCGGGACCGGAAAGAACGACGCCTCCGCAAAGGAGACGATCGCAAGCGCCGCCAGCGCGTGCCGGTGGGCCGCGAGCCCCATCGTCCAGTCGTAGAGCGGCCTCAGCATCCGGGCCGGATGTAGCAGGCGGCCACCGCCGCTTCAATGCCAACTTCGTTGGATTGGCAAATGACGCGGCATTTCCCCAAACATACGACCCCAACCATTACGCCGCGCTGGGGTGAGTTTGCGCGCGGTAGCCCGCCGCCAGAACGTCGATGGTCGGCGCGGGCGTCAGCACCGTGACCGCACCTTTCGGCCGCCGCCGCGCTTGCCCGTATTGGCCGAAGGCGTAAGGCAACAACCGCTCCGCCAGCACCAGGAACGCCGTGCCGGGCGCATCGTCGAGCGCCACGAAGGCGCCGTCGGGCAGCTCGCCGAGTTCTCGCCGGTGGCGGATCTGGGCCCGCGTGCCGCGCGCCACCCGCGCCGGATGCAGCACCGCGTCCATGTCCTTTGCGTAGACCCGATCCTTGACGTCGTGCGCCGCCGCCCAGAAGGCGCGGAAGCGATTGTAGTCGGCGCGGCGGCACTCGGCGCAGGGCCGGTGCCCGGCCGCCAGCGCCACCGCCTCGTCGAGGAAGAACAGCTCGGTATAGCGCCTTGGGCTCATGACGGCGCGATGCCGGCCTTTGAAGTCGAGCACGCAGGTCACCCAATGCGGCATCCGCCAGCGCGCCGCACCGAGTTGTTGCCGGTCGTCATGCAAAACCCCGCGATTGCCCAAGAAGAGCCCGCGCGCGGGATGCGCGATGATCTCGCCGAACGGCGTGACGCGGTTTTGCAACGGCATGGAAACCGCTCTAGCTGGTGCCAATCTCCGATGCAACCCGAAGCTTGCGCCAGCCGCTTGCGCCCGCGATCAGCATTGCACCCGGCACCCCCCCCCCACCGCGACGGCGATCAGGAAGGGCGACCAGGGCGCGGGATCGAATTCGGGCCGCGCAAGGAACGGCGGAAAGGCCAGCATCGCCACGCTGCCGCTCCATAAGGTCAGCGCCGCGCCAAATCGCCGGACCCAGCGCCGCCCCGCCCGCACGAGCAACAGCAGCCCCGGCCCCGCCGCCGCGAACAGCCAGATCGAAGGGAAGAGCGCGCCATCGAGCATCTCGATCCAGACCGCGCCCGACAGCCAGACCGAGCTGCCGCTGGCCTCGGCGACCACCATGCGCATCTGAAGGATGTCGGTATAGCCCCGGTGGCCGAACACGGTGACGAACAGAAGGGCGCCGACCGCGATCAGCGCCAGCCCGGAGAGCCGGTGCAGCGTGTCCTTGAGGCCGAACGGATGGGGCGCGGCAACCATAGGCGCAGCCTGCGCTACCCCAAACTTACGCCCGGTTAAGGGTCACACGGAAGTGATTGTCCGCGCCGCCCCCTGACCGCGCCGCATCCACAAGTATGAACGCAATCCGGCAGGGCTCGCTGCCGCGGTTCGACCAGGCGTGGTTGGTGCCACGCTGGATCAGCGTATCCCCGGCCGACATCTCGATCTCGGTGTCGTCGAGCAGCATGGTGATCGAGCCCGACATCACCACCGCATAGTCGATCGTCTCGGTGCGGTGCATGAAGGGATGGCGCGCGCCCTCGACCACCGCATCGCCGGCACCGATCGAGGCAAACGCCGCCTTGCCGTCGATGGTCTTCAGAAGCTCGGGGTCCTCTGGCGGAAACTCGACGACACGGAAGATCGTGCCCCGTTCGGGCGGGTGCAGCGTGAACTGCTCGACCACCGTCTCCTCCGGCCCGTTGACCGCCGCCGGCGCCGCGTCGGTGCGCCAGAGATTGTTGAGCTCCGCCCCCGGCCGGCTCACGCCTATTTGAACAGTGGCCGCATCGACATCGGAGACCACCACCGCCTTGCCCTCGCCGTCATGGCCCGTGACTATCCGCCGTACCGCTCCGGCCATCGCCGCCTCCCATGCCTTGTTGGCTGGTAGCCTGTTGCGTCGTTGCCTATTGCTTCATTGCAGGGATCATATCGCGTTTTTGGGCAGCGAACGGCCTGCAAATATGCTTGAACGGCGCGGCGGGATTGACCATTTGGTTGACGACCAGCGCGGCGCCCCGCATCATCCCGGCGCGCCTAGCAACGACCCGGTGCCCCTGTGGCGGAACTGGTAGACGCGGCAGACTCAAAATCTGTTGTTCGCAAGGACGTGGGGGTTCGAGTCCCTCCGGGGGCACCAAGATTTCGGCCGAAAAACCGCAGAAAGTCTGAGCTTTCTTAACCCATCTTTCACCAAAAGGGTGCAAAATGGGTGCAAATTAGATTGCTCAGGCAGGTGGCGAATGGTCGAAATCCTGATTCCATATGTCCAAAAGCGCGGACGCGGATACCGATATCGCCGTGTAGTACCAGCGAAGCCACCGCAGATACGCAAGGCTATCGGGTGCAAGAACTGGCTGGTGAGCTTCAAGCCAGGGACGCCCGTTGCCGTAGTCGAGCGCGAGGCCCGGCGCCTTGCCGCCAAGCACGACACTGAGATTGCCGCTGCCAGGGGGGAGGATGTTACCCCCGAGCAAATCGCTAAGGCGGAAGCCAACGCTCGATCTTGGCTGACCGAAGATCGAGCGAAGATATATGAAATGCTCGAATTCATGCTTAGCACCGCGCCTGACGAAGGGCTGTCGGCGGCGGATCAGGCATTTGTGAGCGCCTTGGAAAACAGCGGCAGATACCGCCCCCAAAGCCTGAACCTATCGGCTGCACTGAAACGAGACGTGGAATTGTACGGCCAGGATCGCGACCCGAAACCGCCTCAGTACGCGGTCGACTCTTTCGTTAAAGCGATTGGCGACAAAGATGTAACGACGATCACTCGCGCCGATGTTTCGGAGTGGCTGGCCGCTCAGGAAAAGGCTGGACTGGCACCCGCCACGATCAAGCGGAGACTAGGTGCGCTCGGTGCGCTGGTCGGCCGGGCATACCTCGATTTCGATCACGACGGCCGCAACCCGTTCGCGCGTCACCAGATCAAGCGTGGCGCTGGCGGTGCCAACGATCGGCTCCCGTTTAACCGCGCCATGCTCGACCTGATCGACGCATATCTCGCGAGCAGCAAGCGGCTAGGCCACGAGACGCGGAATATGATCCGCATCATGAAGGCCACTGGTGCCGGCCCTGCGGAAGTCGGCGGGCTGGCCGTTGCAGATGTGAGCTTGGACTCAGACGTGCCGTTCATCTGGGTACGCCACAATGCGCTCAGGGGCGTCAAAGCCGATGCCAGGGACCGGCAGATACCTTTGATCGGTGATGCACTCACGGCCGCTAAGGACGCACTGACACGGGCTCAAGGTGGCAGCCCAGATACATCGCCAGTGTTCAGCAGTTTCGGCATATCGGGACGGGGTGCCGACTCGATAAGTGCGAAGATCAACAAGGCGCTGCGCAGTGCCGGCATTCCGAAGTCACCGCGTCTCACGGGCTACAGCTTCAGGCATACCATCAAAGAATCTTTGCGATCCGCTGGTGTGGCCGATCACATTCAGCGCCGAGTCTTAGGGCACGCTGGCCAGGGTGTGGCAGATAGATATGGGAGCCCACGCGCTCGACTAACCGAGGCCAGGGACGCGCTCACAGCCGCGCTGGATCATCTTGGCGATGTAGACCCGTCGATCTACAGCGAACGGGAGCGTTTCGAGTAAGCCCCCAGTTTCTGATGGAGATAATTGGAGCACCCTAGGGAACGAAATTCACCTGCATTCCGAAAGTCAAGAATTCCTGCATTATGTGAGCCTTTCAACCCACCAGCGGCAAACACAAGACGCATCCCTCGGATGGCAATATTGGTCAATAGCTCCTCCCTAGTCAGAGCAACGCATTTGCGAGGTTGATTTCGGACGTTCGTGTCCCTCTTGCAGCAACAGCCGTCTCCTAGCAAGCGAGAGAGAAGTTCGCGTCTTTGCTATTTTATATTGTAATTCAGCAGGTTATGAAATAATTACCCAAAGCCATGGCATTTGATTTTGGCGGCATTAATATTTGGGTAAGATAAACTAGATTACCCTATTTTTGTCCGTCTACTTAAACATGCGGGCGATTTTGGTTAACAACAACCAACCAAAAGTGCGTAGAAGCTTGAATGAATCGGGCCGGCTCAGGAGGAGTAACGGTTTGACAAGACCCGTCGGTTAGACATAGGTTTATACAGATTCAGGCCGAGGCTCGATTGGCCCCGGCGAGAGAGGAGCTAGGATATGGTTTCGATTAGCTGGAAGCTAGCGATAGTCAGGAAGCATGCAGGAGATATCTAGCGGCTTCTCAAACTCTCAACTTTCATTCTTAAAGGGCCCGCCATCATAGCGGGCCTTTTTTCGTTGTCGGAGTAGTACCGATGATCAAGCTAACTCGCGCGCTGGCTGCTGTCGCACTGGTTTTCTTCATCATAGCTACGTTCGTCGGGGTAATTACCACCGAACCATGGGGCTTCTCAGGTTTCTCGAATTATACATGGATTTGGACCATATGTTTGGCGATCGTGATCCCAAGTGCAATCGTCGTTTTTTGGAACAAAGAATTTGATGAAGGTAAAATCTCTAAATCTCTTTTCTTCTATCTTTCTCTACTGCTTGCAACTGGTGTTATTTTTGGATTCATTCTTGCAACCTTTGATGCCGAAATTCGAACTTCAATTGCAATACTAGGCTCTACGGTCTTGGCTACGATGGGATGGATGCTCCAGTATCACAATTCGAAAGCTCTTCAAAAGGAGCAGTTTGAAGCTTCGAATGCTCTTTCGATACGGCAGTACACCCTTGAGAGAATCCAAGAATATAGAGCAGATCGCGAATATGGACAGCACAAGAATAATATTCGACGCCACTATTCGGGACTGAAGAGTATGGAAGAAATTACAGCTTTAGCAGAATTATATGAAGCATACACAGACAATAAGAGCTATGAATCTAAGGCAGGAACGGAGCTCCCAATCGCTTCATTGCCGGTTATAGTATCAATAAATGAAATTATGAATTTTCATGAAGAAATCGCATACGGTATTCGTAATAAGGAAATGGATGAGGACGTTATATGGAACACACTTGGGGATATAGTTTTAAATTCCTACCAGAAATATTTACAGCATATCATTTTTAGTTGGCGACAGGACTTCGAAACCTGGGAGCATTACCGATGGTTGATCAACAAATGGACCTGGGAAATAAAGCAAAAGCAGCGCCACGGCATGGAGCACTTTAAGCCATTTGCGCCAGAAAAATGGTCCAATCAAGTCTGGATTGTAGGTAACAAGATTGTACCTTGGGGCGAAGAAGGTAACGGGCCTTGGGGTCGAAATGAGGTGGATAGCTGGCTCCTGGAGAAGGCCAACGAAACCTAGCTTCAGAAAAGCGGCGGCAAAAGCTCTCACGAAAGCGGTGGATCAAAGTAGAGCTGCCGGAGGCAGGCCGCCGCCATAGTTGCCGGAAGCGCCTATGGTCTAATTCCGGATAGGGACACGTTACACAGTATTCAGGTCCAATCGCTATAAAGTGCTTGGCCGCGCACTCGCGGAGGCTACTGGCCATCCACCAATCCGGGGCGCCTCGGATCAGACATCCGGCTACCTTGGCCAAACCTTTTCGGCAATCGACTTGAACTGTGATATCGCCAACGAGCTACGTATGTTTCGCGCCTTGGAGCCCGGCGCCATCAAGCGCGCCTCCACAAGGTCTCGCGACGATTCCCAAATTTCGACGGTTTCGTAATCCTCATTCATGAGGACCAAAACCACTGTGTCGAACGGTTTCTTCAGATTGATGCTAGGGACGCGGCCGCGATAATGCGTTGGACCAGTGATCCGGCGGCCCTTGATTTGAATCTTCACTTCGTGTCCATCGACTACTCGCGTGGCGTCGTATCCGGCGGTTCGTGCATCGGCCAATTGCAATCCCAGAAGCTCAGCAGCTTCAAATTCTGCCAACTCACCCGTGACGCCAAGCGGCTTGCCGGTCAGCGAGTAGTATTCGACCGCTAGGCGTTTTACGTCCGAGAGTATCGCCCGTTCGTCGCGTTCGGGATTCGACATGGTTCCCTCTGATCGGTGGTATTGGCGTGCTCAAGCAATGCGTCGGCATTTAGTATGAGCGACGGCTTGGGCTGATAGACCGAGTAGAACATTGCGTTATGATAGAGAACAACCTTGACGAGAGGCGGCTTGCGCAATGAAAGCGCTCTACTACGGCGACAACCTACAAGTTCTCCGCGACAGCATCGCTACTGAGAGCGTCGACCTGATCTATCTCGATCCGCCGTTCAACTCGAACGCCACGTACAACGTTTTGTTTCGCTCGCCAAAAGGCGAGGAAAGCCAAGCGCAGATCGAAGCGTTCGAAGATTCCTGGCACTGGACGGATGAAGCCGAGAAAGCTTTCGATGAAGTGATGCAGTCTGGGAACACAGCCGCCGCCGACATGCTGCGCGCGATGCGTTCGTTCCTCGGTGAGAATGACGTGATGGCTTACCTCACGATGATGGCCGTTCGTCTCATCGAACTGCATCGCGTCCTAAGGCCAACTGGGAGCCTCTACCTTCACTGCGATCCGACCGCCAGCCATTATCTCAAGGTGCTTATGGATGCAGTGTTTGGGCCACCGCAGTTCCGAAACGAGGTTGTTTGGAAGCGAACCACAACCCACAGTGATAGCAAGACGTGGAGTCGAGTAGCCGATTATCTGCTCTTCTATACAAAAGGAGATGCCTTCACCTGGAACACACCACGAGCGCCGCATTCTGAAGAATATAAGGCCAGCAAGTACCGCTACGATGATGGCGACGGCCGTGGAGTCTATCGGCTCGATAATATGACCAGCCCCAACCCGCGTCCGAACATGATGTACGTTTGGAAAGGTTTCCCCTTTCCCGCGAAGGGCTGGCGGTATTCAGAGGAAACAATGGCTCGGCTCGATGCCGAAGGGCGCATTAGTTACCCGACAAAGAATGACGGTTCGCTCGACACCTCAAAGCGTCCACAACTGAAACGGTATCTGGACGAAATGGAGGGAGGTGTCATGGGGACCGTCTGGACCGATATCTCGCCCATAAATTCTCAGGCCCAGGAACGCCTCGGGTATCCCACACAGAAGCCCGTTGCGCTCTTGCAGCGACTAGTGGCGGCGTCAAGTAATCCCGATGACCTGATTTTGGACCCCTTCTGTGGCTGTGGCACGTCCATCCATGCGGCCGAAGTCCTGAAGCGCAACTGGATAGGAATCGACGTTACCCACCTCGCAATCTCATTGATCGAAAAGCGACTCAATGATGCGTGGCCGGGTATCAAGTACGAAGTCCATGGAACGCCGAAAGACCTCTCAGGTGCAAAGGCGCTCGCCGACCTCGACAAGTACCAGTTTCAATGGTGGGCTGTATCGCTAGTTAATGCGGTGCCGGTTGGTGGCAAAAAGAAGGGTGCGGATCAAGGCATAGACGGCGTGATCTATTTCAAACCGGACGGCAAGAAGACCGAGCGTGCCGTCGTGTCAGTCAAGGGCGGCCAGAACGTCAGTGTTGCGATGATCCGCGACCTGAAAGGCGTCATGGATCGTGAGAAGGCACCAATGGGTTTATTCATTACACTGGCCAATCCCACAGGTCCGATGAAGAAAGAGGCCGCTAGTGCCGGCGTGCTCGATACGCCGTTCGGGAAGTTTGCCCGCCTCCAAATCCTCACGATCGAGGACTTGTTCGACGGGAAGAAGCCGGGAATGCCGCCTCAAGACCCGACCGCGTTCAAGAAAGCCGCACGCGAAGAAGATACGACGCGGCAAGGACAGTTGATCTAAGCCACATTCAAACTTAGCGTGAGTCCGCCGTCACGCTTGCAGATCGCATTACCGAGCATTGGCGATACGTCGGCGTAGCCGCAAATGCGCGCCATCGTCTCAAGAACTGACATCTGCTCAGTGTGCGCCGGATAGGACTCTTGAAAGCTTTCGAGCAATGCGCGCACGAGTCCGGCGCCACCGTTGTCGTGGCTGGGCAGGCCGCGAATTGTTCGACCACTACCCAGCCACGCACGCACATCAGTTTCAATATCACTCATGCTGCCCTCACTTGTTTGAGTGCTTCCGCCATCACAGTCGGCGCACGTTCTGCTCGCGCCTTAGCCTTCACTACGGCAGCAATGCGCGCCTCGACCCAATCTGGCACTCCGGCCAGTGCGGGCGGCACGGACTCCAACTGGTAACGAGACTCGACGCGCTCAATCTGTTCGGCCAACCAACCGCCATCGCGGATCGCCGTCAGGATCACGGCAGGCGTGGTGTTCAATCGCTGGGCTTGGGCAGCCGTCCACCGCTCAGCACGCGCCACGGCAGCAATGCGCGCGCCCTCGTTCCAAGTCTGGTATGCGCCATTGGTCATTGCACGCTGTCCAGAACGAACCCGCCAACGCCAGTCGGCCGCACGTCGAGTCCTGCACCTTGTGCTCGCACGATGAACTCAACCTGAAGCTCGCAGCCGTGGCCGAAGTCGCGAAAATTCTCATGCGCCGAACCCCAGACGGCGGCGGGAGTGCGACCGGCGAAGGGGCCGGGTTTCGATTCGAGCCATTGGCTTATGACGTGATCAGCCATGGCGTTACCTCCCTGTCGCGTTGACGGACAGCATTGGCAAGGCAAGGCGGACTCGACCGCGCACTTGATCAACTCGGAAACCGTATCGGGATAGCGCCGCTGCAAACTCCGCGATTGAGCAATCAACGCCGGACGCCGTGCGCGCCTTTTCCAGCACTTCGGCGGGCGTGTCCGCTTCAAACAATCCGGGGAAGGTGAGCAACCAGCGGCGCACCTGATTATCAACTGTCATCAGTCAGCCCTCCACGATATCGAGAGCATCGCCGACAGTGATAACAACGGGTTCGGATTCCGCCGCTACTTCGATCGGCGCCGCGAGGGTAATCTCGATCGGCGGGTCTAGCGTGACAACCACCGGTTCGGTATCGACCGTCACGTCGATTGGCGACTCATCGATAACTAGATCAATTGTTTCCATTTCCGCCTCCATCAACTGGCCGGCCATCGCTGCCTCCGTTCGGATCACCCCGATACCGGACCGGGTAAAGCCGGTTCAGACGCTCGGCTTCGGTCTCGTTTGCCGGCACGACGGGCTCGCCATTTTCGTCGAGTGCGTTTCCGTCCTTGTCGAAGTTCTTGCCGAGGCGTTTTTTCAAGTCCTCCAAGCGCAGGCCAACGCCGATTTTTTCGTCAGGCGAGACTGCAATCGCGCGCGCTTCACGATCGGCAAGTTCGCCTTGCGCAATCGCAAAGTCGGTCAGGCCGATCGCCTCGATAGCCTTCGCGTATTCATCGCCGATTAGAACCTCGGCAACATCGCTTTTCGTGAAGCTCAAAGATTGGCGCGACTCTCGCGACATGGCGTCGATCCGCACACAACACGCAGCGGCCAGTTCCTTATCGCCGCTGGTCACGGCTTCGCGGATCGCCTCATTGACTTCGATCGGCCCCGCGTTAGCTAGGTTGGCGGCGTAGGTCGCACGCTTTGCCGAGCCGAGAGTGCCACGCATCAGCACGCCAACGGGCGATTGCCAGGAGTCCCGCACCAGATCGAGCGCCGCCTTCGCGTCCTGCATACCGTCAAGCAACGTGGCGCGTTCGTCGGCAGTCTTTGCGTCCTGCTCTTTCTGGAATTTTCGGATCGCACCGTCGATCATGCGCTTACGTTGACTGGCGCCAAGGGTGTCGATCCGACCTTTGCCGTTCTCGTTTTCGACCCAGCCGAGGTCGCCGTATTCGGCCTCGACTTTTTCGCGGTGCTTGCGCATGGCCTCAACCGCCGCCGTCCGAATCGCAGACAGTCGGTTACGCGCCAGGAACACAACTTGGCGGAGTTCGGTCATTTTCGGAATGGTGTTTGGCGCGCTCGCAAGCGATGCGAGTTTGGCCTTTCCGCCGGAACTCTTTGCGCGCTCATGCGCATCCAGGCCAGCACGGATAGTCTCATTCGGTGTCGTCATAGCGATATCCTCATGTTTGGCCACGCGCAGGTCGCGCAGCGATCAACGGAAGCCGTTCCCGCGATTGCGGGTAGGCCGGTGTTTGTCATCGTCTGGGAGTCATCCGGTGGCGCTTATGCGCCTTGGTAACTAACGGTCCCTATCCGGCCTCGCGCCGGAAAAGGTGCGGGGAGTCTGGCCTCTCGCCAGAAATTCCCCGCTGAGGATGACGTTGATACGACAAGGATACGGCAATCTTTCGGTATGTCAAACCGTCGCCGGATATTGCGGCTTCCCGGTCTACGCGGCGGCCGATTCCAGTTCCGCAAGGTCTGCCAAGGCAGCATCAATTGTCGCGGCATCCAATGTCGATTCGGACTCCAGCAGCCGAGCGAAAGCCCGGTCCAGCGCGATCACCTCGGCCGTCGTCTGCTCTTTCGCCTTCACCGCGTCCAGTTTTTGTTTGGCCGCGCTTCGCAAAGCATCGGCGTCGATACCGGCGAGATCGCAAATTTCCTGGCGGTCGTCAGCATCCAAACCAAAGTCGATAGTCAGCCATCGTCTTGCCTCAGCGCGAATGACATCGGGATCGCGGGCACGGGGTTTGTCGGTGATCGTCAGAAACCAATCGCTCGCCTCAAATGCGTCGACCCACGCTTGTCCGATAACACGCAACCAAAGAGCCCGCTCAGGCACAATTTCTGGCGCGTCATCGGGCAGGTGTTCGCCCTTGAAGATGGATTCGCTATCGGTGTGGATCGCGCCATGGGGTGTCCGACCAGCCACTGTTAGTCACCGCGACGTAGCCGCTCGGCGTAAGCGTTCACAAGCGGCTTAGGCGCCGGTCGAGTTTCGCGCTCCATGCGCTCCGCCTCCTGCGCTTGCGCAAGTGCCCGCTGCGCCCAATCGGATTCGTCGGTCGCGGTCAGGGGAAAAAGTCCGACCGCGCCGTTCTCGGGATTCTCGACGCGATGCCATCCTGATCGTTTGATCGCCAGCACGTTAGCGAGCGCGCCCAGCCCGTCGATCTCATTCTCGCTCATTTCATTCGCTCCAGTTCAAGCAGACCAGCGTCGATATCGTCGTTCTCGGGCTCCGCGTCTGGCGTGATATCGACCATGGCTTCATCGGTCACGATCTCGCCACGCGCCGTCATAACCTTGCCCATGATGTTTTGGAGTTGTTCGGTTTCGCGATCGTCGAGGCAGTTCAAGTCTTCGGCGGTGATCTGCCAACCGCCGGGCGCTTGGTAATGTTCGATGGCTTTCCGCTCGATGAAAAGTCTCGGAAATCTGGCTTTCAGAACCAATTCAAGGAGTCGATCCGAGTATTCCAACTCTGACACCGGCACCTCTTTGCCAGTTACCGGGTCTGTCTCGGTGATCCTGATACCTTTGAAAAACTGTTTCCGCTCAACCCCTGTCACCGCACGTCGGTGGGCTTCCGCGAGCAGCTTTGAATCAGCCACTTCAAGAGCCGCCTGCCATCGTGCCGCGAAATGCGGGTTGGTTCTCTTGCGGGTCCGGAATGTTGAGATTGCGCCGTCGATATGCGTCGATAGCGGACTGGCTTTTCGGGCGGCTTGCACGGCGATGCCATGCTCGGCGAGATCGGCAAGGAAAATCTCAATGCGCTCGTCAGTGAGCGGAGTTTCCTTGCGATTTATCGGCTGATTTTCGGGTCGATTGCCCACGGCGTCGCCCCTCGGTTTTCATGATGCTCCAAGGGCGAGGCGCCCGCTTCATTGCATTACATTGGGATAAGGCGAAACCAGTGTGAGGGCTGGCGGAGCATCTGTCAAACCGCAGATAGGATAACTAGACGGACGGCCAACTATGACTACCGACAACCAGGGGCAGAGCCTGTAAATCGCCCGCTGAGCGCCGCCGAATTTCGGGGTCCGCAGGGGCATGACGAGCCGCCAGGGTCGCTGTGGGGCCATCCTCGGGGGCCAGGGCGATTTAGGCTCGGGATTCTGCCAAAAAATAATATGGGCAGGCGGTTTCTAGGGTTGGGAAATAGGGAACAATTGTGAGGTGGGGGGTAGGCCAGCCGGCCACTCGCCCATTTCGGGTTCGACTCACCCAGGGGGGCATCTACACATCAATCACGTCTCAGGTTCGAACGATTCGCAATTCGAATTGTTCCGTTCGCGCAGCTTGATTGCTTTCGATCGCAATCGCTCGCAGTTCCAGTTTGACTCGTCATGCAAGATTGCGTCACGCGACCCCGACCGTGGCATAGGCAGGCGCCGATCATCGCGGCGGCACGCTCAGCACTGCGAACACCTAGCATGTGCACGACCATGATCGCGCCAGGGCACGTCCGCCTGTGTCAGCGTTCCTGATTCGATTGTTGAGATTCAGCCGTGGCCGGGGTCACTAGGCCAATGAGTGGATGGCCTCCACCACGAGCGCGTCTGAGGCTGCATCATCCACATATTTGCGAGTCGTGCTGATGTCGGCATGACGCATCGCTCGCTGTAGCTGAAACGCATTGAGTCCCTTTCCAGACAAGCGAGTCGCATACGTGCGCCGGCCTGAATGAGACGAGGCATCCAAACCGTTCCGCTCGTACAAGCGATTCAAGCGCTGGCCAACGGCGTGAGCCGAGAGTGGGCCGCGATCACCGACGATCACCCGACCACGGCGCGGATGGCGGTGCTGAGCAGCCAACTTGAGCAATGCGGCCTTCAGGTCCGACGCCACGGGTATACGTCCCTGGCCCGTCCGATTTTTGGTCGCGAGCGCCGGAAGGTCGATGGCATCGGCGATCCCGCCGGCTGCGTCCAAGCAATGCCGCCAGTCGAGTGCCGCGATCTCCATGGCGCGAAGGCCGGCACGATGCGACAAGAGCAGCATCACATGCTGTTGCCGATTGGCGTGGGCCAGGACGCGAGCTAGATCAGCTTCATGAATGACGTTCGCGGGCATTGGTGGGGCTCCCCTTGTCTGAGAGCAGCATCCCATGAATTCCTTAACAAAACGTTAATTTGCGAGAGGAAACATGCGTTTTCTCTTGCGGTTTCAAGTCCAGACGTGGATTCAACGGCTTACGGCCCAATAAATATTTTTCGAGCGGTAGTGACCGGAGCCCCTATATCTAGTAGTTTTGGAATCTAGACTCTGGCACGACTCTTGCTCTACTCGATTGGCCATGCGGCTGGCGCATGAGTACTTTCGGATGGTTAATGTCACCCCTGACATTAGCTTGAATTTATCTAAAATTTTAGATATTGGGTATGGGCAGCCCGATCCAACAAAGGGTGCACGTGCACCCTAACCGCACAAGAATGTGAGGTTAGGGTGCTTTTGTGGGCTCAGGGCTCTGGGCTCCAAGGCGGCCGGAGACGGCTGTGAGGCCATGGTGCTGAGGCCACGGGCGCCAAGGCTGCCAGGGGCGAGCGGTGCCGCGTTAGGGTCTCGGTAAGGTTAACAGGAATTTACATTGGTGTAAAAATTAACGGAAAATTAGGGTTAACGACTCGTGCGCGCGGGAAGCAGGGGTTGTAGAGGACCGTGGAACGGTCCCACGGGCCATATCGGGCCATATCGGGGCGGACCCGATTGGAGCCCTAAACGCTAGGTGTTCCGGCGTTTTCGAGTGATATTCCGGTCGATCCGCCAGGAGTCGCGTTCGCTTGCCTATCGCCAACGGCGAGCGGTTGAATTTAATTGCCAATTTTATTCGACCAAATGCCAGGAATTTTTAGAATCCTGGCATAACCACTGTGGTTAAAACTAAGTGTCTAACCACATAGTGGTTTTTGAGTGTGAGTGCGTGAGTGCGCCTTGATTCCTGCGGGACTCCGCCTGTACGAGGGGGTCATTACACTCATGAGTGAAAACGGCATGTCATAACACGATTATCCTTTGTATCTCAATTGGTTAGGCGAAACCACACTCAAAATAAGCCCGATTCCCACTCACGTGAGTGTGTGAGTGCGTGAGTGCCCCTATAAATTTTATTCTATTTTTTCGATACAACCATAAATTTTATTCCGCAACCTCGGGTGCCCTAACCCGCCGGGGTCCGTCGATCAGTCTAAACTGCCATTTTTCCCGCGTACCTTTCACGGTCAACCGCCGGCCATCGTCAAAATCCACGACGCGGTGGCGCCCCCTGTCGGGATAGAACTGTCTCACCAACTCCCGGCGGATCGTGGCGAGCGAGAACGATTCCAGCCCGGCGGTTTTCGCCATCGGTTCCCACTCCCGATAGAGACGCGAACCCATGTTCGCCATTTGCTCAGCCGCCATCTTTGCAAGCTGCTCGCGCGGGATACTACCGGGGATGCCGTCCGGCTTCTCCTGCTCCCATTCCATGAGATATCTCACCATCTGTCCCCAGGCTAGGCGCTGGGTTTCCTCCTGCTCGACAAGCTTGGAGCGGTCATCCTCAGTGCCGGCGAATTTCACGGTAACGACGCCTTTTTCGGGCTTGTCGAATTGATCGGTCGTGTCGAGTTCGACCACCTTCAGCTTGAACTTGCGGTATGCCCCCGTGGCCGCGCCCCGGATGCGTGGCAGGTCGAGCCGCAGACCATCAGCCTCTTGCCAA
>Ga0209633_10001364_pt1 | contig 25222 bp, 23 predicted proteins | sample Cruoilmetagenom1_FD_187290 | JGI IMG/M metagenome (GOLD analysis project Ga0209633, IMG submission 187290) | Oil polluted marine microbial communities from Coal Oil Point, Santa Barbara, California, USA - Sample 1 (SPAdes) (version 2) | ecosystem: Environmental > Aquatic > Marine > Oil seeps ...
ACAAAGATCCCTTAAAAAAGGAAATCCTTTCTGCCGCTAGAAAATCTCTTATTTATGTTACAGAAGAAAATAATGATGAAAAAACTTCAATAATTAACTGGATAAAAAATTATACCAAAGAGCAAAACATTTGCTATAATACTCATTTATATAGTGAGAATGAAAATTCAGCTGTAACAGTTAAAGAAATTAAACCTACATATAAAAGCAATCCTGAAACTGTAGATGCAAGAATTATCTTAAGAAATAATTTTGACTCAATACTATCACAATACAAAGAAGTACTGATTTTTGGTGAAGATGTTGGTAAAATAGGAGATGTAAATCAAGGCTTAGAAGGTTTACAAGAAAAATACGGTCAATTAAGAGTTGCTGATACTGGTATTAGAGAAACTTCAATTATGGGGCAAGGTATTGGAATGGCAATGAGAGGGTTAAGACCTATAGCTGAAATTCAATATATTGATTATTTACTTTATGGTTTACAAATTTTAAGTGATGATTTAGCGACATTACGCTATAGAACTTTCGGTACACAAAAGGCACCATTAATTATCCGTACAAGAGGACATAGACTAGAAGGAATTTGGCATTCTGGATCACCAATGGGAGCAATTATTCATTTATTGAGAGGTATTTATATCTTAACACCTAGAAACATGACCAAAGCAGCTGGATTTTATAATACATTACTAAAAAGTGACGAACCAGCATTAGTTGTTGAAAACCTTAATGGCTACAGATTAAAAGAAAAATTACCTGCAAATTTTGGTCAATTCACCACACCAATAGGTGTTGTTGAAATAATAAAAGAAGGAAATGACATTACAGTAGTTTCGTATGGCTCAACATTAAAACTAGTAGAAGAAGCATCAAAAGAACTACTTCAAGTTGATATAAATATTGAAATTATAGATGCACAAACCTTGTTACCTTTTGACATCAATCATGATGTAATTAAGAGTATTAAAAAAACCAATAGACTTATTATTATTGATGAAGATGTGCCTGGTGGAGCCTCTGCTTATCTTTTAGATGAGATTTTAAATAAACAAAATGCTTATCCTTTTTTAGACAGTAAGCCACAGACTTTAACAGCTAAAAGCCATAGACCAGCATATGGTACAGATGGTGATTACTTTTCTAAACCATCTATAGATGATATTTTTGAGAGTATTTATACTATAATGCATGAGGCAAACCCAATTAAGTATAAAAAATTATATTAATTTTGATTTTACCTTTCATGTTCAAAAGTTATTTTTTACTTTTGAGAACTAAATAATCAAACTCTAATCTTTTTACAAAATGAAATTGCCTAAAATTTTAATTATACTACTCCCTTTATTTTTTATATCAGTCACTATTTCTGCTCAAGACGAAGAAGAAAAAGGTTCATTAAATAGTGGTACTATCATGAGCCAATTTGATTATTTATATAAAAAGTCAGGTAAATATCAAGAATACAGAGTTATTAAAACAAATAATCTTTTTAAATTTAAAAAGAATATTACTGACACTCTAAAATTAGCTAGAAAAAAATATTTAGAAAGTCAAAATGTTATTAACAGTCAAAAAGTAAATATTGATTCACTAAATTCAAAATTAAAGGCTACTAATGTCAATTTAACTTCAGTAACTGAAGAAAAAGACAGTATCAAATTTTTAGGCATACCTTTAAGTAAATCAGGCTACAATACTATATTATGGAGTATTATTGCAACGTTAACTGGTTTATTGCTGTTTTTTATTGGTAAATTTAAGCGTAGTAATACTATTACCGTTACTGCAAATAAAGATAAAGCCGAAATAGAAGGTGAATACAACGATTATAGACAACGTTCAATTGAACGTGAACAGAAATTAAGAAGAGAATTACAAGACGAATTGAACAAACAGAAATACGCAAATCAAGCTACAGGTAAGAAAAAGTAATTTTATTTTTTTCTATACCTTACTATTTATATGTTAAAGTTAGATTTTTTATATAGCTGAATACAATAAATATTGTTTTTTCCTGTTAATATTTTTCGATACCAAGAATTAAATTTCCTCATTTAATCTCTTTTTTATTCTTTATTTTTTTTAATAAAATTTATGGTAGGAAAAACACTTAGTTAAGTGTTTTATAACAAAGAAACTAAATTTATTTATGCTTAAAAAAATTCTAACTCTATCCCTTATACTAACACTAATATTACCTAGCTATGCTTCAGAAATTTCAATTGAAGATAAACTAGAAACCAATAACTCAGATACAGAAACTTCTTTTCTTTCGTATTCTGAAGATATTTATCAAAAAATAAATGACAATGATTTAGATTTTGATGCTTTTAAATATGCTTTAAAAGGTTATATTCAATTGCAAAAAAATAATGAGTTAGGTAATTCTAAATACCTAACCATCATTGATATGAGTGCTTCTGCAAATACAGAAAGATTTTACATTATCAATATGGAAACTCAAAAACTTGAACATAAAAGTTTAGTAGCTCATGGTAAAAATTCTGGATCAGAGTATGCTAAACGTTTTTCTAATAAAGTAAACAGTCATCAAACTAGTTTAGGTTTTTACAAGACTGCTGAAACATATACTGGCAAACATGGTCTTTCTTTACGAATTGACGGATTGGAATATTCTAACAGTAAAGCGAGAGAACGTGCTGTTGTAATTCATGAGGCCGATTATGCAAACCCTGATTATATTAAAAAGAATGGAAGATTAGGAAGAAGCTACGGATGCCCATCTTTACCTAAAAAAGATTATAAGAAAATAATCAATAAAATTAAAGAAGGTAGTTGCATATTTATTTACTATCCTCAAAATCAATATTTGTCTAAATCAAAATTAGTAAAATCTTCTTCTGATTTAGTTGATACTCGAAGCTAAATCTTTCATTAACGATTTATCTAACTTATACACATCTTCATAAAAGGTTATATTCCCTTTATCATCAGCTGCAGTTGTAACATATTGCAAATAAATTGACACCTTATTATTCAAACGAATCCATTTTTCTGTTTTATCTTTAATTGAAGAATTCACCGACTCAATGTCGTATATATTTTCATCTTCATCTAGTAAGTATTCTGCTAGTTCTAAAGCATTTTGGACTCTAACACAACCATGACTATAAGCTCTTCTTTCTCTTTTAAAGAAACGTTTTGACGGCGTATCATGTAAATAAATAGCATCTTTATTTGGAAAAATAAATTTAACCAATCCTAAAGCATTAGAACTTCCTCCACCTTGTCTTATTAAATAATTGAAATTTGTACTATTTACAGATTCCCAATCTACCAAAGTTGGGTCAACGATTTCTCGTTCTTTAGTCATAATTTCATATCCATTACGTGATAAATAGGTTGAATCTCTTTTAATTTTTCCTAAAATTTCTTTTACAGAAATCTTTCTAGGCACATTCCAATACGGATAAGCAATAACATATTTTAAAGAATCAACCATTTCTGGAGTTTGGTTTTTATAACTCCCTACAACCACAATGTGTTTATTTACCAAACTATCACCTTTAAACAATTGCAATTCATAAGAAGGAATGTTTACGTAGATACGTGTAGCGTTAAATGGTTCTTTCCACCTCCAACGTTCTAAGTCAACAACTAATCGTTCATAATATTCATTTGGACTTACCGATAAAGCTTTTGCAGTATTAGACCCAACTACACCATCTGGTTTTAAAGCATGCTCTGATTGAAATTTTTCTAATGCAGTAACAAATAATGAGTCCTTATTTTCTTCAGACAAATATTGATGTAAAATCAACGCTTTTTTTGCTTGAGCCTTTGATTTTATAGAATCCTTTCTAAAATTAACTACATTAACATTTTCTGTAGATAATGAAGCTGTTTTTAAATATTTTTCTAACCCTTTTTGCAAGTTAATATATTCATTATGCTTAGGTTGTAAATCATACAATTTTTCCATAACACTATCAGCTTCATAAGCATTTTTTAGATAGTTAGACAAGTCAATTGTAAATAATTTTCGAGGTACAGTAGTATGTTTTTCTACAGCTTCTATAATACCATAATTTAAATGTTTACCGTGAATCATATAAAAATAAGTCAATAAAACATCCATTTGACTTGCAATAGTATATCTATCTTCTATCTTTTCTGTTTCACTTAATTTTAAGCTTAAATCTCTTAATTTATTTAAAGGATACAACCTTGTATCTAATCCATAATTTTTAGATTGATGCAATTGTTGCAATAATCTATTCCCGTTTTGGTTAAGTTGTATTGAGTCATTAATCCAAATGGTAGTATAATTCATTTCTTTATAAAAATCCTGAACCCATTGTAAACTGTCGAGTTTAATATCAGCAATTGGTGAAGTAATTATTGTATCACGATTTGAAGTAAAATATTGGTGTAAATCTGTTTTGTAATCTGCTTTGGAAATTACAGAAGTATCCTCAGATTTAACTGTTTTATTTGTTTTCTTTGCACAAGAAAAAAGAGCAAAGATTATAATAGTGTATAGTAGTATTTTTTTCATAGTAGGGTTAAGTTTGCAAACTTAATGAATTTAATATCATATTAAAAAATTAATACAATTTTTGCATTAAAGTTATTAAGTGTAAAATTAGCTTCTATCTTCAAATAAATTAAATAGCAATATAGATTTGACAACTTAAAATTCATATTTGATAGAGATTAATTTATATTTGTTTAATTAACACTACAAAGATAGAACCAAAGTTAATGAAGAAATGTACTATAACTAGTGAAAATTGCATCCCTGAATACTGGGGTTAGAATAGGTTTTATAAAAGGTTAGCTTTGTAACCTGAGTTAGTCTTAAGATTTATCTCACAGAAAGTCAAGAGTTCGGTAGATTTTTACTAAAAAATCAAGCAGTTATTTCAAAGGGTTTTTAGTGAAAAGATGCCGTACTATTTACTTTTCTATTATTAGATTTCGATGATTAGCCCATATACTGCCCCAAATTCACTCAAATTATCCCGATAGTTCTCATAAATTTAGATTGCCTATGGGCAAATTCTCTGTAACTGTGAGCAAAGCTTAAGACTAACTCAGGTTTGTAATAATGTGTTTCCTATTGCACAATGCAAACATTTTTGAGCATTACAATAGCTGTTTTTTAATTGCAATAAAGCTTGGCTCTCTAAAGCATTTCCTGAAGAAATATTTAATTTATAAAACTTATCAATAATTGTATTTTTTTCTGATTTCAATTGTTTAATCAACTGCAAAATTTCTGTTTCATTTAATTTTCCGATAGATTTTAAATACATGAACTTTAAAGGAATTATCGTATTTATCAACAGCAAGTCAATAAAAGATTTGGTCAATTTTTTTTCACTCTTTTTAGATTTTGTAGTAAAGGAATAACGTTCTTTCCAAAAAAGAGGCATCGAAATATTAAATAATTTATAGTATTCTTCTACATCTGTTATTGCAATTACTTTAGAGAATAAATTTTGTTGCTGATGAAAAAGGCTAGCCAATTGTGCTAGACGAATGGTTGGGAAATTGTTGGGTCTTAATCTAAAAAACTGAAATGGTATACTTAAAGTTGAAGACAGACTGTATTTAGATTTTAAATATTCATATTCTTTTTGTAATTGTAAATAATGAGAATCTTCAATCGTCTCAGTTAGCAAATTGGCTTGTCCGAAAAGTAGGGCTTCTAAACTGAATAATTTATGCTGCTCTTTTCTAAGGATACTAAAGTCAAGTTGACCCGCTAAACTAAAAAAAGCATCACCATTGACTTTTAGTCCAAAATTTTTAGCTAATAATTTAAACAACACAGCTTCCCAATCATTATTTGAATCAATTAATAATTGCTCTATAAGTTCAGATTTTTGCTCTAAACGCTCAATATATAATCTTTCAAGCCAATTAGACAATTTGAATTTATCTATACTAGAAATATCATATTCACAATTGATCCATTTTTGATTTGAAGAAAATAATTGCTTGTAATTATTGAGTACATCTTTATCTATATAATTTTTTAATTCTAATGTAGGTATTACTGAATTATCCTTTCTAAAGACATCAACATCATGTTCATAAACAATATGTAAGATTACACTCTCATAATTTACATCCTTTTCATGACCATGAACATACCAATCTGATGACTTGACATGAATTTCTACATTACCAGCCCAAAGTTGATTGTTTATTTTTAATTGTGCATTGAAAAAATCAGGACCAGTATTTTGATTGTGTTGTCCACTACTAACAATTACAATCGCTTCATTTTGTGTAGTTTGTAATTTTAAAGAAGAAAATAATTTATATTTCCATAAATGATGTAGAAAATCTTCTTTCATGCGAACGTTCTATAAATTATTCATTGATTAACCTATAAATTAAAATTGCTGTACGTTTAGTAAGTGTTTCAATAGTATTTAAATTAATAGTTTCTTTTGGTGTATGAGCACCCTGTCCCATAGCTCCTAAGCCATCTAAGCAATCAACATATTCAGCTACAAATGAAACATCTGCAGCTCCTCTTTTACCAGGGTCATAAGCTACTACCCCACCTTGTTTTAAATCTAAACTTACTTGATTTAACAATTGCAATAATTTATGATTGCCTTCTGTTGGTCCCATAGCAGGATAGCTATCGGTATATGTTATTTTAGCCGTTGTATGTGGTAAATTATTAGAGACAATTTCAGTCATTTTAGCTCTGGCTTTTTCTTTTTGATCTTCAGATATAAATCTTAATCCTCCATTTACATAGGCTGTTTGTGCAACAACATTACTTTTCCCAAAGGCTGTACCTTTACTTTGTTCTTCTTTAATATCCATAATAGTACCTCCCAAAATTACACCTGGATTAAATGTCAAATATTCATCGCCCCTTACATTGGTATAAAATTCGTTTAAAATTCTTGATAATTCAAAAATGGCACCAGCACCTACTTTATCATTAAAAATAACAGAAGAATGAGCTCTTTCTCCTCTTACTTCTACCTTCCATCCTGAAGAACCTCTTCTCGCTACTGTTGCATTATTAAAGCCTGTTGATGTTTCAAAACCTAAAGCCACATCGCTCTTTTTGGCAGCTTCTATCAAATCTTTTCTACTAATACTAATAGGTTTACCACTGCTCTCTTCATCTCCAGTATAAGCGGCTATAATCTGAGCATTTTTTAACAGACCATTATCAGCCAGTGCTTTTAAAGCGTAAAGCATAATTATATCTCCACCTTTCATATCGTTGCCACCAGGAGCATGTGCAATACTATCATTAACCATATTAAATTCTTGAAAAGGACTATCTTCTTCAAAAACAGTATCTAAATGTCCGATCAACAAGATTTTTTTACCCTTAACTTTTTTACTAGTTTTTTCTGCAAATAAATGTCCTGATCTATTTACCTCAGACATATCAATCCATTGGGTATCAAAACCAATATTATCATAGGCTTCTTTAAATAGCTCTCCTACTCGTTTTACACCGGTATGATTCATAGTACCACTATTTATATTGACAACTTTCTTTAGCAAAGTAATTGCTTCAGTATTATTGGTTTCAATAGTCTTTAGCAGTTTCTTTTCATTTTTAGATAATTGCTGACCAAACACAACACCAGATAATAAAATTAAACCAATTAAAATTACGTTATTACCTATAGTTTTCATATTCAATAATTTTTAAATTAGCGTATAGCAGATATCACATCATATTTAGTAATAATTTGATACTTTCCGTTTTCTAAATCTATCAACACTGCTTTGTTCTCTTTATCAATTAAATTGGATATTTTATCGATAGATGTATCCTTTTTTACCATAGGAAAAGCACTTCGCATAATTTCTTTGATCGGTTTATCTGCAATATTTTTATCTTCAAAATACAATTTAAATAAATCGCTTTCATCAATAGAACCCACAAAACCATTACTATCTTCCACAGGAATTTGTGAAATATCATGTTTACGCATTCTTTCTATGGCATGTGAAACTAATTCTTCAGTTTTAGCGGTAATCAAAGGTGTATTTACACGAGCTTTAATCAAATCTAACGCAATGGTTACTTTTTCATCTAAAAAGCCTCTATTACGCATCCAATCGTCGTTAAATATTTTACCAACATAACGGCTTCCATGGTCATGAAATAATACTACGACAACATCTTGAGGTTTAAAATGTTCTTTCAATTGTAATACAGCATTAATTGCTGAACCAGCAGAATTACCAACAAAAATACCTTCTTCTTCAGCCAGTTTACGAGTAAAAACAGCTCCATCTTTATCTGTAACTTTTACAAAACCATCAATCACATCAAAATTGACATTCTTAGGTAAAATATCTTCCCCAATACCTTCTGTGATATAAGGATAGATTTCATTCTCATCAAAAATACCTGTTTCATGATATTTCTTAAATACTGAACCATAAGTATCTACTCCCCAAATTTTAATATTTGGATTTTTTTCTTTTAAAAATTTTCCTACTCCAGAAATTGTACCTCCAGTACCAACACCCACAACAAAATGTGTGATTTTACCTTCGGTTTGTCTCCATATTTCTGGGCCCGTTTGCTCATAATGAGCTATAGCATTTGAAGGATTGTCATATTGATTGACATACCAAGAATTTGGTGTTTCTGTAGCTAATCGTTTAGAAACAGAATAATAAGAACGAGGATCTTCAGGTTCAACATCATTAGGACAAACCACAACCTCTGCCCCAACGGCACGCAACATATCCATCTTTTCTTTTGATTGCTTGTCACCCAATACACATATCAATTTATAGCCTTTTACAATAGCAACTAATGCCAATCCCATACCTGTATTGCCAGATGTGCCTTCTATAATTGTCCCTCCAGGTTTTAAGCGTCCGTCAGCTTCAGCATCTTGAACCATTTTAACTGCCATTCTATCTTTTACAGAATTTCCTGGGTTAAAAGTTTCCACTTTAGCCAAAACCAAAGCATCAATCTCTTTAGTGATTTTATTCAATTGAACTAAAGGTGTATTGCCAATAGTTTCTAAAATGTTTTTTGCGTATTGCATATGATTGTTTAGTGTTCCGTGTTTTTAATTCAAATTTTATTATTGTAAAATTACAAATAACAAGTTTCAATTAAATGATCCTTTATTTTTTATTTTTTGTAAAATTACAATATTCTTTATAAATATTGCTATTTTTGAATACCATCAATCTAAATAATAAAAGAATGAAACAATACTATGTTTATGTTTTAATAGACCCGTTAAATGATGAATTTTTTTATGTAGGTAAAGGCAAAGGAAGAAGAGCCGAAGAACATGAAAAGGCTAATACAAATAGAATTGAAAATGATAAAAATAACCATATAGAATCTATTCAAGAAAGAAAAAGTCACAATAAAGTTAAAAATAGGGTTATTGGAAGATTTGACACAGAAGACGAAGCTTTTGCAGTAGAATCTGTATTAATAAAATGGATGTATGGATTACATAGTCTAACAAATGAAGTACATGGTCATAGACATAAAAATATTAGACCTTTTGGGAATTTAGATGAAATTCAAGACCTTGATATTGAGAAAAAAATAAATCAAAATGACGGGTTGTTTACCAAGGAACTAATGATTGGGAATGACATCTATAATATAGAAGATAAATTAACCCACTTAAGAAGTGAGTTATTAAAATTTAATCCTAAACTAAAAATATCTTCACCTGACCTTACAAGACCTAAAGATCCTGCAATTTATATAGAAATTAACAAATTTACTAAATGTCAATTAATACTTAATGCAAGTGGTAATGATACTGTTATTTTTAACATAAGACCTTCAGATAATAAAAAGAATTCAAGAGAGAGATTCATTTTAGATTATGATAAAAATTCAGGGAATGGGACTTATGATGTAAAAGTAAAAAAAACGGCTCCATATTTAAAGCTTAAAGGTTGGCTAAAATATAATCCTCATTATAAAAATGAATTTTCAGAGATTAAGGATAGAATTAATCTTGTTTTAATAAAATTCACTAACCAAACATTTCAGGAAAAGTAGCTCTTATTGATTTGCCTGATTGCAATCGAAAATTAGAACGTAAAAAACCTAATCCATAACCAAAAAACTGAACTAATGTTGTAATGCTACTTAATACTGCAACTACTATGTTTTTATTTTGGATAAGGCTATCTATAAATATAAGACTTAGATAAATTCCATAAAACCATAAAAAATACGGTATTCCTATTAATAAAAATACAATTGAGCAAACTAAGCCTACAACAAACAAACTAGGAAACCAATAGGTTATTTTAGAAGTATTAGGATGTTGTTTATTTAAAATAGGCCGTGCTGCACCAAAATTAAAAGTTTGTTTAAAAAAATGGGCTAATGTGGTTCTTCGTTTATGATACACAAAGGCTTCTGAAATTAATTGTGTATTAAAATTATACTCAATTAACCGTAAAGAGAGATCTATGTCTTCACCATAACGCTGACTACTAAAACCGTTTGTTTTTTGAAAAGCTTCTTTTGATATGCCCATATTAAAACTTCTAGGCTGAAAGGTATTTACACTATTTTTATTACCACGTAAACCTCCTGTGGTTAACAATGAGGTCATCGCATAATTTATTGCCTTTTGAATATTTGTAAATGATTGGTGTGATGCATCTGGGCCACCAAAAGCATCTGTATAGTTAGTAGTTAATCCTTTTTCAACTTCAATTAAATATTTTGCTGGTAAAATACAATCGGAGTCTAAAATAATATAATAATTACCTGTCGCTTTCTGCATACCAAAATTTCGACTTAAACCAGGACCTGAATTGTCTTTGATATAATAATCTACATTGAGTTTATCCTTATATGTATTCACAACATCTTCTGATGCTCTATCAGAACCATCTTCAATAATTAGTACCTGAAAATCTTTTTCAAACTTTTGTAAAGTCAGGCTTTCTAATAATTCTTCAATTTCAGATGGACGATTATATACTGGAATGATTATAGAAAATTTCAACTCTAAATTCATAAAAAAATTTAAGATCAAATATAAGTAATCCCAATTTAACTATAAATAAAAAAGGTTCTCAATTATGAGAACCTTTTTGTATAAATTTATTTTACCTCACCCAGAACTGCAAAAAAAGCAGTTCTGACCTCTCCCAAAGAGAGGTGAATAGGAAACCCCGACCCGAGGGTCGGAGAATTTTTAGATGAATCTATTTTTTCAAAATCTTAAATGCTCCGCTTGTATTACCTATTATAGCTTTAACAAAATATGCACCTGCTGGCAATCCGTATAGATTTAATTCTGCATTTAAATCATTTTGCTGAATTCTTTTAATCTCTTTTCCTAAAATAGAATATAATATAACCTGTTCAATAGGCTCATCAGCATTCATTTTTAAAACATTTTTAACTGGGTTTGGATAAAAAGTAAATCCTTTAGCTTGAATTTTATTTATAGATAATGTTTGGTCAATTGTTAGATTAAATGCCCCTTCAGGCTGATCATTTGAACCGCTTGGGTAAGCAACATTAATATAATATTCAACATCTTTTGTAGTTGAAAAACTTATACCTTCAACAACATTAAAAGGTCCTGAATTACCAGACTCTACACAAGTAAATGCACCACATGTACCTGTATAAACACCAATACCTATATCCCAATTAGTTGGATCTGCAGTAATAGCAATTAGACCTCCATTGTCAGCTCCAGTTACTTTGAACCAAACTCCATCATTCATTCCAGCACATCCTGCTGGTGTAATAAACCCAGAATTATTTGTTGTTGATGTTGCATCATAATTTGCAGTATGATTCATACTTGTTATCTCTATTGCATTTGCACAAGCATCATTAGATGGAGGTCCAGGCATTGACCCCACACATACATCAAAGGTTGTTGTTGCACCTGTAGCTGTAGAATTACTATATACTCTTATAACATAGGTATTACCTATAGTTAAACCTGTTAAATTATTTGTTTCTGAATCACTGCAACTAATAGGGTTCATAGTTAAACAATTACCAGATGTTCCAGCATCATAAGTAATAAAATATAAATCCGCTGGGCTACCAGTAATATTTAACAACTCTACTCTGTGAGTTGTTTCAGTTGCCACAAATTTAAACCAAACATCATCATTTGCTTTCACATCTGTATCAGGACAACTATTCATCCCAGATGCAACACTTGAAGCAGTAGCATCTACTAAAGTACCAGATGTTACTGTACTACATAAATAATCTGCATTTACAGTTAATGTTGTTGCACTTGCACAATCATCATTGGTTGGTGGAGCATAGGTTATTGATTCTATTGGATCTGCTTTAACTAGTCCTGTAAAAAGGAAGAAAAACATAATTAATAATCTAAAGGCAGCTTTTCTTTTCATAATTTCTTCTTGGTTAGCGGGTTTTTATTAAAACTAAACGTTAATTATTAAAAAAAATTATATGAAATGTGTATTTTATTGAAAATATTTATAACAAATTGATATTCAGAGGCATTACAACAATCTTATATACTTGAAATTTTTCATAACCACCTAATTTTTTTTAAACTATCATTTTCATCAATTCAAAACAGTTTTCACAACTGTATTACAACTCTTTTTTATTGATTTTAAAGCACTTAACTCAGTGTTTAGTTTTGTAAAAAAATACATTTAGGATATTATTTACATCAATGAATTCTATTTACAAATTTAGTAACTGTTTGGCATGTGTAATAGCTGAGCTTGTTGTGTCTTTTCCACTTAAAATTTCAGCCAATTCTTGTATTCTTTCTGAAGAATTCAGCAATTTAACATTCGTAATTGTCTTATTGTTTTCTTCAGTTTTAAATACTTTAAAATGATATTCTCCTTTTGATGCAATTTGTGGCAAATGGGTAATTGCAATAACTTGCATGTTTTTACTCATATTCATCATAACAGAAGCAATTCGGTTAGATACTTCTCCAGATACACCTGTATCAATTTCATCAAAAATAACTGTAGGCAAATTAGAATAATTACTTAAAATTGATTTAACCGCTAACATAATCCTTGACATTTCTCCTCCTGAAGCAATCTTCTTTAAACTCTCATAACTACTGCCTTTATTTGTAGAAATTAAAAATTCCAATTCATTTTTACCATTCGATAAAAACTCATTTTTCTTCAATAAATTAATCTTAAAAGTAGTATTGTGCATTTCCAACTCTTTTAAAAGATTTTCTAGCTGCTTAATTAATTTTGGAATTGCCTTTTCTCTATTTTTATGGATAGCACTAGCTAGTACATCTAACTGATTTTCTAATGCAGAAATCTCACCTTTCTTTGCTTCAATTATTTCTTCTGCATTATCAACAGTTCTTACTAATTTAGTTAAAGACTCTTGCTTAGTAACTAGTTCTTCAATGGTGCTTACTTGATGTTTATTTTGCAAGGAATAAAGTAATTGTAATCTATCATTATAATATTCAATTTCTTGAGGAAAATACTCTGAAGATTCGCTTCCAATCCGTTCAAGTTCATTAACAATATCATTAAAATCAATTTTCAAACTTGAAACTCTATCTGACAGTTCGCTATATGTTTTACTATAATTACTTAATTTCTGAAGTATTGCTGTATATTTTCTTAGTCCCTCAACGAGGCCAACATCTTCTTTATTAGACAGTTGGCTTGCCTCAACTAAATTAGATTTTATCTCTTCTATGTGATTAAGTTCTTCTAAAGTATTTTCTAGAAATTGTTGCTCATCTAGTTTAAAATCTGCATCAATCAATTCATTTAATAAAAAAGAATTGTAATCATATTGATTTTTAGCTTCACTTTGTTGTGTCAAAATTTCTTGCAATTTAAACTTTAAGCTTTTATGAATTTTTAATAATTCCTTATAAGAATCTATAGCTTTTGTATTCTTAGCTAAGGCATCAATAATCAAAAATTGATACGAAACATCAGCCAATTGTAATGTTTGATGCTGTGAATGTACATCAATTAATTTTTCGCTTAAAGTAGATAAAACTGAGAGTGTGGTAGGCGTGTCGTTAATAAATGCTCGTGATTTCCCACTTGACAATATTTCACGTCTAATAATTGTATTTTCTTCAAAATCTATATTATTCGTTTCAAAAAAGGATTGTAAATTAAACTTGTCTATTAAAAATTCACCTTCAATAATACATTTCTTCTCTTTATTTTTCAAACTAGATAAATCAGCTCTTTTTCCTAAAATTAATGATAAGGCTCCTAAAAGAATAGATTTTCCAGCACCAGTTTCGCCTGTAATAATTGAGAAACCATTTTGAAAATTTATTTCTAAATGGTCAATAAGAGCATAATTTTTTATGGAAAGTGTTGCTAACATCTATTAAATTTGATTAAGCATATTAAATAGTTCACTCTTCAAACTTAAATGTTTTTTTCTAAAAAAATATTAAAATTAGGTTTTAATTTTTTCCCACTTTTCATTATAAGTTGGATAAATTTTAAGTAGTGTTTCTTTAAGCTTCATAGCATCATTACTTCTAGGGCCATCAGAAAAAATATCAATAATTTCATCAGATTTAGTATCCATAAACACTCTTAACAAAAATGCATTAGGGCGTGCATTATATATATTCTTTAGTTTTATTATAGCATTAGCTATACTGTTCTTTGCTTCTTTTTTATCATCACTCATCAAATCCAAACCATTTAAATGATAATCATACATAACCGCTCTAAAATCTTGAAACGTTTGTGAAAGTAAGTTTTCATTTAATTGATATCTTGTATTGTTACCATCAATCCTATTCCAACCAGAGAAACCTCCTTGCTGAGCTAAATTTACTACTTGCTCTGCTTTTTTATGAAAAATATCTCCCCCATTAAGAGCAAAAGTATCTCCATCAACCCCTAAAATTGTATAAACATAAAAAGTAAGTATTGATGTTAAATTAGATTCAAAACTGTTCTCATTATAAATTAATTTATCAAATTCAGTAAAAGAAAATGATAAACTATTGTCTTTATAATTAAAAATAGGACTTTGATAAGTTGAATTGTATATTGGTCTAGACGCAATAATATGAATATTACCTTTAAACTCATTTGAAGAAGGTTGCTCAATAAGATTTAAAGTAATGGCACAGTTTATTCTTTCATGCGATTTATACTTTTTATTTGTCCATTTTGTATTATTTATATATTCAGAAATTGAATTTTGCAAATTATCAATTACTTGTGTATTGACATTTTGAATTTGCTCAGCATTAATAATAACTAAACAGTTTAACTCCTGCCCTTTCATTTGAAGAACACTACAAAAAATGAATATATATAATAATTTACGCATGGTGTTTTTTAAGTATTTCATTAAAAATATCTTTAGCTACATCTGTTTTTGACTTCATTTTAAATTCAGTACAATTTTCATCAACATCTATAATAGTTACTTTATTTGTTGCTTTTTTAAATCCCGCACCTTTATCATTCAATGAATTTAAAACAATTAAATCTAAATTTTTACGATGTAACTTGCCTTTGGCATTCTCTACTTCATTATTAGTTTCTAAAGCAAAGCCAACTAAAAATTGATGTTTTTTATCTTTACCTAAAGAGGCTAAAATATCTTTAGTATGTGTAAGTTCAATAGTCAATCCTGCTGCTTTCTTCTTAATCTTATTTGATACAATATTGGTCGGTTTAAAATCAGCTACAGCAGCTGATAAAATTGCAATATCACAATCTTTATAATGCTTATGAACAGCTTTATACATTTGATCAGCACTAATAACATCAACTCGTTGTATAAACGTATGATTTACATTTTCATTGGATGGACCACTCACTAAAATAACTTCTGCCCCTAAATTAGCAGCTTCTTTTGCCAATTCAAAGCCCATTTTACCAGAGGAATGATTCCCAATAAATCGAACAGGATCAATTGCTTCATGTGTTGGGCCTGCTGTAATCAATACTTTTTCCCCTTTTAAAGGTAAACCTAATAAAATCTCATTTTCAATAAAAGATAGTATATTTTCTGGCTCAGCCATTCTGCCTTCACCATGTAAACCACTTGCCAACTCTCCGCTTTCAGCAGGGATCATAACATTACTAAAGCTTTTTAATTTTTTCAAATTTTCTAAGGTTGATGTATGCTGATACATATCAAGATCCATCGCAGGAGCAAAAAAGACTTTACATTTGGCAGAAAGGTAGGTTGCTAATAATAAATTATCACAAGTGCCATTTGCCATTTTAGACAAGGTATTTGCAGTTGCAGGAGCAATTACAAAATAATCTGCCCATAAGGCTAAATCAACATGATTATTCCACAATTCATTTTCATCTTCTTTGGTGTAAAAAGTTGAATGAACAGGGTTTTTAGAAAGTGTAGATAATGTTAAGGGAGTTACAAAATCTTTAGAAGCAGGAGTCATGACAACTTTGACATGTGCTCCTGCTTTTATAAAAAGTCTAATTAAATATGCTGTCTTATAAGCAGCAATCCCTGCGGTAACCCCAAGAAGAATATTTTTACCGCTTAAAACTGACATTATTTATTAATCTCTGTATCTGTTACTTCTGGATTTCTATGGTAAATCTCACCTTTTAACCACTCTTCAACAGCTATAGCCGTAGGCTTTGGTAATTTTTCGTAAAAACGAGAAACTTCAATTTGTTCTTTATTTTCAAAAACTTCTTCTAGACTATCATTATGCGTAGCAAACTCTTCTAGTTTATCAATAAGTTCTCTCTTAATGTCTTCACTTATTTGATTAGCTCTTTTTGCCATAATTGAAATAGACTCATAAATATTTTGAGTTGGTGCTTCAATTTTAGTTTTGTCGTAAGTAATTGTTGTCAACGATGCTTCAGAATTCTTATAATCCATTATTAGTATATTTAGCGTAAATTTCTTTTGTTATTTTTAACTCTTTATTCAATTCTTCAAATTTAGAAGATAATTTTTTTAATCTATCTGATTTAGGATAACTCTTTTTAAATCTATTATATGCGGCAATAGCATTATCAATTCTTTGTTCTTTTTTAGTAAGTATACTTTTCATACCTAATTGGTAAGAGGCTAAGAATTTATATGCTAAAGCTTCCTCTTTATAATCAGTACCAAAGTTATCTTCAATAAAAATATCAAATGCCATAATTGAAGCTTGATATTTTTCAGTATTATAATATTGTTTAGCAATATCAAACGATTTTTTTTCTAATCGATCAGTTAGTTCATCATGATATTTATTCGCTTCTTTTATTCTATCTGATTCTGGAAATTTATCAATAAAATTTTGAAGTTCTGTTAATGCTTTATGTGTATTTGCCTGATCTCTACTTGATTTTGGTGAAGAAAGGTAATAGCTATGTGCTAATAAAAATGAAGCCTCTTCTACTTTAGAACTTGAAGGATAATTACCTATAAATTTATTAAAATGATAAGAAGCTAAATCATAACTTTTAGTTTTATAGTTAGCTTGAGCAACCATAAATTGAATACGTTCCATCTGAGGTTTTCTTCCATATTTCGGAATTACCTTTTCAAATAAACTAACCGATTTATTATACTCACCTTCTTCAAAATATTTTGTTGCCATTTTGTATTGATCTTCTACTTTACCTTTGTTCAATACCTTTTGGTATTCACCACAAGAAGATAGTAAAACAGCTAATACTACAAATATACTAAGTTTCTTCATTTTCTGCATTTTGCAAAAATACTTATTTAAAACTAATTACACCAATTAATTGTTAAAATAATAAGTACTTAAAAATTAATAATGGCACAAAAATAGTTTACTTTCTAAATTAGCAAGTAAAAAAACTTCTAAAAATTTGTTAATATCTCCTACTCTATTTAACCTAATTTCGATTATTAATTACAAGTTCAAATTTTCATAAAATTCAATAATCATCAATAAAGGCATTAATTTTATCTTGTAATTCAACACTTGCTTCTACTAAAGGCAGTCTTACATATAATTCACAGATAGCTCGTTTTTTTAATAAAGCTTTTATCCCTGCTGGATTATTCTCTTCAAAAATCAAATCTATCCCTTCCATCAACTTATAGTGAACTTTATAAGCCTGCTTGGCATTACCTTCTAGTCCTAATTGAATCATTTTAGAAAACTCTGTTGGAAGTGCTTGACCCATAACTGAGATGACTCCTGCCCCTCCAGCCAATACTACTCCAAGAACTAAATCGTCATCGCCAGAAATAATTAAAAAATTTTCAGGCTTATTTTTTATCAATTTTAAATATTGATGTATATTATTTCCTGCTTCTTTAACAGCAATAATATTACTGAAATCAGAGGCTAATCTAAATATCGTTTCAGGATCAACATTTTTAGCTGTTCTACCAGGAACGTTATAAAGTATAATTGGCTTAGGGCATACCTCAGCAATGGCTTTGAAATGCTGATAAAATCCTTCTTGAGTAGGTTTATTATAATATGGAGCTACTGATAAAATAGCATCAAATGCATATAAATCAGTTGTATTTATCTCATCAATTATTGCTTGAGTACAGTTACCGCCAATACCCAACACTAAAGGTAATCTTCCATTATTAACAGCAACAATAGTTTCTTTAACCTGTGCTCTTTCTTCTGAAGTAAGTGTTGCTGGCTCTCCTGTGGTACCTAATATCACTAAATAATCAACACCATTATCTATCTGAAAATTAACCAAATTTCTTAAAGCACTATAGTCAATGCTCTTATCTTCATTAAATGGAGTTATTAATGCGACTCCTGTTCCATAAAATTGCTTCATTTATCCTTACAATTTAAAATAAAACTGCACCTAAAATTCAGAACAATTCTATTATACTAATTTTAAAATTTTTATATACTTCGCCAATTCATCATTAAAAACATCAACTTTATTTCCTTCAATTTCAATAGTGAAATCGTATACATCTCTATACGTTTCATCTAAAAAACCTACTTTGAATTTGGCTTTAGATTTAACCAATACCAAATTGGTATATACAGAATCATGACTACAATAGTTTATTAACAAATCAAACTCATCTTCTACAAAGCTTTTTACATTTGAGGCTTTAATTTTACCATACATACCAAAATCTTTTTCAGAAAACACGCTGTAATGCTGTGTAACGAAATCGTCTTTTAGATTTTCATAGATGATAATCTCTATTTGCTTTTCATTGGATATTCCTAATTTTTGTCTTAAATTTCTTGTAATATCATAACTGCCAAACAATCTTGAATCTGCTAGAATACCAATTTTATTTATTTTATTTGGAGGAACATTATCATTTTTCAACTTGCCTAATTGCTTCTCTAAAGTCTGAATTGTAGACTTCATTTTTAAACCTAAAAAACTCATAATTGGTATTGTGGGTAAAATTAATACTAGAATTTGTGTTATTTAAAATAATATATAAATTAAACGAAAAGTTACTATCCGTTAGTATTTCAACATTATAGAACTTCGCCTAATTCTTTCAATTTTTCGGTATTCTCTGCCAATTTCAATTCTTCAACAATCTTATGAATATCACCATTAATGATATTACTCAAATCATACAGAGTCAGCCCAATTCTATGTTCAGTGACACGTCCTTGTGGATAATTATACGTTCTTATCTTAGCAGATCTATCTCCACTAGAAACTAATGAATTTCTTTTTGCAGAATCTGCTGCTAATTTTTTCTCTAATTCTAATTCATAAATACGAGAACGTAATACTTTCATCGCTTTATCTTTATTTTTATGCTGTGATTTTTGATCTTGACATTGAGCAACTATACCAGTTGGCACATGAGTTAAACGAACAGCTGAATAGGTTGTATTCACTGATTGCCCTCCTGGTCCAGAAGAACAAAAATAATCAACCCGAATATCACTTGTTTTCAAATCAATATCAAATTCTTCAGCCTCTGGCAGTACCATCACCGTGGCTGCTGACGTATGTACTCGTCCTTGTGTTTCAGTCTGTGGCACTCGTTGTACACGATGCACGCCAGATTCAAATTTCATATCACCATAAACATCAGCTCCAGAAATACTAAAAATAATTTCTTTAAAACCACCTGAAGTTCCTTCACTTATATCTTCAACTTCAGTTTTCCATTTTCTATCAGAACTGTATTTGGTATACATTCTATACAAATCTCCAGCAAAAATACTAGCTTCGTCTCCACCCGTACCTGCTCTTATTTCTACAATGACATTTTTAGCATCTTCTGGGTCTCTTGGTATCAATAAAAACTTGATTTCTTCTTCTAGCTCTGGTAATTTCTCTGAAGCTTCATCTAATTCCAATTGAGCCATTTCAACCATTTCAGCATCAGATCCGTCTTCTATAATCTCTTTAGCTTCACTTATATTATCAAGTACCCTTTTATATTCTTCTCTTTTATCTACAACAGCTTTTAAGTCTTTGTATTCCTTATTCAGCTTCACATAACGTTTTTGGTCTGTAATAATATCAGGTTGAATTATCAAATCTGAAACTTCATCAAAACGTTGTTTAAATATATTTAATCTATCTAACATCAATTATCTTTTTAGAATGGCAAATTTAGTGTTTTTTAAAAGAAATCTATTTTAGAACCCAACTTTAATATTTCTCAAACTATTTAGAGTGTCTCTAAATTAGTAAAAAAACATCATAATCCTTTTAAAATTTCGTTAAACAAAGTAAGTATCATATATTTGTATTTTAAACATAAAAAGAATTCTAAAACATGAAAAAATTAATTTTATTAGTTGGAGCTCTAGCAATAACATTTGCTAGCTGTAGCGACAAAAAGAAAGAAGAAGTAAAAAAAGAAATTGAAACTGTAGAAGAAGAAGTGAAAGTTGAAGAGCCAGCTACGTCTGCAACTACAGGTGATGATAAAGTTGCTGCTGGTGAAAAATTATTTACTGCAAAAACATGTACAGCTTGTCATTTAGCTGACACAAAAGGTGTTGGGCCTTCAATTAAAGATATTGTTGCTAAATATGCTGAAACCGGTGGTAATATTGTAAAATTTTTAAAAGGAAATTCAGATGCAATTGTTGACACTGACCCTAACCAGGTTGCAGTAATGAAAGGTAACATTGATACAATTTTAAAGGATGCTACTCCTGAAGAATTACAAGCTATCGCAGCTTACATGCGTTCAGTTAAATAATTCTTAAAACATATAATATTTAAACATCCGCCTTTGGCGGATGTTTTTGTTTGGATTACCTTTGCAATATGGCAAGAAAAAAGAAAAATATTATTTTCGAAAACATTGAAGTAATTGATGCTGGGGCAAAAGGTAAAACCATTGCTAAAGCCCCTGATGGTAGAGTCATTTTTTTATCAAATGCTGTGCCTGGTGATGTTGTAGATATCCAAACTTTTAAAAAGCGAAAATCGTATTATGAAGGTAAGGCAATTCACTTTATAAAACAATCTGAAAAACGTACTACACCAGCTTGTGAACATTTTGAAAATTGTGGTGGTTGCAAATGGCAGCACATGAAATATGAAGACCAATTGTTCTATAAACAAAAAGAAGTTGTAGATCATCTGACTAGAATCGGACATTTAGAATTGCCTGAAATTTCGCCTATTTTAGGTTCAAAAAAGCAATATTTTTATAGAAATAAAATGGAATTTTCTTTTTCAAATAGTAGATGGTTAACTTTAGAAGAAATAAATTCTGATATTGAAATAGAGAATAAAAATGCTTTAGGGTTTCATATTGCTGGTATGTGGGATAAAATTCTAGATATTGAGAAATGTCATTTACAAGAAGACCCTTCAAATGCTATTCGTAATTCTATCAAAACATTTGCACTAGAAAATGATTTGAGTTTTTTTAATCCTCGTGAACAAAGTGGTTTGTTAAGAACCATGATGCTTAGGATTGTTTCTACTGGAGAAATTATGTTAGTCATTCAGTTTTTTGAAGATAATGCTACACAAAGGGAATTGTTAATGAATCATATTGCTGAAAAATTTCCTGAAATAATATCTTTACAATATATTATCAATCAAAAAAGAAATGATACTATTTACGATCAAGAGATTATATTATTTAAAGGTCGTGATCATATTTTTGAAGCTATGGAAGGTTTGCAATTTAAAATTAATGCAAAATCTTTTTACCAAACCAATTCTACTCAAGCTTATGAATTGTATAAAATAGCTCGTAATTTTGCAGCATTAACAGGTAAAGAAATTGTATATGATTTGTATACAGGCACAGGTACTATTGCTCAGTTTGTAGCCAAACAAGCAAAAAAAGTGGTTGGTATTGAAAGTGTTCCCGAAGCTATTATTGATGCGAAAGAAAATGCAAAAAATAATACTATAGAAAATGTAGATTTCTTTGTTGGTGACATGGCAAAGGTCTTTACGGATGAGTTTATTGCAAAAAACGGAAAGCCTGATGTTATTATTACTGATCCGCCAAGAGACGGCATGCATAAAAACGTTATTGAACAGCTGCTTAAAATTGGAGCTGACAGAATTGTATATGTAAGTTGTAATTCGGCTACACAAGCTAGAGATTTGGCTTTGCTTAACGATAGCTATAAAATAATAAAGACACAAGCAGTTGATATGTTTCCGCAGACACATCATGTAGAAAATGTTGTACTTTTGAAAAAACGTTAATTTATTAAATTGTGTTTAATCAAAGAATAGCTTTCTGCCTAAGCAGGAATGACAATAAGATATGAAACAAAACAAGATATATCTCTTAATAATAATTTTGATTGGAACCTTTCTACTAAGCTGTGAACGTGATGAAATTTGTATCGATGAAGTTACTCCTCATCTTACTATAAGATTTTATGATAATGATGATCCTGAAACAAAAAAATCTGTAAACGGATTAATTGTTGTTTCAGAAATTAATGGAATATTGGATACTATAAAAATTTCACCTAAAGATTCTATTTCTCTTCCTTTAAATGTCTACGATACACAAACCACCTATATATTGACAAAAAAGATTGATGAAATTTCAAACGAAGATAAACTCATCGTAACTTATGAAGTAGAAAATGTTTTCGTAGGTCGCTCATGCGGATATAAAAGCATTTTCAAAAATGTTGACTATACACTTGAAGATGTAAACAATGATGACCTTTGGATAAAAAGTAAAGAACAAATTACAGAACATATTGAAAATGAAAACAATGCACATCTTAAAATATTTCATTAATACAGTATTTTTATTGTGTTTTTCGATTTCTTTCTCTCAAGGTATCGGTTCTCAAAAAAAAGACACCATTTATAAAAATAAATACGGACTAAGAGTTGGTATAGATTTATATAATCCTATCTATACACTTATTGATGATGATAGAAAGGGATTAGAGTTGGTTGGAGATTATAGAATTTCTAAAAAGTTTTTTGTCGCTGCTGAACTGGGATATTTAGAAAACACCACTGATGAAGATTTTATCAACTTCACCACTAATGGTCAATACATAAAGGCTGGACTCGACTATAATGCCTACGAAAATTGGTTAGATATGGAGAATATGATTTATGTTGGCTTCAGGTATGGCTATAGTAACTTTAGTCAAACACTAAATACATTTACAGTAAATAATGACTATTTTTTTCATAGTTTAGAACAAATAGAAAATGGACAGAAATTTGATAATTTAAATGCTCATTGGGCAGAATTTGTGTTAGGTATCAAAGCAGAAATTTTTAATAATCTGTATTTAGGATTTAGCTTTAGCGGAAAAAAAATGATCAGTTCTAAACAACCAGAAAATTTTAAAAACTTATTTGTACCTGGGTTTAATAGAGTTTTTTTAAACAATTCTGGTTTTGGTATAAACTACACACTTTCATATTTAATCCCTTTGTATAAAAAAGCTAAATAATTTTCTTTATTTTTACTTCTTAAAACAGATTTTAACTCATGCAAAATATACCAAGTGTGAATTTATCAGATTTTTTATCTGATGATCCTGATAGAAAACAAAAATTTGTCAATGAAATAGGCAAAGCCTATGAAGAAATTGGCTTTGTTGCTTTAAAAGGGCATTTTTTAACTGATAGTTTGGTCAACAGCTTGTACACTCAAATTAAAGCTTTTTTTGATTTACCCACTGAGACCAAACGCTCTTATGAGCAAAATAATAGCGGACAAAGAGGCTATATTTCCTTTGGTAAAGAAAGTGCAAAAGGTAGAAAAGAAGGCGATTTAAAAGAGTTTTGGCATTTTGGTCAATATGTTGAGAACAATCCTCAATTAGAGGCTGAATATCCCGAAAATGTTATTGTAACTGAATTACCAGAGTTTAATACTATTGGTAAAGAAACCTATAAAATGCTAGAAAAAACTGGCATTTATGTGTTAAGATCTTTGGCAATATTTTTAGATTTGGATGAGCATTATTTCGATAATTTTGTTAAAAATGGAAATAGTATTTTACGCCCAATTCACTACCCTCCTATTGTTGAAGAACCAAAAAATGCAGTAAGAGCAGCAGCTCATGGTGACATCAATTTAATTACCTTACTAATGGGAGCTCAGGGTAAAGGCTTACAAGTACAAAATCATAATGGAGACTGGATAGACGCTATGGCTGCACCAGATGAATTGGTTATTAATGTTGGTGATATGCTTTCTCGTCTTTCAAATAATAGACTAAAATCAACCATTCACAGAGTGGTAAATCCATCAAGAGAAAACTGGGGAACATCACGTTATTCCATTCCGTTTTTTTTACATCCTATTAGCGAAATGTCCTTAAATTGTTTAGAAAATTGCGTAGAGAAAGATAATCCAAAGCAATATGAAGACATTACTGCGGGTGCATATTTAAATGAACGGTTAATTGAATTAGGTTTAATCACAAAATAAATGGACTTACAAGATCAATTGAAAAACTTATTTCCAGAGCATACGCCTCAAGAACCCGAAAAGAAAAAAGAGAAAAGTAACATTTGGTTACAAGATGAACCTATCATTTGTAAATACGAAAAACGTAAAGGTAAACCCATCACTATTCTTGAAGGCTATACTGGTGCAACGTCTGATTTTAAACAATTGGCCAAAGAGCTTAAAACCAAATTAAGTGTTGGTGGTAGTTTTAAAGATGATAAAATTATAATTCAAGGCGATTATCGTGATAAAATAATGGCGATACTCATTGAAAAAGGGTTCAAAGTAAAACGTGTTGGAGGGTGATGTTAGATGTTAGATGTTAGATGTTAGATGTTAGATGTTAGATGTTAGATGTTAGATGTTAGATGTTAGATGTTAGATGTTAGATGTTAG
>Ga0209633_10001365_pt1 | contig 25219 bp, 19 predicted proteins | sample Cruoilmetagenom1_FD_187290 | JGI IMG/M metagenome (GOLD analysis project Ga0209633, IMG submission 187290) | Oil polluted marine microbial communities from Coal Oil Point, Santa Barbara, California, USA - Sample 1 (SPAdes) (version 2) | ecosystem: Environmental > Aquatic > Marine > Oil seeps ...
GCATCAAGGGTGACGCAACACGTTACGAAGCTTATATCAGGAAATCATGGAACCCGGGCAATCGCTCGGCTAGAGTATGGCGGCGTGCGGGCGACCTCGCTCTTGGTGCGGGAAATCCGCGACAGGCGTTAAACCCGCTCATCAAAGCCGTTGTCGCAGATAAAAGCCACGCCCCCACATGGTTGAAGCTCGCAAAAACATTACTCGCGCTTAAGCCCGCCAATTCGAATGAGCGCTATAACCTGCCAAGCAACGCCAGCGGTGCCGCATATATTGCCTATAAACGCGCCACGACAAAAAACGGTGAGGCGAGCGCGCTCGCGACCCTCGGCGAAGCCTTGAGACGTCGCTCCTATTGGCGTCCAGCGTTAATGGCCTATAAAACTTCCCTCGCCATGCGTGACAACATCGCAACCCGCAAAGCCTACGAGACACTCCTCGCCAGCCACGGCTTCCGCATCCTCGACTACACAGTTGCGTCAGATTCAGCCACCCCGCGCCTCTGCATCAAATTCTCCGAGACCTTTGCCAAAAGCCTGACAAAACCGGAACAATATATTTCCCTGAACGGCAAAGACCCAGCAGCTGCAAATATCGAAAATCGCCAGATCTGCATCGACGGCTTAAAACATGGCGAACGCTATCAGGTCATGGTGCGCGCAGGCCTGCCCTCAAGCGTCGAAGAAACCCTGGCAAAAACCGCCGAACTATCAGTCTATGTTCGTGACCGCACACCAGCCGTTCGTTTTTCCGGCCGCAATTATGTTCTTCCCAATAAGGGCCAGCAGGGAATTCCGCTAACAAGCGTGAACGTTGAAAAGATCAAGATCAACATCTACCGTATCGGCGACCGGGCGCTCGCAAACACGCTCATCAGCGGCAATTTGGATAAAACATTTTCGCGCTACGACATAGATGAGCTTGAAGCCAACACCGGCGAGAAAATATGGAACGGCGAAATCGACGTCGCCTCAAAACTCAATCGCGAAATCTCGACCGCCTTTCCCGTAAGCGAGGCCGTCCCCGATCTTAAACCCGGCGCATATATGATGATCGCTGAGCCAGCCGCCTCAAAGCGCGAACGCTGGCAGCGCCGCGCAACACAATGGTTCATCGTCTCCGACCTCGGCCTGACAGCATTTACCGGATCAGACGGCGTGCATGCGTTCGTCCGCTCGCTTGCAGCAGCCGACCCGACCGCGAAGGTTAAATTACGCCTCATCGCACGCAATAACGAAATCCTCGGCGAATCCGTTTCCGATGCCAATGGCTACGGTCACTTTGAAGCAGGTCTTGCCCGCGGCAAAGGTGCCATGTCACCAGCAATCCTTATGGCCACCAGCGAGGCTGGCGACTACGCATTCCTCGACCTCACAAATTCCGCCTTTGATCTCACCGACCGTGGTGTAAAAGGGCGCGCCGCACCCGGACCGCTGGATGCTTTCGTTTACACGGAACGTGGCGTCTACAAACCAGGTGCCGATGTCCACATCACAGCACTTCTGCGCGACGAAACCGGCAATGCAGCCGAACGCCTGCCAATGACCATGATCCTCCAGCGCCCCGACGGCGTTGAACACGCCCGCTTCACGATGAAAGACGAAGCCCTAGGCGGCGCATCATTGTCCCACCCCCTGGCGACCACCGCAATGACCGGAACATGGCGCATTTATCTCCATGCCGATCCCAAATCACCCGCAATTGGCCAAACCTCATTCCTTGTCGAGGACTTCGTTCCCGAACGCCTTGATCTCATATTAAAAGCCGGATCAAACAATCTGAGCGCCAACCAGCCATCAAGCATAAGTGTCAACGGGCGCTTCCTCTACGGCCCCCCGGCCGCAGATCTGGCAGTTGAAGGTGAAATTGTCGTCAGGCCACGCAATTCAGGCCCCCGCGGTTTCGAGAGCTATAGCGTCGGCATAGCAGATGAAGCCTTCAGCCCCTTGCGCAACAATCTAAAAAACCTGCCAAAAACGGGCGCAAAAGGTCTCGCCCAAATACCCGTAAAACTGCCCGCACTGCCATCTACCTCAAGGCTCCTTGAAGCCGGCGTAACCTTGCGCCTTCGCGAACCCGGTGGCCGCACAATCGAGCGCAGCCTCACTATGCCCGTTCAAGCCAACCGCGAAATGATCGCCATCAAGCCAAATTTCAAAAAAGGTGAACTGAAGCAGGATGCTTCAGCCGGTTTTGATGTTGTCATGCTGGGACGTGACGGCAAGCAAATCGCCCGCAAAGACCTCAAATGGGAGCTGCAAAAAATCGAACGCCACTTCCAGTGGTATAGCCGCAATGGATCATGGAACTATGAACCAGTATCCTTCACGCGCCGCGTGGCTAACGGTACCATTGATGCGACCGAAACAGGCACCGCCAAAATATCACACAAATTGGGTTGGGGCCGCTACCGCCTCGAAATCACTACTGTTGATGCGTCCGGTCCCGTCACCAACATCAATTTCAACGCCGGATGGTGGGGGGATGAAACCTCCGACAGCCCGGAAATGCTCGATATCGCACTGGATCATAAAGAGCACAAAATCGGTGACATCGCAGAACTCACAATCGAGACAAAAACGGCCGGAAAAGCACTCGTCGCAATCATCGGCAACGGCTTAAAATCCATGCAGCTCGTTGACGTCGCAAAAGGCGGCACCACAATCCCCCTCAAGGTCGATGCGGCCTGGGCACCCGGTGCATATGTGACGACACTTTTTTATCGCCCCATGGACACAAAATCCAAACGCATGCCAAACCGCTCCATAGGCGTGAAATGGCTAAACGTCGACACCAAATCGCGTAAAGTTACGATCGACTTGAAATTACCGGAAAAAATCGGCTCCGCCAGCACCCTCAATATACCAGTCAAACTGAGTGGCTTGGAGCCCGGCGAACAGGCCCGCATAACGGTCGCAGCAGTCGATGTCGGCATCCTCAATCTGACGCGCTATAAAACACCCGCACCCGAGGCCTGGTTCTACGCGCAACGCCGCATGGGGCTGGAGATACGCGATCTTTACGGCCGCCTCATTGACGGCATGAAAGCCTCATCAAGCGCCATTCGCTCCGGCGGTGACGCAGGCGGCAATGGCATGTCCATGCAGGGATCGACGCCGACAGAAGAGCCATTGGCGCTTTTCTCCGGCATCACGGAAGTTAAATCAGATGGCACCGCAGAAATTGCCTTTGATCTGCCCGAGTTCAACGGAACCGTGCGCATTATGGCCGTCGCCTGGACCAAAACCAAACTCGGTCATGTCGAGCGCGATATCATTGTCCGCGACCCCGTTACCCTGCTTGCATCCAGCCCACGCTTCATGACGCTGGGCGACAAATCGCGCCTGCATTTCGATATACACAATGTCGAAGGAACGGGCGGGGCCTATAATCTCAAGCTATCAAGCATGCATGAAAACGGTACCGAAACAGAAATTGTAAACCGTAAAATACCGCTCGAAACAAACGAACGCAAAAGCTTTGAGCAACCCGTTACCGCACCACATATGGGCGATGTCAGCTTCATCGCTCACCTGACCGGACCCGGAAATATCGACATCACCCGCAACATAAAATTGCACGTCAGCCCCATGGCGCCCGGCATCAAGCGTCGCACGGTAGCAAGCCTGGGCGCAGGTGGTGGCAAGCTGACCATCAGCGAGGATCTCTTCGGCGATCTCATTCCGGAAAAATCACTTGTAACGGTGAACGTCGGACCAAGTGCCGGCCTTGACGTACCGGGTCTGCTCGTTGCTCTCGACCGCTATCCTTATGGTTGCGCCGAGCAAACCACGAGCCGCGCCCTGCCGCTCCTCTATCTCAACCAGGTCGCCGCATCGGCAGGCATCACAGGTGAAACAGAGGCGCGTAAACGGGTTCAAAAAGCTGTCGATCGCCTTTTTGAAATGCAAACATCCAATGGTGCATTCGGGCTTTGGGGACCAAACAATGCTGATTTGTGGCTAACTGCTTATGTCACAGATTTCCTCACCCGCGCCAAGGAGAAGGGCTATCAAATCCGCCCCCGGCCATTTGCCATGGCGCTTGATCGCCTGAAGAACTATGTCAGCTACGCAACTGACTTTAAAAAGGGCGGCGAATCCATCGCCTACTCACTCTACGTGCTGGCTCGCAATGGCCGCGCACCTATCGGCGATCTCCGCTATTATGCCGATGCTCGCATCACAAATTTCGCCACTCCCCTTGCAAAAGCCCAAATTGGTGCGGCCCTCGCAATGTATGGCGACAAGGCACGTGCCCAGAAGGCCTTCGACGCAGCCATTGGCGATCTTGGTAACAAGAATCAGACTCCTTGGCGGCGTGATTACGGCTCAAGTCTCCGCGATGGTGCCGCAACATTGACCCTCGTATCAGAGAGCGGCGTCAACCCGTCAAGCATCAACAGTCTGGCGGATATGGTAACCGGTTCTCGCCAAAGCCGCAGCCATACATCCACCCAGGAAGACGCCTGGATGCTTCTCGCCGCCCGCAGCCTGATGGAAACCTCCCGCAATGTCAGTCTCGACATTAACGGGCAAGCCCACGCAGGCGCATACACTAAGGCCTTCACGATAGAGGACTTGAAAAACGCACCCGTCACAATAATCAATAATGGCGATGGCTCTCTCCAGGCTGCCATAACTGTTACTGGTGCCTCCAGAACGCCTGAACCGGAAAAAGCAAACGGCTTCCGCATTGAACGTCAGATCTACACGCTGGACGGCAACATGTTTGACCTCAATGAAACTTATAAATCAGGCCAGGGCGTTAAACAAAACGAACGCTTTGTCATTGTCTTGAAGGTCGACCAGCTGGAAGCAAAGGGCGGTCGGGTGCTCCTCATAGATCGCCTGCCAGCAGGATTTGAGATAGAAAACCCGCATCTCGTCACCAGCGCCGATCTTGGCAGCCTTTCATGGCTTAAGAAATCAGACTCTCCACGCCTGACCGAGTTCAGAAAGGAACGCTTCACCGCAGCCTTCGATCTATTCGCCCGGAAAAAAGACGACAAAGCCAAGCCGATCACCGTGGCCTATATCGTCCGCGCAGTAACACCCGGCGAATATCGTCATCCGCCCGCAACCATCGAAGACATGTATCGTCCCGAGCGTTTCGCCCGGTCGCCGTCAGGCAATGTGAGGATTAATGCCGCAAACTAATTATAATTCCGGCACACTCCCGGCAATGGCACAGCACTCCAGCACTGGGCGAATGCTCATGCATGTCCTCGCTCGCGCCATTGCCGCCCTTGCGTTCGCGATTTCCGTAACCCTGCTCACAGTCGAAGTGGCGGTAAGACAAATGGACCCGCCCCCGCTCGATTTTGCGGCCACAAGCTCGCAAACCATCAGCGACCGCAACGGCCACCTGCTGCGTGCTTTCACGACCAAAGACGGTCGCTGGCGCCTCAACTTGATGCCCGAAAAAGTCAGCCCCCATTATCTGAAAATACTGCTCGCCTATGAGGACAAGCGCTTCTATGACCATGGCGGCGTTGACACCATCGCCATGGCCCGCGCGTTTTTTCAACTCATAACCAATGGCCGCATTATATCCGGCGCCTCGACAATAACCATGCAGGTCGGCAGGCTTCTCGATCAGCGTCACGAACGAACCGCATCTGGAAAATTCCACCAGATCCTGCGCGCCATCCAGCTTGAACGGATATTGAGCAAACACGAGATTCTCACCCTCTATCTCAAACTCGCCCCCATGGGCGGCAATATTGAAGGGGTGCGCGCCGCCGCCATCACCTATTTCGGCAAAGAACCAATGCGCCTCTCCATCAGTGAGGCAGCCCTCTTGACGGCACTTCCACAATCCCCGGAAAACCGGAGACCAGACCGCAGGCCACAAGCCGCAAAACACGCCCGCAATCACGTCCTCACCCGTATGGTGGCATTTGGCGTCATCACAAACGCAGATGCCGCGCGCGCAAAACTGCGCCCCGTGCCAAGGCGTCGCCTCGCTTTTCCAAAACACGCCCCTCACCTGACCGAGCAACTTAACGCGCAAAAACCCACCCTTGCAAACATCAAAACCACCATCGACCGCGATCTTCAATCCGTTCTTGAAAAGCTCGCAAAATCACATGTCCACACCCACGGCCCTCATCTCTCAACAGCCATTCTCGCAATCGAGAACAAGACCGGAAATGTTATCGCCCATATTGGCTCATCCGACTATTTCGACCAAAACCGTTTCGGCGCAATCGATATGACCCGCGCCATACGCTCTCCGGGATCCGCACTAAAACCCTTTATATATGGCCTCGCATTTGAGCAGGGTCTTGCCCATCCAGACACCCTGATCGAGGATCGCCCGGTTCGCTTCGGCCCCTACACCCCGAAAAACTTCGACAACAGCTACCGCGGTACAGTCACCATCAGAAAGGCATTACAATCATCTCTCAATATTCCCGCGGTTAAAGTCCTGAACGTTGTCGGCCCAACCCGCCTCATCGGTCGCTTCAACAGAACCCGAACAAAGACTGAGCTGCCAACAGGATCCGCCCCCTCATTGGCAATCGCTCTGGGCGGCGTTGGTCTGAAATTGTCTGAACTGGCGCGCTTATATCTCGGTCTCGCCCGAGGCGGCGAGATGATTGATCTCAATTATTTTCCAACATCAACGACCCAAACCAACCCCTTAACCAGCCGCACAACCGCACCCGCCAGAAAAACTCTCCCCCTGCTCGACCCCATCGCCGCCTGGCACCTCACCGACATATTGCGCGGCAGCCCGCCACCGCAAAACGCCAAAGCCGGCGTAATCGCTTACAAAACCGGAACCTCTTACGGCTTCCGCGACGCCCTCGCCATCGGCTATGACGGCACCCACACAATCGCCGTCTGGATCGGCAGACCAGACGCCACGGCCACACCGGGCCTTACAGGTCGTTCGGCCGCAGCCCCCATCCTTTTTGATGCCTTTGCCAAAATATCACGCAACCGCGCACCATTTGCCCATGCACCCGAAAACACGACAATTGCATCAGGTCATGACCTCCCCCCACCCCTGCAACGCTTTCGCGACAATCAGGCCGGAATATTCATTGGCTCCGTCAAAACCCGTCCCCTCATGATATCATTCCCACCCGCCGGTTCAGAGCTTGAAACAGAGGCCTATGAGGACGGTAATCCCCACCCCCTTTTACTCAAAGCCGAGGGCGGCACCCTGCCACTAACATGGCTCATAAACGGTAAACCCATCCACTCGGTCGCCCATCGCCGCGATACCAATTGGCAACCGACAGGTGCTGGTTTTACCCATCTTGCGGTCATTGACGCCAAAGGCAATGTTGATCGCCTGACCATACGCATTCGCTGACCCCCGCAAATCAAATGGCAAAACATTGATCCCGATCAATTCGCAGGTTTCAAAAGTCAGTATTTTCAGTTAGTTTGCCGCCGGTGCTTACCGGAACCAGGCAATTGGCACGCGTGAGATTTAAAGGGACACGGGAATGATACTTGTACGGGATTACACTTGGGCGGCAACGGCCCAGCCAGCGAACAAGCGTAAATGGCTTCATTTTGGGGCCCAATGCACAGCAATGGCGCTCTTTTTGGCAGTTATCGCTCCGGTTATCGTTCCCTCCCGTGAAACAATCCATCCAGCGGCGCATACTATAGTCGGCCCCGGTCTGGTTTTAGCAAACAACGCCAACGACAAAACGGGGCTCTCATCAGCCAATCCAGCTGCCATAGACGGTTCCAAATCGGCAATTGCTAATACCAACCTCTTTATCGGCGTTTACGGCGGCGCACCTTATACCTATTCCAGCGACGTCCGTACAATTCGTCCAAACGGCACAGATTTCACCTTGCATGACGTGGATTGGTACGGAAAACCCTTTAAAAGCCCGATTTATTACGGAGTCCGCGTCGCCAAATGGTCAGAGCACGCCCCATTTGGCGCCATGTTGGATTTCACCCACTCAAAGGCCATATCCAACCGCAAACAGGAAGTACGCCGGTCAGGCAAGATAAATAACGAGCCACTATCACCACGCGGGAAAATCAGTGAAACACTCCGCAAACTTGAGTTTTCCCATGGCCACAACATGCTGACCATGAACGGTCTCTACCGGTTACCTGTGAGATTGGGACAAATCAGCCCCTATATCGGTGTCGGAGCAGGTATTTCCATACCCCATAGCGAAATACGCTTTAAGGGCGATCTTAAACGCACATATGAATATCAATATACCGGCCCCGCGTTACAGGCCCTGTTCGGTCTCGAATTCCAACTGCCCACAATGTCGATATTTATCGAATATAAATTCACATTCGCAGATTATCAGGCCCCCCTCACATTCCGCGATGGTGCGTGGGTGACACAGGACCTGTGGGCTCAGTTTCAGGACTGGCGCGCAGGAACAGCCGGAAAAGGGGGCTCATTGACGACCAAACTGGCAAGCCATCAGCTCATTGGCGGATTTGGCATGAGGATCACCCACACAGCCGCTGCACAATAAATCACTCTAACCCCGCCCAAAAAACGCCTTTAAGTGCGTCAACATGAATGCCATATTCAACTGAATAATGCCAATTCAGTTCGATCAGTAAAATTTCAAACTGTAAAAATCCAGTGGCCGGTTTGCGCATCCATAAAGCGTACCATCAGCGACAAAGTATAAAGTACAGAGGGTAAAAGATGGGGCAATCAATTGCCGTAATGAACACCAAGGGCGGGGTTGGCAAGTCAACCATCGCAATGGCAATTGCGGAAACGGCGTCGGTTTATAAGCACAAGAACATCCTCATCATCGATTCGGACCCGCAAACAAGCATGAGCATCATGATGATGCCAATGACGAGGTGGGAGCAGCTCGAACGCGATAAGAAAACCCTCGTCCACTACCTCGCGCAAAGCGTTCTTGGCGACCAGACACCGGACTGGAAACAATTTGTCGCCACCAAAGTGTCCGACGTCGAAGAAGCCGCATCACTGTATTTGATGCCAAGCCACATGGAGCTATCGCTCTTTGAGCGCGCGGTATCAGAGGCAGGGCGCGCCCGCAAACTGCGCGATGTCGTGAGAAAGCTACTCGATGCCGCCATGGAAACGTTTGATCTGGTGATTATTGATTGCCCGCCAGGCATTTCGATCCTGACCGAAATCTGGTTGCGCGAAGTCGATTACTACCTGCCGCCAACCAAACCCGATTATCTCTCCGCCCGCGGCCTTTCCATACTTGGCCGCTTTCGCGAACTTTACCCAAAAATGCGCTTCGCCAGCAATCTTGGCGTCGTCATCAACATGAAGGACGTTCGCTCCCCGATTGACGAGGAATGGCACCGTCGCATCGCCTCAATTCCAGAAAACAAATGCTTCAACACCGCCATCCCACGCCGGGTTTATCTTCAACGTGCCTCAGACTATGACGAAGGCCTACGCTCATATCTGGCAAAATATCCAGGCGATGCCGGCGAGGCCCTGCGTGGACTACTTGATGAAATACTCCATCGCTTAACCCAGGCACCAAGCAATGCTGACCTGAAATTAACCGGCGCCGATGCTCCGTTAGTCACCGGCGATGCTCAGGGCGAACTCGACTAAAACGGTGGCCAATCCCTATAAGATACGGAATGTACCAAACTCCCTTGAATATCCCTAACTTGCTCGATCACTGTTTTCTGCCAGGCAAATCCCAAGACACAGTACCAGCCCTGCCGCCACGTAGGGCGAGGTGGAGAGGTCATGTGCGATCAAGACGTACTCCTAAACCTCATGACACAGACCGGCGATCCTTTTTCTTCTTGGGCAGGACCGGCAACAGATTTGGCTTGCCCTTGTCTGTACGGAGCCGATCAATATAAGCGACAATGTCGTGCATCTCCGCATTGGTGAGCTGGGTATCAGGCATTGGGTAATGAGGCAGAATAAGCGACGCGTAAATACTATCTGCTGTCTGCCCCGGACGGTTCGCAATTTCGTTAAAAGTAGGAATTCCGGCAGGCACCCCATTTTGCACCGTGTCAGGAATGACGTGACAATTTATACAATAGGAACGGGCAAGTAACTTTCCATTTGCAGCATCTGGTGAGCGCATTTCACGGCTATAGCTCGCGCTAAATGTCACAAGAATGGCAAAACAGGCAACCATAAAAGTCCATCTTCTCTGCGCTATCCGTATCATAGCCTCCTACCTCTGTTTCTCCCCAATCCCGAACCACATTACTCTAATAACCCTAGCTCCATTATCGACTGAATGCACGTAACATTCTTTGATCTAAAGCATTTTCAGCCAAAAGCCTGCCCCGACACTAGGCTTCCCAAGGCGATCATGAATAGCGGTTTTGCGACCAGTCGCCAGCTTCAATTAAATGGATAGCGCCTTAACGCACATCAAAGAGCTTGAGCTGCTTCTCGTCATGTCCCTTGGTCTCGCGAGCAAGCTGTTCAATGCGGTCAAATGGTACCTGATCCGCCTGAATAAGCGATCGCTGTGATTTGAGCGCCGACACGGTCCCTTCCTGAATAAGGTGGAACTCACCAACAGTCTGATTAGGCAGAACCTGCGCCGGATCAATACCGCTATCAGAACCAAACGCTGCCTTGAGCTTCCTGAGCGCAGTGTCCTCACGCACCTTGCCGATAAACCATGACGTCACCTGATCGCGGGACTTATAATCAAGATCGCCAGGGCTTTGCGTGGCCAGCATCATGCCGACACCAGCAGAACGCGCACGTTTCATCAAGCTTTCCAAGGGTTCCTTGGTCGCCGGTTTGGAGGCTGCCGGAATATAAAGATCCGCCTCATCAAACATGATCACAGCCTGTAATTCATCATTGGGATTGCGCTGACAAAAGCGCAAGGCTTCTGAGAGGAACTGAGACACCCAGAACAAAATATTCTGATTGTCACCGAGAAAGCCGGTGTAAATAACAGAAAGCCGGGTCCGGCCTGCCCGCGCATAAGGCCCAAGACCAAGCAGCGATTCCATGCGAAGTGGCTCCCCGCCACCTTCAAAGAGCGCAAGATTGCGGTGCCGAAGACTATCGAGCTGCGCCACAAGATCGCGTTTTAGCTTTCCGCTTGGATCCATCCGGTTGGTCAGCTCGGTCAATTCCGCATCCTCATTTTCGAGGAGATAAATCAGATCCGCAAGCGTGACTTCAGACAGGCTTTGTGCACCGAGCAGATTTAACGCTACAGACAAAATGCCGCCCTGCCGCTGATGGGTCGCCGATTTCTTCAAATGCAACATACCCGCAAGCGCTGCCGCCGACACATTCGCCAGCTGTTGTCGTTCATGCTCAGGCAATTCACCAATACCACTAGGAAGAAGAGTGATGCTGATCGGACGCCCGGAAGTACGCCCCGGCGTATAAACAGCCACATCGATATTTGAACCAAGCTCTTCACGAAGCACCACCCGGTCAGGGTCTTCCCCATCCTCGCCCCGCCAGACATCTGGATTGGCATAAGAACAAAGATCGCCTTTGCGGTCGATCAGAACAACCGGCGTTCCCGCCATCAACAATTGCTCGATCACTGAAAGCGCCAGCGTCGTTTTACCCGACCCCGATCCACCAAGAACCGCCATATGGCGTTTCAATATATTTTTGCTTAAATTTAAGGGTTGCTTCAATCCCGACATTGCATGACCGGCCAAAAGCGCCTCATCACCAGCATGACCATCGACAATAGCCGCATTTTGATCCGAACTGGTAAATGAAAAATGCGCAAGCCCATCATCTTCGCAATCTGCCTGACCTGTTTGTTCTCCGCCACCCGGCACTCTGTCCGAAAGGGAGAGGTTCATCACACCGCCAGTATCTGTGGCGGCATCATTTGACGACACGCTGGAGTCCTCAAAGCCCTCTATATTGGCGTTCTCCGCCTCATTATTTTGCCCACCAGCAAGACCAGACACAAAAGGTATTCCCCAACGTGACGTTTCGACCGTTTCCGGCTCAGGCGCATCATCAGCAGCGCTCTCGTCTTCACTAAGCCTGGCAACAATATCCATAGCCGAAACATGCGTTGGGCGTTCTTCAGAAATAGAAGTAACACCGCCCGATGCCGCATTTTCATGATCACCAATAAATGGCGCACTGCTCGACCCGGCAACAAGATGAATGAGCTGCAGCATCGAAGGCAGGCTGCCCAATGGCCGCGCCTCGACCAACCATCCGGCAAACTCTGCCGAACCGCTGTGACGCTTTCTGAACTCAAGCAAAGACAAAATACGCTCCAGCTCATAAAGCGGCACGACCAGTCGCCGTCCACCCTCGGCCAGAAAACGCCGAATGCTCTGCCCCGTTGCACTGCGCGTGCTTGGCGGAAAATCAACAGTACGCAAAATAATTGGCGCATGCCCTTCACGACTCTGCAAAACCTTTTCGATCTGCCGCTTAAGCGCGCCACCCTGGCTACCCTTATTGCAGACAAAAATCCGGTTATCGAACCGTTCACCACCCGAGTAATCGATAGTAAGATCAACCGCAATAAGCTCGATCAACCAGTCAACCGCACTGTAAGCAACACTAAATTGCCCACTATTCTCAAAACTCAACAGACTGATGGCTTCGGTAAAGACGGCCATCAAATCCTCTTCCTCTTCAGGAATTAAGGGCTCGAATTCGTGTAGATGTTTTTCCCAAAGATCCGCCAAACCAATGCCCGACTTAGAAGCGACCGGATCAGGGACTGCAGGCTGAGATGTAACCATGCTTTTCAGCGCAGCAAAGGCACCCTTTTTCTCAGTTTCAGGTTTCGCCACTTCGCCCTTCCACTGACGATCTGCGGCCTCAAGCAGGCGGCGGGTAGAAAGCCCTGCAACACCGTCAAAAAACCCATCATCAAAGCTCGGGCCACCATTATTCATTGATGAGAAATCTGAGGAACCGAGACGGCTTGAGATAATCAATCGGGCTTCCTCAGCGCTACGCGCCTCCTCAAGACGAACCGGACCTGATTTCTCGATCCTGTCGATAAACGATTGCGGCAAAAACTCCCGCGTCTCGAAATAGAAATCATCCAGACACGAGATTATGATGACTGCCGATGGAACCCGGTTTGCAACCTGGATAAGATCACGGATCGCCTTCTGAAAACGCTCTTCCGCATCCTCAAAGAACCGGAGATCCTCAACCTGGTCAATCGCAAAAACAAGGGCGGCACCTTCAACCGCATACATGATGCGACCAAGAGATTCGATAATCTCAAAAGCCCGCCCATCACCGTCACTCGGATCAAGCGCACCAACCGCCTCGCGACTGATTTCATTGAGCGGCCTGCCGTATAGATATTGACGCACACGTTGATCAATTCTTGGATCATTGCGCTGCATATATAAAAGCGCGCGCACGATATTCACATCAAGATCAAGGTCAGAGAATTTGGGTGAAATAATAATTTCATCAGCGATCTCAAGCACCAGTCGCGCAAGAGCCCCCGCATCCAGATCACTTTCCCTCAAGCCCTCAAGAGAATGATGTTCAATAAGCTCAGCATCATCAACCAAACGGTTGGAAAGTCGCATGAGCGCTGATGCACCAGGAGCGGCAGGGTCATAGGGTTTTTCAAGAGAGCTTATCAGGCGGCGCAGAAAATAATCCGCATAGTTCGAAACATCCGGCGTCATTTGCGCATAGCCGAAATAGCCAACCTCCTGAGCATGGGCGTGAGACCTCAAAGCACGCAGCAAATGCGTTTTCCCGGCACCCGACTGACCATGAAACAATAATATTCGCGACATCGAGCCACTACGGCCATGCACGACATCATCAAGCAAATTATCGAACTTGGCGCGGGCATGACCATGCACTTCGACCACATCGTATGGATCGATTTGCCAGACATCATCCTCCCAAGTGATCGAATGATCAAAAGCATGAGCTAGATTATCTGAATTCATAGTGGAGTAAGCCTCCGCCGCCATATCCTTAATGCCCTCTAGTCGCGATGCTGAAAATACCGCGAGCGCGGCCCCAGCAACGTTCAGTTTGTCCGAAATCTAGCCATCCACACGGATGAAATGCCATTCGGTATTCTTAAAGGTCACGGCCGACGCCTTAAGGTCAGCCATATTCTTCCGGTTACGAAGATCCGCATTTATCAAGTTCACATAGCCCACCCGGTGCGCCTCCGCCAAAAGGCCCTTAAAGCGCCCCTCGTCTAAAGTCAGCTCAGGACAATCAACGCGAATCGAATTCCATACATGAGAGATATATGCCCTGCGGTTCCCCGGCCACCCCTTTGCGCTTTCTTTCGCCTTTGTGTGGACGATGTCAGAAAACATCTTGAGGTCAGACGAAATATCTGATTGATGTTGATGCTTGCGCCGCTTCGTTTGCACGGCCAATTGCCGCCAGATCGCCAGGCGCAACGCCTGCAGGCTCATACCCGACGCGCCCACCTTTTCCGATGCCAGACGCATAATAATCTGCCCATCGTCAGCAAAATCCCGTGGTTGCGCAAGCAATTGCGCCGCCACCAATCGCCCGGTCCTGCCAGCAATAGATACCCGTCCCTTGGACAATTTGCCAAACTCCGCTCCAAAACCCTTTTCAAGCGCGACCCCGGCCAATCTGTTTCGCAAAGCGCCCGGGCCCTGTCCACGCTTAAACGGCAATCCATAGGCGCGCTGCAATACCGCATGACGAAGTTCACGAACTCCTCCCAGCGCCTTGATATGCCTGGGCCCAAGCTGAGACATGCCAAGCGCCATGGCAATCAAATCAAAATTCTTCAACTCAACCCAACGCGGCTCAACACCCAGTGGCTGTCCCAAAAACTTTTCAACCCGTTCGCGTGCTGCATCGCCCAGAACAATCACCTGACGCTCGCTCACCTCAACAAAGCCCCCCGAAACAAGCGTCGCTATTTCGCCGTCAAGGCGCTGTCGCCATTCACCGGCACTTAAGAGATGATCAACAAACGGCTTAAGGTCTTTGCGCACAGCATCAAGTCCCACCCCCATATCGCTTTCACATGAAACACGTAAAAGGATGAGGTGAGCCAGCACATCACTGTCGATTTTTGCAACCGCCACGTCAGACCTCCAGTTCAGAAATTCTGAACAGCTACAGCATTTTCAGGAGGTGTGTACGCTAATGACAAGTCACATTCACGATGCGAAAATGCGTAAAAATGAAGACATAAGAGCGCAAGCCCGCATCTTTCAGGCTGTATGCACTCGAGAAGGACTAAAGCCCGTACATTACAATCGGGAAAAACGAATCAATCCGCCACATAGCTCATTTTGTAAGAAGACCGCCAATCTTCCAAGTGGAAACATCACCCATGAGCTCAATCAACTGATTTTAGTAACCATCAGTTGCAATTTCGCAAGAACGTCCCAGAGCCGGGAGAGGTAAGGCGTTCTTTTTCTGGCAGATTACAGGAGATGGGTCAGCAGACTTTATGAGGAAGTGAGACATACCGCTCACCAAAGAGCTTTTTCTCTGCTTCAATCTCTTCCATGACTTCAAAGGCCTGGCGCTGCATTTCAGCCAGAACGCACATGGCCTGATCAATCGCATCTGCAAACTCTTCCAGACATTCATCTCGAAGTGCATCATTATGGATACGATCAAGCATATCCATCATAACCGGAACGGATAATTCCGGCTGCTCCTCATCAATGATGATTTCTACCTGTTCTTTCAACTGTGCTTTCAACTAAACCTCCCACTAAGGCTGGGCTTCCCGAAAGAGTTCAACACATTCTCGGAAAATGCCTCCCACGCCACTACAAAACAAACGCTTTGTTCAACATCCAAGACAGTAACATTTACCTCACAGCTAGCTGTCCTAGGAGTCTGCCTAGTAAATTCCGAAAATTTTGGTTTCCACAACCTCCATTGAGAAATTAATACAATTTTTTCAACCGCTTATAGGTTAAGCAGCAAAGTCAGATCGTCAAAATAAGAACATAGTTTTTTGGCTTTCTCTTATCTTGAAATAAAACCTCCATGCAGGGCAATCACAATGGGTCAGATGCCAGCCCAGCACCCGGGAATCGTCATAACGACGTTTCAACTTGAACGAATACAATAAAAATCACGTTCTTCAGGCTTTAAACTACAGATAGTGCCAAAAAAACGAAGATAAATGTAATGAACCAGCAACTTTGTTAGCAAACCGGAAACAAATTACAGGCAAAATGAGTTGATAAAAGAAAGTGTACGTTTACCAAGTTTCCAAATAATTCAGACTTGGTACACGAGAGGCGAGTTCCGGAGTAAAAGAATGCATCGTATAGTAACATCAGGTCTGATATTTTTCACACTCGCCGGTTGCAGCTTTGGCGGCCAGTCGATATTCGCAGGCCTCTCAGGCTCTTCATCCACGACAGACATTACCGGCTCGACAACCGCCGCATTGTCCCACAACGGACAGGACGCCACCGGCACCTCAAAAAAACTCCAGCGTCTAGCTTTGGCCTCCGATGGAGCTCCGAAGGGCAGTTGGGAACGCGCGCCAAAAGGTGCCTTTGCCGACCGTGACTATTCAACGTCACGCCTAAATCCCGAGCTTGCCCGCGCCGCAATCAACGAATACCGCAAGCAAAAGGGCCTCGGCGCTCTAAAGCTGAATTCCAAATTGACCATCGCAGCGAAGGGGCATTCCCGTGATCTTGCGAAATGGGACCGCATATCTCATTACGGATCAGACGGATCAGATCCTTGGGACCGTGTTGCAAAAACCGGATTTTCAGCAAAGCTGGCCGCAGAAAATGTCGGCACCGGTCAAACCACTCTCGGTGAAGTTATGAAAGGCTGGAAGAAAAGCCCCGGCCACAACAAAAACCTGCTCCTAAAAGACGCAACCCACATGGGCATAGCTCTCGTTCGTGATCCCAAAACCGAATTCAAAACTTTCTGGACACTCGTGATCGGCACACCGCTTTAAGCCTCAAGCCTAATTCCTAATCTCCATCAGGTTTAATCTTTCATTCTCTCAGTCATGCTGACGAAGGTGGATGAAGGCTAGAGCGCGGCAATTCTTCAAAAAGAATATGGGTGGCTTTGCCTTCAGGCGAGCAATTTTATAAAAAATTGAGCCGCCGCTTATCAACCCCGGAAGTGACGCCAGATGGCAATCTCCACACCAAGGTAGCGCTTGGCAACGTAATAAAACATCGTAGCCGCCAGCATCATCGAGGCAGATGTCGAAACGGCAGCTCCCATCAGGCCGAAATGTTTAACCAGCACAATATTCATCACCAGATTAAACCCGACTGAAATGAAGAATATTGCGGCACAACGTCTGTGCTCACCGAGCATATTCAGGAACATTTCCGCAGGCCCCATCGATGCCCGCACAAGAAAGCCCAGCGCCAATACAAACATCACCGGATAGCCTGACGTAAATTTCTCACCAAACAGATAGAGAAGTGGCCACCCGAGGGCCAGAATTGCAATTGCGCTCACCAGCGACGGCCAAAACGTCCAATGCACGGATTGGCGAATAAAGGCCTTGAGTTCTCCGTCAGCACCACTGGCTTTAAGTGCTGAAAAGCGATTACCAACCGCAGCCCCCACCGCATAATGCACAAACGAAATCAAACTCATCGTTTTCAACGCTGCAAAATATATCGCCACATCGGTCGGTGACATATAGTGAGAGATGACGATCACATCTGTATTTTGCAGCATCACCTCCGAGCCGTTGATCAACAAAATCGGCAAGGACACCTTGAGCCAGAAACCAAGATCAAATTCACGGTCGCCAGAAGGGACCTCTTTGACAAGTCGTCGGCGGAGAAAGAACATTTGTCCAAGTCCCGCCGACCAGGTCGCAATGATCGCCGCGCCAACTGCCGTTGTTGCCACCATCGGCAAGCCGTAAAAATAGGCGGCAACCATGCACAGTAATATCATGAGAGGGCGCAAGACATAGGGTGGCAGAAGACCAAGCAATATCCATGATTTAGCGCGACACATCGAATCCCCGACATCCGTCAGCGCAAAAAGCGGAATACAAACAAGTGCCAGATATCCGGGCAGGACATAATATCCCTGCATATAGTCGCTAAAGAAATAGAGCCCCGCCAGTCCCAAAAGTGCCACAACCGTACTGGTTAATAGCGTAATCGCAATACTTGAAAAAATGACGCCACGCAATTTTGGATATTCGCCAAGCTCCTTGTATTCAGGAATAAACCTGATCAGCGATGTGTTTAACCCGAGCGACGAGAGCCCGGACAGAATAAGCACCCACACCCAAACGAACACGAAAATCCCGTATTCGTGACTGCCCATCCACCTGGCAAGAAAGACCTGACTGAGATATGCGATTGCAGCACTGGCAACACGCAGAGAAAAGGCCAAAAGCGCCCTGCGCTGCGTGCGCTGTTTCTCACCGTCACCGCGCAAAAGATCGCGCACGAGTTTGAAGCCAAGTTCCCTATAGTGGATAACTCGGTCCAAATTAGATCCAGCGTCTTTATTCAATGGTGTTGCTTTTTCGCTCACCGATATTCCAATCAATTTACCGACCAAATGGCCTGCCAGTCAGTGAACGCTAGATGAAGTTAAATTTAACCAAGTCGCTCATGCTCACGCTGCCGGATCAATCCAGCGACCGTTGTCCAGGCCCGCAAGCGCCCACGGTCGCCTTCCTGGCCATGCGCGTCAGCAAAGAATTCGGCAACGTCATATGCATGAACACCATGTAACCCCTCTAAGGTACAGGCGAGATTGCGTATCTCGCTAAGTGTTGTGTTAAATTCAGCGTCTTCCAGGCTTTGTTCAGAAATCATCATATAATCTCGATCGTAAAATATCGTTACCGTACCACCCGCGACACTATGGCAAATGCGGGCTAACATGATCAAAAGCAAGATTGGAGCCAGTTTTCCAGCGGGAGTACACAAATTGATGCAATGTAGTGATATCTGAAATGTGAACGATTTTTCTTATGCCATGACTTGGCCAAACCGCAATTCTGGGTCAGAATGATACGCCAGAGGAGTTTTGTGATGACACAGTCAAAAATTCTAGAATTCCATATGTGCACATGGGGCGCAGCACTGCTGTTATTCACCATGACAAGCTTCAGCCATGCGCAGGTTCCAACTCCGCCATCCATCCCGTCGCCCCCTGCAGCAAACAGTCCTCAAAATGGCGATCAGGGAAGCACGACAATGCCACAACCACCAAACGTAAATGGTGGACAGTCAGGAGAAGATTATGACAGCTCAACCGAGCCGTTTGGCCGAGGCTGCCCGTTTAGGGACAACGACTTGCAATTAGTTAGTTGACTGACCACACCCGCTTTTCCCTGAAAACTCAAATCGACCAAACTGGAATGCTCCCAGAAACGATAAAGGGGGAGCCGTCACAAGCTCCCCCTTTGCTATCTCTGAAATATGATGATGACTGGACAGCGCCCAGCGCTAGAGCATTTCCAGGATAAGTGTATGCGGTTATCCGTTCGGAAATGCGGCAAAAACAAAAACTTAGGGACATCTTTTGATGGAATCAAAAGATGAAAGACCCTAGCCGCTCGATTTTTTGCGCTTCTTCTTACGCCGGACTTTTCTCTTTTTTCTTCTCACCTTTTTACGCACCTGCGCCCGACGCCGGTCGCATATTTTTTTACGCAGATTCAAAGGTGGTTTTGCTTTACCCGGTGGCACCTCCAGTGAGGCCAGATTTTGATTGGCAAAAAGAGCCTTCCATATATAGGTATTAAACCCATGCTCTAGGAGTTTTTCCGCCCGCAGACGCCGCGCACCAGAAGACCGGGAGCCAAGTACGACCGATACAAGCCGCTTGTCCGACCGCGTCGCACTGGCGACAATGTTATAACCCGACGCGCAGACAAAACCGGTCTTCATGCCGTCCGCTCCCTCAAAGGTGCGAAGCAGACTATTATAGGAGCGTAACTTGCGACGGCCAATTTTCACGCTTGCCAGTTTAAAAAGCGCGGCATGTTCAGGAAAATCATGAATAATCGCCTGTGCTAATAGCGCCATATCATGGGCTGTCGTAATTTGACGCCTGTCAGGCAAACCATTTGGATTAACAAACCGCGACCGCGTCATGCCAAGGCGCTTGGCGGTAGCGTTCATCCGCCGAATAAATCGCTCCTCAGACCCCTTGCCGACGGCCTCAGCCAGCATCACCGCAACATCATTGGCCGATTTTACAATCAATGCCTTAAGCGCCAGATCAACGCTCATTTTAGAGCCAACCGCCAGACCGATTTTACTGGCCGGTTCCGCATTGGCGTTTTTGGAGCATCTGATTTTCGTCTTGAGTTTGATCGTTCCCTTTTTTAGTTCCTCAAAGACAACATATGCAGTCATAAGTTTCGTCAGTGAAGCAGGATGCCAAAGGCGATGCGGCTCTTCCGCATAAATCACCTGACCGTCCTTGGGGTCAAAGACAATGGCAGGCTCTGCAAGCAGGCTCGAAGGTAATATGGCTGCAACCAAGGCGACAACAAAATAAAGCGCACGCATTTTAAAACCTTCCCCCAATTTTGATCCCCCACCGAATTGCCGCATACTAAATATATTGCCGCCCCATGTCACCACAAGAGTTCTCCAATGAACAGAAACCCGTTGGAGCTGCAATGAAGTGCGCGTGAGGTAGAACAGAACGGGCGTTTTAGTTAAAACACGATTTCCCGCTCTGTCTTCGAAGAGAAGCTCGATAGGAGCAGTGATTTATCCAAATCATCGCGACAAGGACCCAAGGGGTCCCGGCGCGAGCGTCGTGCCCGCGCAGCCATGGATGTCAGTCCATTTGGCGTGAGCGAAAATAAGTTGGTGGTGCCCCCGGCCTGACTCGAACAGGCACGCCCATAGAGCAACAGATTTTGAATCTGTCGTGTCTACCAATTCCACCACGGGGGCAATAGCACCTCGGCCTTTAAAGGCCGTAGCTGACGAAGCGCGATCATATAAGGAGTTCGCCAGAGGTCAACCTTAACCGAACCCGATAATCTACATGGACAAAATGAATTTGAGTGCGTACATCAGCGGTCATGTTCAAAAAACTCTATGACAAGACCCTGGAACTCGCAGCCCACCCACGCGCGGGGACCGCACTTTTCGGCGTATCATTTGCGGAAAGCTCATTTTTCCCCATCCCACCCGACGTCATGCTCATCCCAATGGTTCTCGCGGAACGCACCAAAGCCTGGGCTTACGCAACCATTTGCACCCTCGGCTCGGTCATAGGTGGTGCGGCGGGTTATGCCATCGGCTTTTTCCTGTTTGAATCTCTAGGCACAGCCGTTCTCAATTTTTACGGCTATATGGAGAAATTTACCAAATTCGCCGACACCTATAACGAGCAGGGCATCTGGATTGTCCTCGCCGCCGGCCTAACACCACTGCCTTACAAGATATTCACCATCGCCAGCGGCCTCACCCAAATGAACATCTTTGCCTTTATCGGTGCCAGCATCGTTGCCCGCGGCATACGCTTTTTTGCGGTAAGCGGATTGCTCTACTGGTTTGGCGCGCCCATTCGCGAATTCATCGAAAAACGTTTCGGCCTCGTCGTATCACTATTTTTCATACTCCTGGTTGGCGGCTTTATTCTGCTCAAATATCTGGTTTAATAAATTGTACTGCTCGAATCAGGAAAAGAGCGATCTCCCCCGCCCTGATCACCCGACGGAATGCTGTATACGGGTAGTCAGGGCGGGGGAGATCACGGTCGGGCCACAAATAAAAGATGTCGGCTTTATTTTGCTCAAATATCTGGTTTAATATCCCCCCCATGCAATATTTAACCGATCCTCAAAAAAGTACGATCCTGTTCCTGGCGATTTGCACCGCTTCCATTGTCATCGCCCTCACCTTTGAACATATCGGCGGCTATAAGCCCTGCCCGCTGTGCCTTCAGGAGCGCTACGCATATTACGCGGGCATTCCATTGAGCCTCGGTTCAGTCATGGCTCTGAGGGCAGACCGGAGCGGCTGGGTCGCCATACTGATTACCCTGGCAGGAATTGCATTTTTGATTAACACCGGTCTTGGCCTCTATCACTCGGGCATTGAATGGCATTGGTGGCAAGGACCCACGGCCTGTTCAGGTGCCTCAAACCTGACACCTCAGGCGGAAAATTTCCTCGAAAGTCTCGAAAAAATTAAAGTGATTCGCTGCGACGAAGCCCCTTGGCGCTTATTCGGCCTCTCATTCGCCGGATGGAACATGATTATCTCATTTTTTCTCTTTTTATTTTCCTTGAGCATTTTCAAAAGCTTGCGCCAAAACTGACATTCCCTCCTGCGACTTTATCCACACAGTCAATATTTAATTTTGCTGTATTCTCATTTTGTTCCACAATGTAGCCATATTGCAACGGCTACATGCAAATCATAAGAACTGCTGAGAACGATGTACCGAGTATCTGAGCGAGTTACGGAATTCAACGATTATAACGAGTGAGTAAAGTCGAATTCCCGGTGTCAAACAGAGTAACGAGTATAGGTTCGAGGAAGCGTTCAATGAGTGTGGTGGATCAGAATAAAAATGAGAAATCGAACCCACATCAGGTCTTGAAGTGCCAAACCATCGGCACCACGTCTAATGTATCGAGTACCCCAGTATCGCGTAACCGAGTATCACGTAACCTAGTTAAGAGTTTCGTATCGAGTAAGTTTGTATCGCGTCACCCAGTATTGCGTAAGCCAGAGTGTTTGTATCGCGTCATGCATGTAAATAGCGCTGCGGGTTCGACCCAAAAGGTCCATCCGCAGCGCCATTATCTCCAAAGAGTTAGTACCCGCAATTTTCTATCCCCGCGTAAAGTTTTGAGCGTATTTGTAACTGAGTTGAGGCGCAAAAGACATGCGTCCACATGCCGGAAGTTATCAAATTTGGCATCAAGAAAGAATTACGATTTGAAGGCAGGGCGGCCCGGAATGCTTCGAGACTTTGACGGTGTAGTCCCCCCGAAACCCGAGATCCCCCAACATCTTGGATCGCCCTGCCTTCAACTGAATAACCAAGGGTTCACGCGCACCCATTGAAGCGCAGTAAGAATTGACCCGAGCCGGGATATCTAGCTTGGGGTCCACTCCCCCGCCCTGAACCACCATTCTGGCACAATTCAGGGGTGGCTCAGAGTGGATGAGTTAGCGCTACGGCGCGGCAAAAAAGAAAACTTGAGGCAGTTTTTAATCTGCCTCAAAGAGTACGGCAAACGCGCCTGGTGAGTTACAATACCCTCCAGGTATCACATTTCACGGTATTGCGTAGTGATACAGTTCCAGGTTGCGTTTGCCACCCTATCGAAGTGAGTAAGTACCCGTCATTGACGGAGGAATTTTATACCAAGAGCAGGTCAATTTTGACTGGATATTTACATAATACTTCCAGAGAAATTGACGAAGGAGCTGATGCAAAACAACCCGTCAATGACGGTGGAGTTTTGGGTCAAGATCAAGTCAATATTTTGCAGGCGTACGAGTAGTACGTCCAATAAATCTTGGCGCAGGAATTGGCGCAAAAATACCCGTCTAGAGTAGTTGAGTTTAACGAGGAGCCCCTAAAATGAAACCACACCACATCAATGCTATTGAATGGCAGCAGGCGCTCGGTCTGGCACGTCAAAACTGTGCCCGCATCTTTCGTGATGGCGGCACCCCTGATGACGCGCTCAAGACTTTTGGCCTGAGCACGCAGGCATCTAATGACAATGATTGGAGTGCGACGGTCACCACCCTCGCCCACGGGTTTTGTAATCCGACGCGGTAGCGGGTCAACCTCTCCCCTCGGGGAGAGGTCGGCGCGTCGCTAGCGACTGCGCCAGTTGAGGGGGCTCTCCGGCACCCACCCAATCCCACGAGTGGGTCCACTATTCGGCAGCGCTCTGCTGCAGGTTCGGCACCTGGCAAAATCCCTGCGGCGGGATATCAAGAGCGGAGTTAAATTTGCTCGACATATTTTGAAATGCAATCAAACCGGTAAGCTCGACTATTGCGTCATCGTCAAAATGCTTTTTAAGCTCAGCCAAAATCGCATCCGTAATATCGCCGCCCGTGTAGGTCACGGCTTCGGCGTAATCAAGTGCCGCTCGCTCAACGTCCGAAAACCCATCACTCAATCGCCATTCCTCAAGTGACAGAATTTTCTCCTCAGACACCCCGCGTTTTTCAAGCGTTGCCGCATTCACATCAATACAAAACGCGCAATGATTGATCTGCGATATGCGCACGGTCACCATCGACCTGAGTGCCGGGTTAAGGGGCGAGCTTTTGCGGTTAAGCGCCCCGTAAAGCATGGCAACGGTCGCGAACACCCATTTTGACCGCGCCCACAAGAGACCGGGATCAAGCACTTTGCCGTAAGTCATTTTCTGCTTAGCAAAAAACAACCGGATAAACCACGGGTATTGATTTAAAGGTTTCGGCTCGACATGCATCATTTATCTCCGGGCTAATAATTTCATCACGGAAATAAATTTGCACGCGCCCCCCGTCCCCGTCATTGACACAGCGCAATTGATGCATCCGCGAGGCTGACACCATGTGCAAATTACTATCTCCACTCTCAACGTCATCCTGATGAAAAGGCACGAGTGACCGGGATCCAGGTCCGGTACGGGATTTCAAACGAATAAAGAAATTCGCCACCCATCAGAAATTCGCGCAATGCATCTCGCTCACAATTCGAACTCACCTGAATTGATTGACTGAGACCAATCTGGATCCCACTACACTCCGATTTCCCGACGAAGGTCGGGATCCAAGCACGGTTCAGAAATCGATCATTGACCTTCAAGCACCAGACTGACCACCAGGACCAACCCTTAAAACACCCTCTAATTCATCCAGTAAATCTAGCCATTCTGGATTCATCTCTTCAATCAATCTGATCTTCCAAAGACGTTTCCATTCCTTGAGCTGCTTCTCACGAACGCGCGCAATATCCAGAGTTAAATGCATTTCATAATAGACTAATCTGTGGACCTTATTATCTTTGGTAAAACCCTCGACACCACCTTGTTTGTGCATCATCACTCGATCAAACAACCGCGCCGTCACGCCTATATAGAGCGTACCATTCACACCACTGGCAAGTATATATACGCATGGATTTATCGGCGATTTTTGCATCCGTCGTGCCTTACACAATGTCGAACGAAACTGATGGTAGATTGGATCCCGACCTTCGTCGGGAAATCGTTTGGAACGAGGCAAAGATTACAGTATTTTTTCTTCCCTAAATCCGATTTTCATCGGGATGACGGAAGATACAATGGCAACGACTAGTCCTCAAAAGGCCCACCTCA
>Ga0209633_10001366_pt1 | contig 25218 bp, 24 predicted proteins | sample Cruoilmetagenom1_FD_187290 | JGI IMG/M metagenome (GOLD analysis project Ga0209633, IMG submission 187290) | Oil polluted marine microbial communities from Coal Oil Point, Santa Barbara, California, USA - Sample 1 (SPAdes) (version 2) | ecosystem: Environmental > Aquatic > Marine > Oil seeps ...
CCACAGGATGGCACACTCATGGGCGGTCGGGAGGGGGAGTGGGCCGGTGCCGCGGCATCCAAAATAGTTAGACGCCCGCGCATCCCTTGGGCTATGTCAAAGGCGGGGTCGCGGCGGGAAAGGACAAAACTGTCCGTCTTGCCGTTGAGTGCTTACATATGTGAACGCGAACACATGTCTAGGCGAACACACGGGACAGAGCCACTAAGGCCGGGAGCCGGGTGCCATGAACGCGAGCGGCGAACACACGCTTAAGAACATCGGAATGCTGGAAACCTTGCCGGCCGAGCAGCTCACTAAGCTCGAAGGCATCGCCAACTGGCGCAATTATTCCGGCCACGAACAGATCATCGACCGCGACAGCGACAGCCGCGATGTCTATTTCGTGACGCGCGGGCGCGTGCGCGTGGTCAACTTCTCCTATTCGGGGCGTGAGGTTTCCTATGACGAGATCGTCGAGGGCGGCGTCTTCGGCGAGCTTGCCGCGATCGACGAGGCGCCGCGCTCGGCCAATGTGATCGCGCTCAAGGACACCACGGTGGCTTCGGTAAGCCCGGCGCAGTTCCAGCAACTGCTGGCCGACAATCCCCCCTTCGCATTGTCGATCATGCGCCGGCTGGTCCAGATCGTACGTGGCTCGACCGACCGCATCATGGATCTCTCGACCTTGGGCGCCTACAACCGCGTCTATGCGGAGATCCTGCGCATCGCCCGCGATGCCGAAGAGGACGAGGACGGCAAGGCCCTGATCAAGCCGGCGCCGGTCCATTCCAACGTCGCCAGCCGCTCGGGCACCACGCGCGAGACCGTGGCGCGGGCGCTCTCCGACCTCTCGCGCAAGGACATCGTCAAGCGCGACGGCGACAATCTCGCCATCCTCGACATGTGGGAGCTCGAGGAGATCGTCGAAGGCCACGGCGACGTCTGAGGTGTTTCTCAGATGAAGATTTTCGGGCCGTCAGTGCGCCTCTAATAGACTGATTTTCTTTATCTTTGGGGTCCGGTCGCACCGGACCCCGATTTATTTTCGCGCCCTGTGACAGCCGTCACAGCGCATTCGCACGCCCGCGCATATGGTCCTCCTCATCGACGGCGTTGCCGTCGTGCGGAGCAAGAACGGAGGAGGACTTCGAAACGCGATCATCCAAGCCGCATCCCCCATGCGGCCGACCTCCCTCCCCTGGATCGCGGATCGGGTCCTCTTTCCGGCTTCCTCCTCGAGGCTCGTCTTTCGAGCTTTCTCTCCAGACCCCAAACTTGGGCCGGCTCACGCCGGCCCTCTTTTTTGGCCATCCGCCACCGATTAATCGCAGAAATTCAGCAAATATTTCTACCTTAGTTCATTGATTTAACAAGATAATTCAAGAAACATTGGTTGTCGGCGAACTTTTTTCACCCCCCTGTGACAGCCGTCACAGCCCTTTGCCGGAGCTTCGCCTAAGCTCCTCCTCATCGGCGGCGTTGCCGTCGAGCGGAGTTAGAACGGAGGAGGATTTCCAGACGCGATCATTCAAGCCGTATCCCCCATGCGGCCGACCTCCCTCCCCTGGATCGCGGATCGGGTCCTTTTTCCGGCTTCCTCCCTCAAGGCTCGTCATTTGAGCCTTCTCTCCAGACCCCAAACTTGGGCCGGCTCACGCCGGCCCTCTTTTTTTGCATCCACACGGCGCGAGCAGGCGGCGGCGAGCCTGCCATGGAAAATTTACCCGCGCCGACCTATAAATACCTGGGGAGAGAAGCGACATTCCCGCAACCGGCTACGGAGCCCCGGAATGCCCGACGTCACCATCTACACCACCGGCCTGTGCGGCTTCTGCTACCGCGCCAAGGCGCTGCTCAAATCGAAGGGCGTCGCCTTCGAGGAGATCGACGTCACTTTCAGCCCCAAGAAACGCGCCCAGATGCGCGCCAAGGCCGGCGGCACGAACTCGGTGCCGCAGATCTGGATCGGCGAGCGCCATGTCGGCGGCTCCGATGAGCTCTACACACTGGAAGCCCAGGGCGAGCTCGACGCGCTGCTGGGAAACACCGCCTGAAGCGCGATTCAGGACCCGCGATTGAGGACACTCGATTGACGACCAAATGACCCCTGCGAGCTTCACCGCGGCCTGCATTCAGATCACCGCCGGACAGGAGATCGAGCCGAACGTCGCGCGCGGCCTAGAGCTGGCCCGCGAGGCTGCATCCCGGGGCGCCGACTTCATCACCCTGCCCGAGAACGCGACCCTGATCGAACCGGACACCGCGCTGGCGCTGGCCAAGGGCCTGCCCGAGGACGAGCATCCGGCGCTGCCGGCCTTCCGCAACCTCGCCCGGGAGACCGGCACGTGGATCCTCCTGGGCTCGCTGTCGATCCGCGACCGGGGCGCCGACAAACTCTCCAACCGTTCCTTCCTGATCGACGCCGGCGGCAATATCGCCGCGCGCTACGACAAGATTTTCCTGTTCGACGTGAACCTGCGCGAGGATGAGTGGTACCGCGAGAGCGACCGCATCCGGCCCGGCAGCGAGGCGGTGGTGGCGCCCAGCCCGTGGGGCCTCATCGGGCTGACGATCTGCTACGACCTTCGCTTCCCGCAGCTCTACCGGGCGCTGGCCCATGCCGGCGCCGGCATCCTCACCATCCCCTCCGCCTTCACCGTGACCACAGGCCGGGCGCATTGGCATGTGCTGATGCGCGCCCGGGCGATCGAGACCGGCGCCTTTGTCATCGCGCCCGCGCAATGCGGCGAGCACGCGCAAGGCCGCAAGACCTATGGCCACTCGCTGATCGTCGATCCCTGGGGAGAAATCCTGGCTGAAGCGGGCGAAGAGGAAGGCGTGATCCTGGCCGAAATCGACATGGCCAAGGTGGCGCAGGCACGCAAACGCATCCCCGCCCTGGACCACGACCGCGACTTCGACGGCCCTGCCACCGCAACCGTCGACGGGCTTGTCGCCGACGGGGGTTGAACGGGCGACAGCTAACCAGACCTGCCGGCCACAGCTACTTTCCGAAGTCCGCCTCGATCTGCTGCGCGACCGCACCTTCGGGGTCGAGGGCCCAGACGACGCAGCCGCTGGCGTCCTCCGTCGGCGCACCGCATAACGCGAAGGGCGCCGTGTCGTAGAGCGGGCGCATCGCGCGATAGGAGAGCGACTTGAGCGGCCGGTCGGTGTTACGGCGGATCAGGTCGAGCAGGAGCGTGGCGATCAACGGCCCATGTACCAGTAATCCCGGATAGCCCTCGACCTCGGTGGTGTAAGGCCGGTCGTAATGGATGCGGTGCGGGTTGAACGTAAGCGCGGAGTATTTGAATAACAGCACCGGATCGGGCGTCACCGTGCGCGACCAGACCGCGTCCATCGGCGCAGGAACAGGTGGCGGCGCGGATTCGCCCGGCTCTGCGGCGGCGCGGTAGGCGACATCGAGTTCCTCGGCGACCGCCAGCCCGTTCTCGCCGAAATAGTCATACGCCAGCGTGACGAAGGCGATCGGCCCGCTGCGGCCAACCTTCTGCACGGCCGACTTGATGGTGGTCACGCAGCGCACCGCCTCGCCGACGCGCAGCGGCTGGTGGATCGTCATGCGGCCGCCGGCCCACATGCGGCGCGGCAGCGGGATCGGCGGCAGGATGCCGCCATTCTTGGAGAGCCCGTCGGGCGCCGTGTCTTTGGGATCCACCGCGGCGGCGCAGACCATCCACTGCCAGCCGGGCGGCATGGCATCGCCGGCGCGCGTCGGTGGATCCTCACGGCCGAGCGTGGAGCCCATGTGATCGAGCATCCGCGCGGTGACGACATCCTCGACCGTCTGGGCTTTGCCGACCCATTGTTCGAGGTTTTCGGCTGCCTCCATCGGCACCTCCCTGCCCCATGCGCATGGCCATTATCACATGAATTGTGGGCGCCAACCATCGCCGCGCGGCGCGGCAGCTTGACCGAGGTCAATGCACGCAAACCCGCTGCACTCTTTGGTGTTAATGAGGCCACACGTCCCGGCCGGGGAAAGGGAGGCCGCGCTCATGTTCAAGACTATCCTGGCGCCAATCGACGGCTCCGATCACGCCGAGAAAGCTGTTGCGGTGGCGGCCGATCTCGCCGCCAAGTATGAAGCCAAGCTGCACATCATTACGGTGATGGCGAGCACCGAGTTGCCGGGTGCGCTGCACCGCTTTGCGGAAGCCGAGCACTTGACCGGCGGCGAAGCGCAGGTCGCGACCTATATCAACGACCGGTTTATCGCCCGAGCGCGCGAGATCGCGGAGGAGGCAGGCGCCAAGTCGGTGGAAACCGCCGTCACAATGGGCAACGCCTCGGACAAGATTCTGGAGTATGCGGAGAAAACCGGCGCAGATCTGATCGTGCTCGGAAGCCGTGGTCTCTCCAATCTGGCGGGGCTCATGCTCGGCAGCATTTCCCACAAGATCGCCAATTCGGCTCCCTGTACCGTGATCACCGTTCGCTGACAGGATCGGGCCGTTACTCGGCCGGCTCGCTCGACAAGCGGTCTCCGGCCGCGCGCTCATGCGCGAAGATGGCAAAGCCGTGGCGCTCGAACCAGACCTTCGTCGACAGGGTAAAGAAAACGCCCAGATAGGCGCTGAACAAGACGTCGCTCAAGTAATGCGCGGTTGACACTATGCGCGCCAGCGCCACCAGCCCCGCAAGCGCGACGAACGGCGCCACCAGCCGCGGCCACAGGAACCAGACTGCTGCTGCGACCGCCGCCGCGGTCACCGTATGACCGGAGGGGAACGACCAGAAATCGGAGCCGAACTCGAAAAACCGGAAATCATAGGCGTCTTCGTAGAACAACATACGCGGCCGGGTCCGCCCGAAGACGACCTTCAGCAGATTGACCGTGAGCCCCGCGCCGCCGACCGCGATGAGGAAGAAGAGCGCGCGCTGCGCGGCGGTGCGATACTCCGCCGCGGCGCTTTCGCCGGCCACCCGCCGGCTCGTCAGCCACAACGCTATGCCCATGACACCGGCGGCAACAAGCCACATGGTCGAGCCGCCGAAGGCGGCAATGGCGTCGGCCAGGCCGGCCAGTCCGCCCGCATGCGCCTTGAAGGCCAGGGCGAGCGGCCGGTCGATCCACAAAATCCCCAGCGCACAGGCCACGATGATGGCAAGCGACGCAAGGGTAAGCCTGCGCCCGCCGATCGTCTCCAGATGTCCCGGCGCGCCGGGAGCGAGCGGCGCGCCGGCGATGGCGAAAAGCTCGCGCAGGAAGGCCGTGAATTCACTCCACGCCTGGCGCGCGCCGGGCGGCGCACCGGCGCGGCGCATCGGGCCATCAAGGCGCAGCGGCAGCACCAGCCGGTAGAGCACCCAGGCGACGATGAACATCACCACGCCGGAAAAAATCACGTCGCTCAGAAAATGCCCGCCCTGCATGACGCGGCCGAGCCCGGCCATGGAGCCGCCGATCCCGACCGCCGCCAATGCCAGGCCGCGCCGCCGGCCCGCGAACAAGGCCAGGCCGAAGAACGCGAAAACCAATGACGGGTGGCCGGCCACGAATGAGCAGTTGCGCTCGCACTGCTCGGCGATGGCGAAGGGCGGCGTGAATTGCATGACACCGCCGAATTCGGTGATCTGGCTCGGCCTCGCCCGGCCCCATTGGTCCTTGAACAGCGTGTTGACGATCAGCCCCGAGCCGATGGCGATGCAGGCGAGGAGGACGAGCGCCGGCTTGCGGGCGCGAAGCGCGGCCTCGCCGGTGCGCACGAACCCATGCAACAGCACCAGGCATAGCAACACGACCACGACCGGGGTTGCCCACCGGATGCCTTTATAGAAAACCACCGCAAAGGCGCTGTTCTTGAGGAAGAACCCTTGTGTCTTGTCCCAGAAGAGTGCTTGGAACCAGAGATCGATTTCCGGAAATAGGCGGAACAGCACGACCATCACCGCCGTCGCCAGGATCAGGCCGGTGAACGAAAGCGCCGCGGGCCTCGCGTCCCGCAAACCTGCGCCGGGCCGGCTCATCGGCTGCCGCGCGGGGCGCGCGCCGCCCGCGCCGTTCTGGGCATCAACCGGTAGAGCGTCAGGGTCACCCAGTTGCCCTTGGAATAGTTGAAGCCGTGCGCCGTGCCGAGCGCCTTCAGCCGCGCCGCATCCCCGGCCAGGGCACCGCGGAAGCGGCGTTCCTTGTCGGTGCCGATAAGCGCCAGCAGCGAGGCATCGCCGCGCATGGCCTTTGCAATCTCCTCCGGCGTGATCAGTTTGGTCTGCCGGCCCAGGATAAAGACCAGGCTCGGCTCGTGATAACCGCTCGCCGCGACCGTCGGACGTGTCTTGTTCGGCCTGGTCGTGGACGCACTCTTTTGGACCAACCGCTCAGCCGAGCGCGACAGCCACAACGCCTCGACCCCCGGCAGCACCCACTGCGCGGCGGGCCCGAAGATGAAGGCCGCGCCGATAATGGCCGCGGCAAGCGCCGGAACCACGCGGGCGCGGTGGCATTGGAACAGCACGAAAATCGACAGCCCGATCGCGACGGCGAGCGGCACCAGCGCGGCCCAGGAAAAGCGGCCGTCGAGGGCGAGCGGCAGCACCACCAGACCGACGCTGATGGCGAGCGCGATGGCCGCGAAGGTGCCGAGCGCAAGGCGGCTGTCCCATTTGTAGAATCGCGGGATGCCACCTTCCGTCACCGCGAAGGCCGCGCGCGCAGCGAGCAGCGCCAGCGCCGGGTAGAGCGGCAGCACGTAGTGCGGCAGCTTGGTCGGCACCAGTTCGAAGACGATCCAGGACGGCAGCGCCCAGGCGACGCAAAACGTCACCGGCCACTCCCAGCGGTTCTGCCAGGCCCAGACGATGCCGTGCCAGACGAAGAGCGCGCCCGGCCACATCGTGGCGCTCAGCAGAAACAAGAAATAGCCGGGCGGAAAGCCGTGGCTCTCCTGGCCCGAAATCAGCTTGGGCAACAGATCGCTTTTCACCGCGTCGCCGACGAAGCTGCCGCCGGTGGCGCTCATGATGGCGATCAGCCAGGGCGCGAAGATAGCCGCCGCCAGCGGCACCCCGATATGCGGCTTCAGGCGCGCGATCAGCCGCGTCGGCCGGCCCGCCCGCCGGTCGCCAAGCCACAACGCCGCAACCGTGAGCAGCGCCACCATCGGCCCGATCGGCCCCTTGACCAGGGCGGAGACGCCGAGCGCCGCCCAGAACACGATCGGCGCCGCCCAGCCGGTTTCGCGCTCCGCGCGCCCATCCGTATCGCGCGCTTCGCGCGCCGCAGCATAAATTCGCGCCAATGCGAGCATTGCCGCCAGTATGCAGGCCAGCAGCACCGCGTCGGTCTTGGCGAGATGCGCCTCGATGACGAGCAAGGTGGAACTGGCGAGGATTGCGGCGCCGAGAAACGCAACGCGGCGCTCGAACAGCACGCAGCCGAGGGCGAAGGTCAGCAGCACCGCCGCGATCGCGCCCAGCACCGAGGGCAGCCGATAGGGCCAGGCGGCGTTCGCGTTGGTCTCGCCGAACAGCCCGACCGAAGCCGCCTGCAGCCAATAGATCCCCGCCGGCTTCTTGTGCCGGGGCGTCTCCTGGAAGCGTATGTTGATGAGATCGCCGGTCTGCAGCATCTGCCGCGTGGCTTGGGCGAAACGCGCCTCGTCGCGGTCGACCGGCGGCAACGCCGACTGGCCTGGCGCATAGAGGGCAAGGCACAGCAACACGAGCAGAATGTAGGGCCGCGATCCGGTCAGCAAACTGTGCACTTTGGGCGCGAACCTCCGATTAGCGCACTGCCGCGCGCCGTGATGCGTGACTGGGTGGAACCCACCGGGCCGGCCGCGCGGCACGCACCGACTGGTAAGAGTCGGCGCAGTCGTGCTAAGGAGCGGCCCGATTTCCGCGCGTTAAGTATGACACCTGCCGGGGACCGGTCAATTCGGGCGGGCGCCCGAACACGCCGGCGCCTGCCCATCCCCGGCCGAGGCCAAGCTTCATGGATTTGTCTGTCGTCGTGCCCGTCCACAACGAGGCGGAGAATATCGCGCCATTGGCGGCCGAGATCGTGAGCGCGCTCACAAACGCGCTCGACGGCCGGCTCGATTTCGAGATCGTCTATGTCGACGACGGCTCAAGCGACGGCACCGCCGAGGCGCTCGCCGCCGCGGCAAAGGCGCATGACCGCCTGCGGGTGATCCGCCACGACGTCTGCTGTGGCCAAAGCCGCGCCGTCATCAGCGGCGTCAAGGCGGCCCGCGCGCCGATCGTGGCGACCCTCGACGGCGATGGCCAGAACGACCCCGAGGGCATCGTCCGGCTCTGGGAGCGCATGACGGCGAGCGGCGCGCCGGACGAAAACCTCGTCGCCTGCGGCCATCGCAAGAACCGTAAGGACACCGGCTGGCGACGCTTTGCCTCGAAGGTCGGCAATCGCATCCGGTCGAGCCTGCTGGGCGACGCCACGCCCGATTCCGGCTGCGGGCTCAAGCTTTTCGCGCGCGAGGCGTTTCTGGACCTGCCGCGCTTCGACCACATGCACCGCTTCCTGCCGCCGCTCTTCCTGCGCCAGGGCCGCGAAGTCGTCTCGGTCGAGGTCAAGCACCGGCCGCGCGAGCGCGGCACCTCCAAGTATGGCGTGTTCGACCGCCTCTGGGTCGGCATCTGGGACCTGCTCGGCGTGATGTGGCTGCAACGCCGTTCGCGCTATCCTGGCAACACGAAACAAGCAAGCACGAGAGAGGACTGACACTCCATGAACGCGACGCTCACCACACCGGAGATCATCTGGATCGTGGTCGGTTTTTTTGGCCAGGCGCTGTTCTCGATGCGCTTCATCATCCAGTGGTTCGTCTCCGAGCGCGCCAAGAAGAGCATCGTGCCCGTTGCCTTCTGGTATTTCAGCGTACTGGGCGGCGTGACGCTGTTGTCCTACGCGATCTACCGCGGCGACCCGGTGTTCATCGCCGGCCAGGCTGGCGGGCTGGTCATCTATGCCCGCAACCTCTACTTCATTCACAAGCATCGCGGCGGCGAAGCCGACCAAGTACCGATCGAAGACTAGGCATAACTCGCAAAAGAGTGAGGCACGACCATGTTCACCACCCGCCCGGAGCTGCGCGGCACGTTCGGCATGGTCGCCTCCACGCACTGGCTGGCCTCGGCTGCCGGCATGGCGATGCTCGAGCGCGGCGGCAATGCCTTCGATGCGGCGGCGGCGGCGGGCTTCGTGCTGCAGGTCGTCGAGCCGCACCAGAACGGACCCGGCGGAGACATGCCGGTCGTCTTCTGGAGCGCCAAGCAGCGAAAGCCGCAAGTGCTGTGCGCCCAGGGCCCGGCGCCGGCGGCGGCGACGATCGCGCACTACAAGGACCTTGGCCTCGATCTCATTCCGGGCACGGGGCTGCTTTCCGCGGTGGTGCCGGGCGCGGTGGGCGGCTGGCTCACCCTGCTGCGCGACCACGGCACGATGAAGCTCGCCGATATTCTGGAGCCCGCCATCGGCTATGCCAGCGGCGGCTACCCGGTCGTGCCGGTGCTCGCAGCCTATGTCGCCAATGTGGCCGAGCTTTTCCGCAAAGCCTGGCCGACCAGCGCGGCGGTCTATCTGGCCAACGGCGGCCCACCCGCGGCCGGCAGCCGCTTCCGCAACGAGGCGCTGGGCGCGTTCTATGGCCGCCTCGTGCGCGAAGCCGAGGCCGTCGGGCGGGGCCGCAAAAAGCAGTACCAAGCCGCGCATGACGCCTTCTACAAGGGCTTCGTCGCCGAGACCATCGACCGCTTCTGCCGCGAGACCGAGTGGCTCGATTCCACCGGCAAGCGGCATGGCGGCCTACTCACCGGCGACGACATGGCCGCCTGGCGCCCGCGTTACGAAGACGCCCTGACGCTCGACTATGGCGGGCTTGCCATCTGCAAGACGGGGCCATGGGGCCAGGGACCGGCGGCGCTGCAGACGCTGGCGCTGCTGAAGGGCTTCGATGTCGGCAAGATGGACCCGCTCGGCCCCGACTTCGTCCATGTGATGCTCGAATGCCTGAAGCTCGCCTACGCCGACCGCGAGGCCTGGTACGGCGATCCCGACTTCGTCGACGTACCGATCGAGGCGCTGCTGTCCGACGACTACAATGACGCCCGGCGAAAGCTGATCGGCGACAAGGCCTCGCTGGAGCTGCGGCCGGGCACGCCCGACGGTCTCACCCCGCACCTGCCCCATACGGTCGACTGGGCGCCGCCGCAAGGCGCCGCGGCGGCGGGGGTCGGTGAACCGGGCTTGGCCGCCGCCGGGCCAGCAGCAGCCGGTGAAGTGCGATCCGACACCGTCCATATCGACGTGATCGACCGGCACGGCAACGCGGTCTCGGCGATGCCCTCGGGCGGCTGGATGCAGAGCTCGCCGGTCATCCCCGAGCTTGGCTTTCCTCTCGGCTCGCGCGCCCAGATGTTCTGGCTCGAGGAAGGATTGCCGGCGAGCTTGGAGCCCGGCAAGCGCCCGCGCACGACGCTGACGCCGGGCCTGGCGCTGAAGGACGGCGAGCCCGCGATGGCGTTCGGCTCACCCGGCGGTGACGGCCAGGACCAGTGGGCGCTGACCTTCCTGATGCGCCATCTGCATCACGGGCTGGACCTGCAGGCGGCGATCGACGCGCCGCAATTCCTCTCCTTCCATTGGCCCAATTCGTTCTATCCCCGCGCCGCGCGGCCGGGCCACGTCCAGATGGAGGCGCGCTTCCCGATGGCGACGATGGACGCGCTGAAGCGGCGTGGCCATGGCGTCGAGGTCACCGACGACTGGTCGCTGTCGCGCCTTGCGGCGGTCGCCCGCGAGGACGGTATGCTGAAAGCCGCCGCCAACCCCCGCTTCATGCAAGGCTACGCGGCCGGGCGGTAGGCGCCCATTCGACGCGTCTGGCACACCGCGCCTCCCATACTCGTGAAAGCGGTCGATGAATTTCGGGGCATTCCAGCTCGAGCGGACCCGGTGGTGCGCCTGGGCGGGCTTTACAATCTGCTGGCCGTTGGATCGATCAGCCGTTCGTACCGTCGCGCTCGGTGGCCAGTCGCCGCATCGCGGGCGCCTTCATCCGGCGCATCCAACGCCGGCACGGCTCTTCGATGAAATGATAGGTGAGGACCGCGGCCAACAGGATCGTCGCGCATTCGATCGCCAACGCCCCGATACGCTCGGCCAAATCCGCATCCGCCATCAGCTTGGTTGGGAAATGGCTGCGCACGGCCAGGATACAGACATAGTGGGTCATGTAGAGCGAATACGACAGCCGGCCACCATAGTGCATTAATGGGCGCCGCAGCCAGCGGCCGAAGGTACCGCGTTCCCAGGCAAGACCATAGACCACCGCCGCCAATGGGAGCGGCACCCACACCAACAAGGGCACGCCGAAGGGCCGGAGAAGCGTGTAGACAACCAATGTCAGCAAAAGGGCGGCCGGCACGATGATGTCCCACCGCGCGCCGGACCAAAGCCGCGCCTGAAACCATTGGTAAAGCACGCAGCCGATCGCAAAACACACGACCACCCGGACCATGCCGTAAGCGGCCGTTCCCGGAAAGTCCGTCGCGACGTAGACGGCCGCCGCCAGCGCGAGAAGAAAGCCGACATAGAGCACGGTCAGCCGCAATCGAGCCGCCGCGGATGCGAGCGCAAGGAATGCGGGGAACAACAGATAAGCGAACCATTCGGACGAGATTGACCAGGACGGAACATTCCAAGACTTGGCCAGCGGTATCGCCCAGGAATGGACGAGCAAGAGGCTCTCGAAAAACGCCTCGACCGAATAGCGAGCGGGATCGCCGATCTTAATGCGGTCCGCGACGCCTCCTGCGCCCAAGGCCAACATTGCGGCCAGGCAGAACACATGCACCGGATAGAATCGGGCCAACCGCGCCCAGAGAAACGCGCTATAGCTCCGAAGTGACCAGGCGCCCAACCGGCCGCTGTAGTTGTACGAAATGATGAAGCCGGACAAGACGAAAAAAAGATCGACACCCAAATAGCCCGGTTGCAGGAAGGGCGAGACGCCCGGCAGCACCAGCTCGATCGTCTGACGCATGTGAAACAGCACCACCCAAAGTGCAGCGACGGCGCGCAAGCCCGTCAGCGATCTAATTTCGGAGCGGCTGTGTATGATGTCCTCACGTCGCGGAGGGTTCCCTGCGATCCTATGATTGAAGGCAATGGGTAAAGAAAGAGCTACCGCCGCGATCGATCACGATGCCCCGCCCCTTCGGCAGAGAGAGAGGCAGGCAATCCTTCGCGCGGTTTCCCATTGAGCGGAACGCGTTCCATGCACCGGCACGTCTGGCGGCTCGCCGGCCCGATCATCCTGTCCAATCTGTCGGTGCCCCTCCTCGGCGCGGTCGACACCGCAGTGATGGGCCACTTGCCCGACCCCGCTTTTATCGGCGGCGTTGCGATCGGCGGGCTCGTCTTTTCTTACATCTATTGGGGCTTTGGTTTTCTGCGCATGGGCACGACGGGCTTCGTCGCCCAGGCCGCGGGCGCCAAGGACGCCGACGAGATCCGCGCCCTGCTCGCGCGCGGGCTGCTGCTGGCATTTATATTCGGCGGCGGCATCATCGCGCTCCAGCTTCCCATCGCGCTCGGCGCCTTTGCCATCATCGAGGGCAGCGCCAAGGTCGAGGCATTGGGTGAAGCCTACGTCTTCATCCGCATTTGGGGGGCGCCGGCCGCGCTCGCCAACTACGTTGCGATCGGCTGGCTGCTCGGCATGCAGCGCGCCGGCGCCACCTTTGTGCTGACGGTCTTCCTCAACGGGCTCAACATCGCGCTGTCACTATTGTTCGTGGTCGGTTTCGGCTGGGGCATCGAGGGGGTCGCCGCAGCCACACTGATCGCCGAGTGGAGCGCTGCGGCGCTTGGCCTTGTTCTGATCAGTGCGCGCTTGCACAAAATCGGCGGCGCCTGGCGCTGGGAGCTGATCCGCGACCGGGCGCGGCTCATCCGCATGGTGCGGGTCAATCTCGACATCTTTATCCGCACGCTCTGTGTGATCACCGGCTTTGCCTGGTTCACCGCGCGCGGCGCCATCTTCGGCGACACGGTGCTGGCGGCGAATGCGGTGTTGATGATTTTCCAAAGCTTTCTGGGGCACGGGCTCGATGGCTTTGCGCATGCCGCCGAGGCCCTGGTGGGCACCGCCGTCGGGGCGCGCGACCGGGCGGCCCTGCGCGCTGCAATTCGGGTCTCGACGCTCTGGGCTGCGATCTGCGCCGGCGTTTTCACGCTCATCTATTTCGTCGCCAGCGGCCCGATCATCGCAGCGCTGACCAACATCGAGCCAGTGCGCGCCACCGCGCTCATCTATCTGCCTTACGTGCTCGCCTCACCGCTGCTCTCGGTCTGGTGCTACCAGCTCGATGGCATCTTCATCGGCGCCACGCGGACGGCGGAGATGCGAAACGCGATGCTGCTCTCGCTCGCCATCTTCATCGCGGCCGAGCAGGTGCTGGTGCCGATCTATGCCAATCACGGCCTATGGCTGGCGCTGCTGATCTTCATGGTTGCGCGCGCGGCAACGCTGATGATCTGGTATCCCCGGCTTACGCGCGGGCTTACCCAGGCACAACCGGGCTAGCGCGATCCCTGGTTCGGAGCGCGGCCCGCCGAAGCGAACCGGCAAGACGGCTACCGCCCCATCGCGAAGAATTCGTCGTTCGGCCGCAATGACATCATGTTGGCCATGCGGTTGCTGAGGCCGAAGAAGGCCGCGACGCCGCCGATATCCCAGATATCCTCGTCGCCGAAGCCGTGGTCGCGCAGATCGTCCATATCCTCCTCGCCGATCGACCCGGCGTCCTGCGAAACGAGCATGGCGAAGTCGAGCATCGCCTTCTGGCGCGGCGTGATATCGGCCTTGCGATAGTTGACCGCGACTTGATCGGCGATCAGCGGGTTCTTGGCCCGGATGCGCAGGATCGCCCCATGCGCGACCACGCAATACTGGCAGGCATTGGCGCTCGAGGTCGCGACCACGATCATCTCGCGCTCGGCCTTGGAGAGCCCGCTCTCCTTGTCCATCAGCGCGTCGTGATAGGCGAAGAAGGCGCGGAACTCGTCCGGCCGGTGCGCCAGTGCCAGGAAGACGTTGGGCACGAAGCCGGATTTCTCTTGCACGCCGAGGATGCGCGCGCGGATGTCGTCGGGCAATCCGGCAAGCTCGGGCACGGGAAAGCGGCTGATCGCCTGGTCAGTCACGAGCGGTCTCCTATTTCTGGCGTATTCTGCCCAAGCCGCGCCGGCCGAGGATTGACCTCGGTCAAGCTGCCGAAAAAACATCCCCCGGATGATGCACGTCAGTAGCCTTGCGTCGCCGCGCGCTTGGCGGCCTGGTCGTAGGCGCCGGCCATGAGATCGAGAAGATGGCCGGCCTCCTCGAACGGGCTTTCGCCCTCCGCCAGATGCGGTGACATCGCGATCAGCACCGCCCGGCGCATCTCCGCATAGGCCTCGGTGACGCCGACCCCGGCCTTGGTCGCGCGGTAGGTCGCTGTCTTGCGCGAGGCCGCGTCGCTCTTCTCGATCAAATCCTCGCGCAACAGCTTGCGCAGCGCATACTGGATGTTCGAGACATCCTCGCGGTTCAAGAGCCGCGCGATCTCGGTGCGCGATTTCGCCCGCTCCTTCATGCGGATCGTGTTCAGCACCGCGACATCGTTGCCCGTCAGGCCGGCATCGCTCACCGCCTCCAGGCACGCCGCCTTCCAGCGGTAGAAGGCGTGCATGACGCGTTCGAGGCTGAACTCGAAGCCGGTCAGCCGCGCCTCGGTGGCATCGCGCGAGAGATGCCACAGGTCGGGATCGGCTGGTTTGGTCTTCGGTCGGTCGGTGCTCATGAGCCAAGTCGGTTTCGATGCGCGCCGGGGCGGCGCATACCGGAACGTATTTTATCGCTTTGTCGTGAGTTTTAAAGTTGATTTTACAATTTAAAATTCTTAGCCTTCGGCAACGGGTGCCAGATTGCTCATTTGGACTGCTCGGCGCACAATGACGCCGGGTCAAGGACGGCGGCGGTCGCGTCTCAGACCGGTCCGCCGTATTCGAATAACCGCGTCCCCAACAAGGGACGCAAGCCGGGGAGGCGTTACATGGCGGGACAATTCATCGACATCAAGGCCAAGGACGGCGGCACGTTCCAAGGCTATCTGGCGCTGCCACCCTCGGGCAAGGGCCCGGGGCTGATGATCATGCAAGAGATATTCGGCGTGAACGAGGCGATGCGCGCCACCGCCGATTACTTCGCCGAAGAAGGCTATGTGGTGCTGGTCCCAGACATGTTCTGGCGCCTGGAGCCGCGGGTCGATCTCAGCTACTCCGAGGAAGACCGCACGGCCGCGTTCGGCTACTACGAGAAGTTCGACTTCGGCAAAGCGATCGAGGATATGACCGCGACCGTCGATCATTTGAAGTCGATGGATGAGGTCAAGGGCCAGGGCAAGGGCGGCGCCACCCAAACCGCCGTTCTCGGCTATTGCCTCGGCGGCGCGCTGGCTTATCAGGCCGCGGCGCATTGTGGTGTCGACGCGGCTGCGGCCTATTACGGCGTCGCCATCGAAAAGCAGCTCGATGTCGCGGACAAGATCAAATGTCCCGTCGTCTTCCACTTCGGCGGCGAAGACAGCCACGTCCCGCAAGACGCTGTCGAGACGATCCGCGCCAAGTTCGACGGCCGCGACGAGATCCTGGTCAACGTCTACGAGGGCGCCGAGCACGGCTTCGCCAACAAGCTCCGCACGGACGTCTATCACAAACCCGCCGCCGGCATGGCGCATTCGCGCACGATCGCACTGCTGCGCGGCGTGATGGGCCCGGTCTATGATCTGGAGCATCTCTGGGAGATGCATTGCTACTACGAGTTCGAAACCCGCGACGTCGACGCCACGATGGCAACGATGGTCACCCAGCCTTACGTCAACCACGTGCCGACGATGACCGGCGGTGTCGGCTTCACCGATCTCCACCGCTTCTACAAGAACCACTTCGTCAACTCGAACCCCGACGACACGGCGCTCATCCCGGTCAGCCGCACGGTCGGCGCCGACCGCGTTGTCGACGAGATGATCTTTGCCTTCACCCATGACCGCGAGATCGACTGGCTGCTGCCAGGAATTCCGCCCACGGGTAAAAAGGTGGAAGTGCCGCTGGTCGGCATCATCAATTTCCGCGGCGACAAGCTCTATCACGAGCACATTTACTGGGATCAAGCCTCGGTGCTGGTGCAGATCGGCCTGCTCGATCCCAAGAACCTGCCGGTCGCCGGCGGCGAGACGGCGAAGAAACTGGTCGATGAGACCCTGCCGTCAAACACGCTGATGGAAAAATGGTCCACCAGCGCACCGAACAAGGCGGCCGAATAGCAGACGTGCCGAACGAGGCCGGCGGACTTCAATACTCCGAGACAAACCACGCCGCCCGTATGTGCGTGGGGGAATGCGACAGCCAGGTTTTAGGGAGGAAATGACGATGACTGAGTTCAATCGACGCAATTTCATGCAGGCCGCCGGCGCGACCGCGCTTACGGCCCCCGCGCTCACTTCGCTGCTGTTCTCGCGCGAAGCCGCCGCACAACTCGGCGACACACTGACGATCGCCTATCACGTGCCGCTGCCGGCCTGGGATCCGACCACCGGACTGTCCTCGGTGAACCCCCAGCTCATGTCGATCTACAAATGCGTCTTCGACCAGTATATCGACCAGAACGCGGACCTCTCCTTCAAGCCCGGCCTGCTGACCGAATGGGGCTGGAACAAGGACAAGACCAAGATCCGCATGAAAGTCCGCGACGGCGCGACCTGGCAGGACGGCAAGCCCGTCACCGCCGCCGATGTTGTCTGGAACCTCGAGCGTGTCGCCAAGAAGGAGACCGGCAATCCGGTCCAGTTCGTCTGGGCCAGCATCAAGACCTTGAAGGCCAATGGCAACGAGATCACCGGCGAGCTCGGCAACTTCCAGCCCGATCTCTTCAAGTGGATGGCCTTCCTGACCGCCTACGTCCTGCCGCCGCACCACTACGCCAAGCTCGGCAAGGAAGGCTTTGAGAAGGCGCCGATGGGCTCGGGGCCCTATTCGCTGGCCGAATTCCAGCGCGGCTCCTTCGCGCGGCTCAAGGCCAACCCGAACTACTGGGGCGGCAAGCCGGCCTTCGAGAACGTGGTCTTCAAGTTCGTGACCGATCCGGCCGCGCGCGTCGCCGAGATCGAGAGCGGGCGCTCCGATCTCACGCTCAACATGGCGTTCGAGGAATACGATCGCCTGAAGGGCAAGAACGGCCTCGTCGGTGTGACCACGCCGGTCTCCGACATCGCCATGATATTCTTCAACGATGTCGGACCGATGAACGACATCAACGTGCGCCAGGCCGCCGTCATGTCGGTCAACAAGAAGGCCATCGTCGACCGCCTGTTGCGCGGCTACGGCGTGCCGATCGACACCCTGTTGACGCCGAACTACACCGGCTTCGATGCATCGGTGAAGACGCCATACAACCCCAAGGCGGCCGCCGCGGCGCTGGCCAAGTCTGGCTATTCGCGCAAGAAGCCGGTCAGCTTCAAGATCCAGACGACGAAGGGCTATCTGCCAAAGGATTTCGAGGTCATCCAGGCCATCGTCGGCATGTGGCGCAAGGTCGGCATCCAGGCCGAGATCGAGGTCTACGAGGTCGCCAAGCATTTCGAGCTACGCGCCCAGGACAAGCTGGCCCCGGCGGCTTTCTACAACTGGGGCAACTCGATCGGCGATCCCACCACCTCGACGGGCCACGCCATGTTCGGTCCCTCGCCGCACTCGACCTGGGACACCAAGGATCTCGACGGCATGATCGGCCCGCTGTGGGGTGAGAAGGATGAGGCCAAACGCATCGCCGGCTGGCAGAAGGTGAACAAGTACATTGCCGCGAAGGCCTATGTGCTGCCGCTCTACCAGCAGGTTCAACCGGTGGTGCACAAGAGGGGCCTCGCCTTCAAGGGCCACGTCGCCAACTTCGTGCTGCCCCAGACAATGGGCAAAAGCTGACGCGGGTCAGACCCGCGCTTCGGTCCACACGCGCGGGCCGGTTCGGCTAAGCTGTCGGGCATGGCGACGTTACGAATAGTGCCCGACGGGAACCGCACGTTGAGACCTTCAATCCCCTCCCCCCTTGAGGGGGAGGGTAAGGAAGGGGGGAGCGGCCAACGAAGGCATCCGGTGCGGATGTCTGAGGCGGTCGCCAGAGGGCATGCACCAACGCCGCCTGCCGGCGGCATACCCCCCACCCCATCCCTCCCCCTCAAGGGGGGAGGGAGAATGTTCCTGTCCCAGATCGCAGCAATCTACCCATGAGCGCCGGCTTTCTGCTGAAGCGCTTGATCCTGGCGATCCCGACGCTGTTCGGCGTCGCGGTCATCGTCTTCGTGCTGCTGCGCATCGTGCCGGGCGACCCGATCGCGATGATGATCGGGCCGGGCGCCACGCCGGCCGACATCCAGCAGCTCCGCGCCACCTACGGGCTCGACAAGAGCATCGGCCACCAGTTCCTGCTCTATGTGAACGATCTGGCGCAGGGCCGATTCGGTACCTCAATCTCGATGCGCCAGGACGTCATGGAGCTGATCCTCGGCCGCCTGCCGGTGACCATCGAGCTTTGCGTCATGGCGATGCTCGCCGCGATGGGTATCGGCGGGGCGATGGCGGTGACGGGCGCCTATTATCGCGGTCGCTGGCCGGAGGTCGGGATCGACGGGCTCGCCGGTTTCATCCTCGCCATTCCCGACTTTCTCTGGGCGCTCCTGTTCATTTTGTTCGTCGTCATCCTGTCGCTATCGGGCCTGCCTATCTCCGGGCGGATCAGCCACGCCATCAGCTTTGACGCGGTCACCAACTTCTATCTGCTCGAGAGCCTGCTGCGCCTGCGCTTCAATGTCTTGGGCTCGGTGCTGCTCCACATGGTGCTGCCGGCGCTGTCGCTCGCGCTCCCATTGGCGGCGATCATCTCGCGCGTGCTCAAGACCTCGCTCAACGAGGCGATGACGCAGGACTATGTGCAGCTCGCTCGCGTGAAAGGCTTCACGCGCTTCCGCATCGTCGCCCGCGAAGCGCTGCGCAACGCGCTGGTGCCGACGGTGACGCTGACCGGGGTGCAATTCACTTTCCTGGTCGGCGGCACGGTGCTGGTCGAGAAGATCTTCTCCTATCCCGGCATCGGCAACATGGCGATCGACGCGGTGATCAACCGCGATCTGCCGCTGATCCAGGGCCTCGTGCTCACCTTCGCGGTGCTCTTCATCGCCATCAATCTGGCGGTCGATATGAGCTACGCGCTCCTCAACCCGCGCATGCGCCATGGCTGAGCTGGCCGCCACACGTCCGGTCTGGCGCCGCGCCACGGAGAACTGGCGCATCCGCGTCGGCGGCGGGTTTCTGTTCTTCCTGGTGGCGGTGGCCCTGCTCGCCCCTCTCATCGCGCCGCACGATCCGATCGACCAGGATCTGCTGCTGCAATATCTGCCGCCGGCCTGGGCGGACAAGGGCGAGGCGGCGCACATATTCGGCACCGACAATCTAGGCCGCGACATCCTCTCGCGGCTGATTTACGGCGCGCGCATCGCGCTCATCGTGGCGGTCTGCGCGGCGCTGGCGGCGGGGCTGATCGGCACCACGCTGGGGCTGCTGGCGGGCTATATCGGCGGCTGGGTCGATCAGGCGATCTCGCGGCTCGTCGAGATCTGGATGGCCTTTCCGGCGGTGCTGCTCTCGATCGTGCTCGTGGCGGTGATGGGCACGGGTCTCCACTCGGTGATCATCGCCATCGCGGTGATCGACTGGACGCGCTTCTGCCGCGTCGTGCGCGCCGAGACCATGGCGCAGAAGGCGCAAGACTACGTCGCCTCGGCGGTCACCATCGGTCTGCCGCGCCGGCGCATTCTCGTGCGCGAGATCCTGCCCAACGTGATGCCGCTGCTGCTCGTTCTTCTCACGCTGGAGATGGGCATCGCCATCATCGTCGAGGCGATCCTGAGCTATGTCGGCCTCAGCCTGTCGTCGGAGTTCCCGACCTGGGGCAGCATGATCGGCGCCGGCCGCCAGTATGTGAACCAGGCGCCCTGGCTGATGGTGGCGCCGATCGCGATGGTGATCGCCACCGTGCTGGCGCTGAATGCACTGGGCGACGGGCTCAAGGACACGCTCGATCCGGTGATGCGCAAATGAACGCCGCTTCTCTCTCCGGCACCGCGCCGATCCTGGAGATCGAGGGGCTCCACCTCACGATCCGCGGCGACCGCCAGCACGTCCCGATCCTGCGCGGCGTCGACCTCGCCGTCGCGCCCGGCGAAGTGCACGGTCTGGTCGGCGAATCGGGCGCGGGCAAGTCGATGGTCGGCCGCATCGTGCTCGGCATCGCGCCATTGCGATCCAGGGTCGGCGCCGGCACGGTGCGCTTCGACGGCGCGGACATCACCCATCTGAACGAGGCCAAGCGTCGCAAGCTGATGGGCCGCGGCATGGCGTTGATCCCGCAGGACCCGATGACGGCGCTCAACCCCGCCTTCCGGATCGGCGATCAGATCACCGACGTGCTGCGCCTCCATATGGGGCTCGACAAAACCGCCGCGCGGGCACGTGCGCTTCAGCTCTTGAAAGACGTCCATATCCGCGCGCCCGAACGGGTGCTGCGGCAATACCCCCACGAGCTCTCCGGCGGCATGCGCCAGCGTGTCCTGATCGCCATCGCCTTTTCATGCCAGCCCAAGCTGATCATCGCCGACGAGCCGACGACGGCGCTCGACGTTACCGTCCAGCGCCAGGTCCTGGGGCTGATCAAGGCGCTGCAGGCCGACCGCGGCACCGCCTTGCTTTTCATCACTCATGACCTTGGCGTCGTCGCCAAGCTCTGTCACCGGATCACCGTGCTGCATGGCGGGCGGGTGCTCGAGCAGGGCGACGTCGGCCCCGTGTTCAGCGCGCCGAAGCACGCCTATACCAGCGCGCTGATGAGGGCGACGCCGCGCTACGACCGGCCGGGCGACGCATTGCAGCCGGTGCCTGCGGCGCTGACCGAAGAGCTCAATGCCGAAGCGCTGGCCTATGACGAGGCGCGCGCCGGCGGGGCTGCCCACCATGCTTGAGCCCATGCTCGACCCCATGCTCGACCCCCCCATGCTCGAGCTTAAGGGCGTCGATCTTTCGCTGTCCGATCTGAGCCGCAAGCCCCCCTTCGGCCCGGCGCCCACGGTCGACATCCTGAAGGACATCAATGTCACCCTGGCGCCGGGCGAGGCGCTGGGGCTGGTCGGCGAATCGGGCTCGGGCAAGACCTCGCTCGGCCGCACCATCGTGCGGCTCTACAAGCCGAGCGCCGGCGAGATCCGCTTCGAAGGCCGGGAAATAGCGCAGCTCGAAGAGCCGGCGCTCCGGCCGCTGCGGCCGCGCTTCCAGATGATCTTCCAGGACCCGCAATCCTCGCTCAATCCGCGCCAGCGCGTCGCCGACATCATCGCCCAGCCGCTCCTCGCCTATGGCCGTGTCCACGGCCGCGCCGAGGCTTGGGCGCAGGCCTGGACTTTGCTCGAGCAAGTGGGGCTCGGACCGCAATTCGCCGGGCGCTACCCGCATGAGCTGTCCGGCGGCCAGCGTCAGCGCGTCGGCATCGCCCGCGCCATCGCGCTCGACCCGGCCCTCGTGGTGGCGGACGAGATCGTCTCGGGCCTCGATGTTTCCAGCCAGGCGCAGATCCTGGCGCTGCTGCGCCGTCTGCGCGCCGAGCTCGGCCTGGCGCTCATCTTCATCAGCCATGATCTTTCCGTCGTGCGCACCGTCTGCGACCGTGTGATGGTGATGTATGGCGGCGAGATCATCGAGGAAGGCGACTGCGCGGCCCTGTTCGCGATGCCCCGCCGGCCTTACACTTCGCGGCTACTGGCGGCGATCCCGCTGCCCGACGTGGAGCCGGACTGGATCACATCGAGCGATATCGAGGATGCGGGCGCGGACCCGCGGGGAGAGGAGAAGCTGGCCATGAACATCAAGGGAAGCGTGGCGCTGGTGACCGGCGCCAACCGGGGCATCGGCGAGGCCTATGTCGCGGCGTTGCAGGCGCGCGGCGTCGCCAAGATCTATGCCGGCGTGCGCGATCCGTCGAGCTACGATGCGCCCGACGGCGTCGAGATCGTCGTGCTCGACGTCACCAAGCCCGACCAGGTCGCCGCAGCCGCGCAGAAATGCGGCGATCTCACGCTGCTGGTGAACAATGCCGGCGTCAATTTCAACGCGCCGCTCTTCGCCGAGGAGGCCATGTCCAACGCGCGCACCGAGATCGAGGTCAACTATTTCGGCACGCTCTCCATGGTCCGCGCTTTCGCTCCGGTGCTGAAGGCCAATGGCGGCGGCTGCATCGTCAACATGCTGTCGATCCTGTCGCGGGTGAGCCTGCCGGTGCTCGGCTCCTACGCCGCCTCCAAGGCGGCCGAATACTCGATGACCCAGGGCGTGCGGGCCCAGCTCGCCGCGCAGGGCACGCTGGTCATCGGCGTGATGCCGGGCTCGGTCGACACGCGCATGACCCCCGGCGGCGATGAAAAACCGGTGACCGTGGTGCAAGCGGCGCTGGACGCGGTCGAGGCGGGCGAGGAAGATGTCTATCCGGGCGGCATGGCCCAGGGCGTCTCACAGGGATTGGCCGCCGACGCCAAGGCGGTGGAGAAAGAGCTCGCCGGTTTCCTGCCCGAATGACGCCGCCGCACGAAAGTGCGGCTAGGATGGAGGTTTGAGATGGAGATAAGGCCACTTCCTGGCGCGATCGGCGCCGAGATCACCGACGCCAAACTGGCGGCCGGCCTGAGCGACGAAGAAATATCGGAGATCGTCGCCGCGCTTTACGACCGTCTCCTCGTGTGCATCCACGGCCAGCATCTGAGCCCGGCCGAGTTCGCCGCCTTCGCCCGCCGACTGGGGGAGCCGATCGTCCATGTCGAGCGCGACATCCTGGTCGAGGACGTACCCGAGGTGATGACGCTGTCGAATGCCGACGGCCGCCCCGAACGCCAGCGCAATGGCGGCTATCACTGGCACACCGATCTGGTTTTCACCGACGACCCGGTGAGCTTCACCATGCTGAACGCGGTCGCGGTGCCCAGGTCGGGCGGCGAGACCAGCTTCGCCAACCAATTCGCCGCGCTGGAGACGCTGCCGGCCGATATTCGCAAGACCGCCGAAACCGCTACGGTGGCGCATTGCTACGAGGGCAGGCGCGACGGGTCCTTCCCAACGGTCCATCATCCATTGGTGCGCAGCCATCCGGCGACCGGGCAGCCAGCGCTCTATGGGGCGACCAGCACCTGCATCGGCGTCGAGGGCATGGCGCAAGACGAGGCGCGCGAGTTCCTGGACGAGATCGGCCGCTACGCCATCGCGCCCGAGGTCCAGTACGCGCACAGCTACGAGATCGATGACGTGGTGATCTGGGACAACGCCGCCACGCTCCACACCGGCCCCAAGCTCGACGAAGCACACGGGCCCGAGGAGGCGCGCATCATGAACCGCGTCAGCGTGCGCGGCTGGCCGATTGCGGGGTGAAGCCCAAGGTCGGCGCGGCCGCTACGACTGCTTCTCTGAGCCAGGTAGTGTGTGGAGATTGTCGACCCATGGCTGCGCTGAACGGCGCCAGACCTGGGTCTTGGGCGGCAGCTTGTCGCGCTGGGCGACGGCTCCCAGGCGGACGCCCAAGAATTTCGGGTCGTCGCCATCGGCGGCGGTCGAATAGATCGCGGTGCCGCAATTCGGACAGAATGCCTGCACGCGCCTGGACCCATTCTCGGCGACCTTGATGTAAACCTTCGGCTCGCCCGAGAGCAGCCGGAAATCCGCCTCGGGCACGAAGCCGACATGGCGAAAGGCCGAACCGGTGATCGTCTGACAATCGGTGCAATGACAGATCCCGACGGTCGCTGGATCGAGCTCCGCCTCGAACGTGATGGCGCCGCAGTGGCACCGCCCGTCGATCTTCATCGGATGGCCCGCTCCTGTGCCTACGACTGCTTTTCGAGACCCGGAATATTGGCGAGGTCGCCGACCCAAGGCTGGGCCGAACGGGTCCAAACCTGCCCCTTGGGCGGAAGCTGATCGCGCTGGCTCAGTGCGCCGAGGCGTAGGCCATAGACCTTCGGGCCGTCGCCATTGGCCGAAGTGGCGAAAAGCGCAGTCCCGCAATCACCGCAGAACCCCTGGGCGCGCTTATTCCCGCTCTCGGCGGTCTTGATGTAGATCTTTGGCTCGCCCGTCAGCACGCGGAAATCCGCCTCCGGCACCTGGACCACCGTGCGGAAGGCCGAGCCGGATATGGTCTGGCAGTCGGTGCAATGGCAGATCCGCGACATGGCCGGGTCAACGTCGGCCTCGAAGCTAATAGCGCCGCAGTGACAGCGTCCATCGACTTTCATCGTATTTGCCCTCTTCCTCGGTTCATTCCGCGGCCACGCGCGTGTTCGCAGCCTGCAACATCGTCTCACCCATATCGTTCCAGACCCGCTGGTCGGCAAGCTTGCCGTCGCGCACCGTGAAGCGGTCGATGAAGCGGATGTCCTTGAACGCCGTGCCGTCGAGCCACTCGCCCGCGAGCGCGCCATAGCAATAGACCGCGACACCGTCCGCCCCCGGCGCGACATCGAAACGCTCATAGGTCTTGCCCACCGAAGCATAGCGGTCCTTCGCCCAAGCCAGCAGCTCGTCCAAGCCGCGCATCGCGCCAGTGCCGGGGAAGACCATCACAAAGTCGTCAGCCAGCATAGATTTCGCTGTCTCAAGGTCGCGCGCCTCCATCGCCTTGAGATAGTCGCGCACGACCGCGGCCGCGTCGGGCACCGGCGCACCCGGCTTGCGGCGCTCGCGCCCGCGCATGTAACCAGTCGGTTTGACCTCGTTGATCTGCACGGTGATGCCGTCCAGGGGCGCCGCGATAGTCGCGCGCACCGCATCGGTCAGCCGCTCGCCAAGCGCCGTCCGCACGCTGTCGTCATAACCTTCCATCAGGGTGACCGTCACGACCGGCATTGTCTCCTCCCGGTATTTCCCTTGAATTCCCAATCGCCAGAATATTAAACCCGGCCAGGGCCCAATCATAACACGCCGCGGCGCCTTGCCGACACGGTGATTGGGGGTGGCACGGCTGCAAATGATATGTCAGTATACCATTTAATCCGGCGCCGCGTGGAACCCATCGCGAGAAAGCCGGAAACCCACTGGGATCAGGGAGATGAGCGGGATCAGGG